>Ga0209454_1000285_pt1 | contig 27411 bp, 22 predicted proteins | sample WorMetHERISLAND1_2_FD_187400 | JGI IMG/M metagenome (GOLD analysis project Ga0209454, IMG submission 187400) | Marine gutless worms symbiont microbial communities from Max Planck institute for Marine Microbiology, Germany - Olavius geniculatus... | ecosystem: Host-associated > Annelida >... | reverse complement strand
TGTGATGCATGAGAAAGTCTCCTTTCGGTAAATTTTTTGGTCGAAATTTAGCCGTTTTATAGGGGCTTTCTCATGCTTAAGCAACTGATTTTTTATTGTTATTCTAATATTGTTTTAACACCCTTTATAAGTATTGTCTGCCAGATTCAAACCGCATTGACATCTATCCAGGGAAACATATTATGACTGATCCAAATCTTCAGCTAAAAAATAAAGTTATCCCGATCAAAATACAGTCCCAGGTGATATTTAAGGACATCATCGGTCACGGATCGGCCATGCAAAAAATATTCAGAATTGTCGAGAAAGTGGCTGCCAGCGACACGACCATCATGCTCAACGGCGAGACGGGAACCGGAAAAGGATTAATTGCCCGGGCCATTCACCTGGCGTCGGGCCGCAAAGAAAAACCCTTTGTCCAGATCAACTGCGGTGCCACACCTGAAGGATTATTGGAAAGCGAGTTTTTTGGCTACCGGCGTGGCGCTTTTACCGGTGCGACCGCAGACAAAGCCGGTAAATTTGAAATGGCCAAAGGTGGTACCATATTTCTGGATGAAATCGGCGACATGAGTGCCGACCTTCAAGTCAAGGTATTGAGGGTGCTGGAAGAGGGCGAATTCGAGCGTGTCGGCGGCCACGAGACCATCAAGTCCGATGCCCGAATTATTGCCGCAACCCATAGAGACCTGGAAGAGGAAGTTCAGAAAGGCAATTTCCGTGAGGATCTTTTCTACCGGCTTTATGTTATTCCGATCATGCTGCCGACCTTAAAAGAGCGCCAAGGCGATATCCCCTATCTGGTATCTTATTTTTTGGAGGAATTTAGTTCCCAAAAGGAGGGTCAGCCAACCAAGATATCGGATAAAGCCATGAAAATACTGGTGAATTATTCCTGGCCCGGTAACGTCAGGGAACTTAGAAACTTGATCGAAAGGATCGTGGTACTAAACGAAGGCGAGGAGATTTTACCGGAGGACCTGCCTGATAAACTTAGAATTGATGGTGGCCGGAAGACCCAACGAAAGATTGAAGTCGACGGAGAGGGGATTTCCTTTAACACCGCGGTCAGTGAATTTGAAAAGGCGCTCATTATCAGTGCCCTGGAGAAAACCAACTGGGTAAAAAACAAGGCCGCCCAGCTTTTAAAAATAAAAAGAACAACATTGGTTGAAAAAATTAAGCGGTACAAACTGGGAAAGGACACCGAGGCTGACAATTAATCGAGATCACCCGATTTTTACGCGAGTTTGAGGTTTGCATATACCCATTCATGTTGAGGCTAGATTCAGCTGTTGGTCTGCATTAAGCCTATGATTAAAACACCGGCGAGTTGAGTTGGAGGTAGCCATGAAGGAGTTTGAAATCTTATTTGTGGATGATGACAGAACGATTCTATCGCTGGTCGAAGAGTATCTTACCTCCTTCGATTACAGAATCAATGCCGTGGATAACGGTCTCAAGGCGCTCGAACTCATCAAAGAAAAAGAATTTGATGTGGTCTTCACCGATTTTAAAATGCCCGATATCGACGGACTCGAACTACTTTCCGTGATCAAAGAATACCGTCCTGCGACCGAGGTGATCATGGTGACCGGCCACGGCACCATGGAATCAGCCATACAGGCCATGAAGTTCGGCAGCTATGACTACATCCAAAAACCCTTCAAGTTGGATGTATTAAGAATTCTAATCGACAAAATCATTGAAGCCAAAAAGTTAAAGCAGGAAAATATTGTTCTGAAATCCCGCCTCAAAGAGCGGCATCGGTACGATGAACTGGTTGGGATCAGCCTAAAGATGCGTGGCATTTACGAACAAATCGATCGCATGAGTCAAAGCAGTCCGAATGTATTGATACAGGGGGAAAGTGGAACTGGAAAGGCATTGACCGCCCATGTCATTCACCGGCGCAGCCATCGGAACGATAAACCCTTCAAGTCTGTGAACTGCAAAAGTTTTGCCAAGGGAATCGCCGAGGATCAATTACAGGCGCACGCCATCAGCCTTTTTGAATCCGTCTCCGGCGGCACCGTTTTTTTTGATGAGATCGCTGAAATAAGCCCCGGCATTCAAACTCAAATCAGCCGGGCATTCAAAGCGTACAGCCTCAATCAGGCCGCCGCCGACGGGAATCCGGGAACCGGTGCCAGGATATTGGCCGCAACCAACCGGAACCTGGAAAATGCCGCCCGCAAGGATATTTTTGATGTGGAATTTTTTAACTGCATCAATGACGTCAAAATTGAGATTCCACCGCTCAGGGATCGCAAGGAAGACATTTGCCTGCTTATAAACCATTTTTTGAATAAATTCAGTCTTAAAAATGAAAGTAAAGTTCTAAACGTGTCTCCGTCTGCCCTGGATGTACTGTTGCGATATGATTGGCCGGGAAATGTCATTCAACTGGAAAATGTAATCGAAAGAGCTTTCGCTTTGCGGGTGGATTTGACCATCGAACTGGATGATCTGCCCTCTGAGATAAAAACCTTCGGGGAAATTACCAAAATCAGCTAGGTGTTCAGCAATTACTATATTGCATTTTTGGGGTAGAAAGAATTTAGGCTTTTCCCGAGACCGCCCTGCAAAGATAGCCCCGGCGGATCATTAGCAAAGCAGGTGTCGGGATTTAGTGCGTCCGTTCCCTGACACCCGAAACCTGACACCTGAAACCCACAACGATTTCATTTCTCAACTACAAAATGTACCCGGCGGTTTTTCGACCGCGCCTTTGCCTCGCTGCCGCTGCTTTTGGGCTGCTCGTTGCCATAGCTGACAGCGGTTATGCGCCGTGACTGGACACCCTGGCCCATCAGAAATGACTTTACGGCCCCAGCCCGCCGATCACCTAGTGCCAAGTTATACTCCTTTGAACCCGGTTCATCTGTGTGACCTTCCACGATTATGGTGAGATCCGGATTTTTTTGCAACCACCGGGCCTTGGTTCGGAGCAGCTCCCGGGCTTCAGACCCGAGGCGATAGCTGCCTTTATCAAAATATACATCTTCACGCATGAATTTGAGTATTTCTCCCCGTAATGCACGCTCAGTCGCTGCGCGTTCCCGCTCCATTTGTTCTCTGTTTTTTTGCGCCTCCAAGTCCTCTTCCTGCATGTCGGTGTCGGCCTCCGGGGTCTCCGCCATTTTTTTTGAGCAGGCCGGCAACAAAATCAGAATGGGAAGCATCACGAATAAAACGATCGCAAATTGCAGTATCTTACGCATATTTTTCTCCTGGATCTGGAAGGTATAGTGGTTGCAGCGCTGTTAATTGCAATTGTCAATTATAATATAATAAGCTGAGGATGTAAAATTTTTGTGGGGTTCGAAAAATTCGTCATAAAACTTGACAAGATAACCTACTGTGATATAGTTCTTACTATGAACGATTTTGGGAGCGATATAAAACACGATGTATCAGAGTATCAGTTAGAGCAATTCCAGGAACTTATAACAAAATTGTTTCAATGTTGCCAGGAACGGATGCAGTATCAATGCGAACGCTTCCAACTGCCGGATGCAGAGCTCAGGTGCCTGGGCCTGTTTGGCGAAGAACGCTATCTGACCGCCAAAGGTATTGCACTTAAAATGAACGTGGTTAAAAGCCGGGTTTCCAAAATAATTGACGGATTGCTAAAGAAAAACTTGATTCAACGTATCAAGGATCCTGAGGACTCCCGGGTCAGCCTTCTCAGTTTGACATCGGATGGCCAAAAAAAGCTTAATGAAATCAATAGTTTTTTAAAAAATATCCATGGCCAGGTGCTATCACAGATGGCGCAAGATCAACGCCAGGCCATGTTGACCAATCTGGATATTTTGAAGGCCTCCATGGAGGCGGTCAAAGAGTTGATGGTGTAGTGGGATGCAGTTTTTGGCGGTGGCTTTGGTGGGATGGATTACAATCGATTAATTTTTCCCAGGAAAATTTTTTGGCAATAAAGTTCACACAGTAAACTATATTGGAGGCGTTTGTTTCCAACATATCTAAATATTTTGTAAAAAAAATGTTAATACCATAACCAAAGGAGGATTATCATGGATATGCAGAATATTGAAACCCAATTGGAGGAGCTCAAGGCTCAAGTTGAAGCCGTCAGCAAGAAAACCGCAGAAAATAAGTTGGCGATGGTTGTTTTCAGTGGTGATATGGACAAGGTGCTGGCTGCTTTTGTCATTGCAACCGGGGCTGTCGCGATGGGGATGGAGGTCGTGATGTTTTTCACCTTCTGGGGAACTCCGGTTCTCAGAGATAAAAAAAAGAAAATCGGCGGCAAAGACATGATGGGTACCATGTTCGGCGCCATGTTGCCCAAAGGCACCGGCGATGTGAAATTGTCTAACATGAATATGGGCGGCATGGGCACCGCCATGATGAAGTCCCTGATGAAAAAGAAAAATGTGGCTTCACTGGAGGAGATGCTGACCCTGTCCGAAGAACTTGGTGTCAAAATCTATGTGTGTGAGATGTCTATGGATCTGATGGGTTTCAGCCGCGATGAATTCATTGATTACAATGATCTGGGTTTTGCCGGTGTCGCGACTTTTCTGGCCGAGGCCCAGAACGCCAAAGTACAGCTTTTTATCTAATTAACCTTCAAACAGGAGGAAAAAAATGAGTGATGATCTGCAAATTACTAAAGTACTTGATCTAAAGGGGTTGGCATGTCCGATGCCGGTTGTCAAAGTCAGCAAAGGAATTAAAGAAGTTGAGGTCGGCCAGGTCATCGAGGCCCACACAACCGATCCCGGATCTTTAACTGATTTTCCGGCCTGGGCCAAAACCAGCGGTAATGAAATCGTAAAAACCGACCAGGAAGATAAACTGATCAAATTTTTCATTAAACGATTGGTCTAGAGCGCAGAGCGCCCGGGGCAAGGGGCAGAGCGCATAGGGCAAGGGGCAGAGCGCAAAGGGCATGGCGCATGGGGCAGGGCGCATGGCGCATAGGGCGTGGCGCATGGGGCTAAGGGCCTTGCGGTAGGTCATTTTTTATTCCCGGATAACTTACTCCCGGCAACAGCCCCTCGTACCTAACGAGTTTTTTTCCGACTTCGGCATTCCGACTTCCGAATTCTTTTTGCCCCATGCCCCCTGCCCTATGCCCCAAGCGCTTTGCTCTCTGCGCTTCGCTCTCTGCCCTTTGCTCTTTATTCGGGAGGGGATTGTGGAAACACTGATATTTTTCATTTTGGTGCCGATGGTTTATATTGCGGCGGCCACTTTTATCATCGGCACCTCCCTAAGGTTGATCAAGATTTTCCGGGAGCCTAAACATCCCACCACACTGCAAGTTTATCCTGAGAAAAAACCATATTGGTTGTGGGCCCTGCATGACACGTTTCTGTTTCCCAGCGTCAGGAGACACAAACCTGTTTTGTGGGTTTTTCTGATGGTTTTTCACATTTGTCTCCTGTTTCTGATTATTGGGCACCTGGAGTTGTTTGGTGATATTGCGATTTTTCAAATTATTCCCCATGAGATATTTCTGGGGCAAGGATATATCGGACTAATTCTGGCCATTGCCCTGCTTTATTTTCTTTTTCGGCGCTTTTCATCACCGGTCAGGGATTTGTCCGTACCGGAAGATTATTATCTTCTGATATTGCTGTTTCTGATCGTCATCTTCGGCAGCGAGATGGATTGGGCCAGGAGGTGGTACGGCTATGAAGAAATGATGGTGGAAGATTACCAGGCTTATCTTTGGAGCCTGCTGACACTGAAACCCGATTTGCCGGTGGCCGTTACCGATTCCGGACATTCTTTTATGCTGGTGCTGCACGTTTTTTTTGCCAACCTGTTTTTGATATTTTTTCCGTTCAGTCAGAGTATGCACTCGTTTTTATCTTTGCCCATGAATAAGCTGAGAAGAGGATAAACAAAGGTTTCAGGTGTCAGGTTGCTGGCTGCCCGGGAATTTAACGTTAAAGGATAAATAGAATTCGGAAGTGGGAATGCGGAATATGGAAAAGGGAACAAGACTCAAAGTGCCGGGTTCGGGATTACCGATAGTGCTAAACCTGGGAGGGCCATTGACATTGCTGGCTCCAGCATCCCGACCTCGACCATCGGGTATCCCTTGTTTTCTGAATTTTTTTCCTGACACCCGAAACCTGACACCTGAAACCTGACACCTGAAACCTAATATACAGTAGACGGTTAGTCATTATATCGGCTATTCAACTACCACATTTGTATATAATGATTAAGGATTCGATGATGGATCAGAAAACTCGGGATGAATTGCTGGCTTTATTTCGAAGTAAACTCAATGAAGCGATGCGGTTTTACCTGGAAACCTGCACCCGCTGCGGTGTCTGCACGGAAGCCTGCCATGTCTACGCATCCATGGGCCAGGTCAAGTACATCGCCGCCTATCGGGCCGAAATCATACGCCGGCTTTACAAAAAATATTTCAAGGGCCGGGGAAAATTTTGGCCTTCGGTCGGCGAAGCCAAAGAATTGACCGAAATGGCCCTTGAAGAGCTTTATGAGGCGGCCTACTCGTGTACGGGATGCCGCCGCTGCATGGTATACTGCCCCTTCGGCATCGATACCCAGATGATCATGTCGATTGCCAAACTCATTCTGGTCGGCGCCAATGCCGAGCCGGAGATCCTGACCCTGCTGGCGGACACTTCCGTTGAAAAAGGCAAATCCATAGAGCTTTTCAAAGAAGGTTTTCTTGAGGGCGTCAAACGGCTTGAAGCGGAAGTGATTGAGAAATGGCAGACCGAAGCCGGCCACACCGCCATACCGGTGGATGTTGCCGGTGCCGATCTGCTGTATGTCGCTCTGGCAGGCGCCCATTCTATAATTCCGGCAGCTGCCGTCTTCAACGCTGCCAATGAAAATTGGACCTTGAGCTTTTTTGAAGCCGTCAATTTCGGTGCGTTTGTGGGAGATCCTTCCAAGACGAAATTGATATTGGAACGGATCGTCAATGAAGCCAAGCGTCTGGAAGTCAAAGAAGTCTGTGTGTGTGAATGCGGCACGGCCTACCGGGTCATGAAACAAATGTCCGGCAAACAGACCTTCAAAGTATCCTCCATTACTGAAGTGCATGCCCGCTATCTGCGTGAAGGCCGCATTAAGTTGGATAAGTCAAAGCTCAGCGGCCCCGTCACCTACCACGATCCCTGTCAGATTGCCCGCAACGCCGGGGTCTATGACGAACCACGTTATATCCTGGACCTTTTGACCGATGATTTTCGCGAGATGGGCCGGGAGCCCAAATACAACTGGTGCTGTGGCGGCGGGGGCGGACTGGTGGCCCTGGGAGAAGAAACCTTGGACTTTAGGATGAAGTCCGCCCGAGTAAAAGCGGATCAGGTTAAGGCCACCGGTGCCGCAATCCTGGCGACCGCCTGCGAGAACTGTCATACCCAACTCGGCAATTTAAATGATCACTACAAAATGGGAGTTGACGTCTATTTTCTGAGCTCGATGGTGGCGGATGCACTGGTGCGCGAATGAGGGCACCTTTACAGATTTTAGATTTTGGATTTAAGGTATGCTGTCTTTTTTATTAATGGATAGAGCGACACGCGGCGCAGGCGCCTGCGCTGCGCGAGCGATACCGCCAATCCAAAATCCGAAATCTAAAATTCAAAATAAACAATGATTTTCAATCTGAGGTTGGCGGTCCTTTTTAAGCTGAACGGTAAGAATTTTTATTATGCGACCTGCCTGTCCCCTTGATTGAGGACAGACAGGTCGCTCCCGGGAAAATTTCCACCTTTCCCAATTCTTATTTACAAAGTCCGATTTTCCTGGCCCAATCTACGCCTTCGCAATCTCCCTGTTTGCAGGATATTTGAAAATCCCTGCAGGCCTGGACGTTTTTATCCAACTGGTAATAGACCAATCCGCGATTTAAATGGGCCTTGGCATATTGGGGCTTGAGTCTCAGGCTCTGGTTATAATCCTTGAGCGCCAATTGATACTCATCCATCTCATAATAGGAATTGCCGCGATTGTTATAGGCTGCCGCATTGTCGGGGTCCATTTTGATCGCCGCATTGTAGTCCTTGACGGCCTTTTGATACTGCTCTAAATCGTGATAGGCAAGCCCTCGGTTGCTATAAGCAGCCGCCGTATTTTGTTTGCTGCTGATAGCACGGTTCCAATAGTTGACAGCTTGATTGGGATCCTTATATCGGCCTCCCTGCCACAGGGCCAGCGCCTTTTGACTCCAGTCTTCATTCTTCTTCGACAATTTTCCGGACGAATTTGCTTTTTTCTTTTTTGGGGTCAATTTAACTTTGGGAGTTTTTTTCGATTTTTCCAAATTGGAAAATTTGACGTCGCCGCCACCGGACATTTCCTGAAGGTACTTCGGAATCATCAAGGCACTGTTGCCCATCACCGGGACCATGACCATACCCACCACGGTAAGAATGCTCCAGGTTGCCATAATTTTAGTCATCCCCAGCTGTTTGTGCTTCATCCAGCCCCAGATAAATGTATAAATACTGCAGAAAAATCCGAGGATTCCTTTTAGTGCCCCTTCGTTTTTAAATAATTTGACCAGGACGATAAAAAAGAAAACCAGGCACAGAAGATTTATGAGAACCAATCCGATACCCATACCCATTGCCATTATCATGATTATTCCCCTCTCAAATAAATTCCAAAAGTCTCAGCAACCAGTAGACCAGCATGCTCAGCAGCAAGATTGCCGTAATACCCGATTTTTGTTCCAGCCGTTCGACACTGCCTGAAAATTTTTTCAAATGGGCGGCCGGCAACCCCATCGCGACGACCAGCATCATTGATACGATCAGAACAACCGGTGCAAAGGCATGTGTTTGAAAGGCTGCTTGCCAGTGCCCCTGAAGCAAGCTCGCCATTGCATTCGACATGCCGCATCCCGGACAAGTTACGCCCAAGGTTCCATAGATCGGACATTGCCAGCCTGTGATTTCCGTGAATACGAGCAACAGTTGGGCGATACCAAACGTCAGGAAAATGCCGGTCACTTGCCTGTTTTGCAGCAGAGGCGCCAGTAGCGGTGTAAAAAACCCGTTTCTCAACCGATGCCTAATGGAATCGCTCCGGGCTTTCGTATTTGTGCCCCGCCGATATGCCGGATTGTATGAATCGGCGATTTTATTGATCAGAAACTGCAATACTCTGCTCCGGTCGGCCTGGTTCTAAATTAAGATATCGGCTGATGCGGCAAAAGCTTTAAATTTTTTGAAAAATAAACGGGAAGTAAAGCTCAAAGCTCAAAGCTGAAAGCTGAAAGATGAAGGCTCAAAGCTCAAAGCTCAAAGCTGAAAGCTGAAAGATGAAGGCTCAAAGCTGAAAGCTGAAAGGTATTCGGCGTTCGGTATTCGGCATTCGGCATTCGGAGCACGGCTTAAGGCAGAGGGTATAAGGTGTAGGGTATATGGTATTGGGTAGAAAGCTGAAGACGCAGAAAACGAAGCATAGGTTGGGAGCATGGAAAATCAGTTGATCGATAGGTCGAATTAATCAATGTGAGGCAAAAAGTTGAAGCTAGACGGTTGCGGGCGGATTAATTGAATCTTGACTCCTGAGGAAAGGAACTCCAGGAATCTAACGCCCAACATCCAATAACCAATAACTAATAACGATGGATTCATTTAGTCCCTGGGCTCTGTTCTCTGTCTTCTGATCTCTGTCCTCTCACCTTCTCACCCTCTCACCCTCTCACCTTCTCAACTTCTGCTCTTCACCTTCTGTCCTCTGTCCTCTGTCCTCTGTCCTCTGTCTTCCGACCTCTCACCTTCTCACCTTCTCACCTTCTCACCTTCTCAACTTCTGCTCTTCACCTTCTGACCTCTGTCTTCTGTCCTCTGCCCTCTTCCTTCAAATCGCCGACGGCCATAGAACCAGACGGGTGCCTTCTTTTTCAAAGCCGCTGTTGAGCAAGTGACTTGCGACTGAACTCTTGGTCGCCGGGAGGTTATCGATTTGATGGATCTCGAGCCGATTGGCAGGCTTTATCGGCTCGGGCATCTTTAAATATCCATGGAGTTTGTTTACTATCAGCTGCCAGGTCTGTTGGGGCAGATCCTGGTAAACCGAAAGACGCTGGAAAAATTGCTCGCCCACCATCACAATCTCGCCGTCCACGAGGACCAAATGATTGGAGACCGATCGAACCAATTTCAATGGATTTCCCCGGTTGTCCAGCCGACCCCAATTTACACCGGCACCGAAAGGCAAGGCCGGATCCAGGCTGCTAAGCAATACCGGGACCCCGTCTCCGGTTCCTGGCGAGCGGTATAATTTTTCAAGCATTTCCAATGCCTCGGGCAATGCAAACTGCACCCCGGACAGGCCGGCCACAAAATAGCCGCGGCGGATTTCTCCCTGCCACTCCAGGCGTTTCAGCATTTGAAAGATTCGATACCAATCAATAAGGCCATGCTCGCGACGATACCATTCTTTGACCAGGATTCCGTATCGCTGAAGCAATAAACGCGCCTGGGCCTCGATCCGCTCGTTTTCCGTCATGGGTTTACCTAAAATGGCAGGTGAGATCGTCAAAAACCAGCGACCACCCTGAAGTCGGCTGCGTTGCTGCAGCATTTTTCGCAGGTCGGCGCGTGATGAACCCGGCGATCGAAACCGGGGGCGCAGACCCGTGGACTGTGAGACCGCCTGTCGTGATCGCAGGCCCCGCCGGCGGGCTGGAGATCGGCCCGGATTTGATTGTAAGACGGAAAGCAATGCTTGATAATTTTCACAGCTTACCAGACCTTTTTCAGTCAACTCCTTCAGGGCCGTGTATAATTGGACAGACGTCAAATCGGATCCCAATTCCAGATCCCGACCATAGCTGGCACCATTTTCACGCAAAAAATCAAAGACAACTTTAGCGGCTGGTTCCATTTTATTCGCCGCGGCCAAAAGGACCTGTTGGTCGCCAAAAAGATTGCCTTCACCCCGCAGGCGAAACTCGACATATCTTCGTCCTGCATCTCCCTGGCGTCCGCTATGTACGATGATATTTCCGTTGGTAATATGGTCCTCAAGTTCCGCCAGGTGATCCTGCCCGCTGGATCTCCCGGCCTTTGAATAGCGAGAGTACAAAATTTCGCGTTCAAAAAAATACAGTGGAAACCGATAACCGCGATAACGCTGGATAACCTCACGCCAGTGTTGGCCCGGGCAATCAACACGGTGCCATCGCAAAAGAAACCGGTGAAACAAGCTGCGATCCGCCGGATTGATCACGGCCCGTCGCCGGGCGACGGCTGTACGATATAGCCGTGTGAAATTGTGCCGATCACACCATTGCTCTTCCAACCGGCCCTCGATCAGGTGACCGCGGACCACCTGTTTGGCGGCCAGCATTCGGTCTAAAATTTCCGGCAACACGGTTTGTTCACATGCCAAATCGTTTTCGATCTTGTCGATTGGTACCGGTCCGCGAACCTGCAGATAGCGTCTTACACGCTTGGTCGTGGTGCACAATCCGCCTTTATCCGAGATCCCATCTGGAATCCTGTTGATATCCCACAAGCGTTTCGTTATTTTTTCCCGGGCAGTCGATTCCGATAGGATGATGCGGCCGGCAGCTTCCAATTCATTCAGCCATGGGGCGGGATCTGCTTTACAACGCCGGGCCAGGCTATCCTCGGCCAGCGGGCCAAGTTTTTCGATGACGGTGAACAGCTCTTCGGCGCTGCCCGCCTGATAATACGGATCCTGATGCTGCCAGCGTCTTTCCGCTTGCTGGACCAGGTCCGGTGTAAGGATGGCCGGAGCCTGGTTTTCCTGCAGCATCTCTTCCAATATTTCCCGGCCGGCGGTCACCTTATCCCGGGGCTGTCGATGATGGTCCTCTTCATATAGATAGACCGAAACGAATTTAAATATAATGCCGGCCGCCATCGGTGACGGGATGGGGGTGTTGACAAATCTATATGCCAGCCGGCTGCTTTCGATATTTTCGATAATTTTTTTGAGTGCGGGCAGATCGAAGACGTCCTGGAGGGATTCTCGATAAGTTTCAAGAACGACCGGAAATTCCTTCTCATTTTCGACAGCTTGCAGTAGATCTGAAGCTCTCAGGCGCTGCAGCCACAGTGGGATTCGCTGGCCGGGCTGTGAGCGTGGCAGCATCAGGGAGCGCGCCGCATTATATCGAAAATGGACCATAAAGATCGGAGATTGGGGTAAGGCATCGATCAGGTAGGCTTCAACCTGCGAGGCAGTTAGGTGAAACAGTTTTTCCAGCGGCAGCGGTTCCGTGGTTTCAGGCAACCTGATCAGGATCCCGTCGTCATCAAAGGAATACTGAAACTGGGTCTGGTACTGCTGCTCCAGAAAGGCGGTCATGGCAATGGCCCAGGCGCCGTTAACGCGGGCGCCGAACGGTGCATGCAGCATCAGCAAAGGATTGCCGCCGCTATCGATGGTCGTTTCGGCTATCACCTGCCGGTCGGTTGCTATCCCGTGGCCCCGATTGAGCTGACGGGCGAAGTATTCCACCAGATTGTGAGCCGTATTCTCGTCGGCCGGGCAATCCTGCATCAGCCAGCTTCGAGCTTGCCCGCGATCCATTTGATCAAGCAGTGACCGGCGAAATCGGCCGATTTTTCTGCTGGTAGAAAAGTCGCGCAACAGGCTGCCGCCTTTCCAGAAGGGCGCCCGGGGATTAATGGCGGCAACCGGGCTTACGATGATGCGATCCTGTAGTATTTGTTTGATCAGCCACTCGCTGTTACCCAGATAAAATACTTCTCCCACCCTTGATTCGAATGCGAATTCCTCCTCGACTTCGCCGAGTTTCAGATTTGCATTTTCCAGATATACTCCAAAATATCCGCGGTCGGGTATCGTTCCGCCATTCATTATGGCTGCCAGGCGGCTGCCGCGGCGTGCGATCAGGCGGTTGTTGACCCGATCCCAGTTCAGCCTTGGTTTTAAGGCCTGTAGTGGTATATCTGAAAACTTCCCGCACAGCATTTGCACCACCGATCGAAATGCCGCTGGCGTTAAATTCCGATAGCAGTAGCAGCCCTGAACCAATCGATACAGGTCCTCGTAGTGCCAGCTTTTAGCCGCGACTTCCGCCACCAACTGTTGTGCCAGGACATCCAGTGCATTTTCAGGTATGCGGGTTTCTTCGATGTCGGCATGAACCATACTGCGAGCGATGGCGACGGCGTCATCGAGATCCGCCGGGTACAGGACGACGATCCGCCCCTTGCTGGTGGCCGACAGCAAGTGCCCGCTTCTGCCAATACGTTGCAGAGCACCGGAAACGGTGCGCGGCGCTTCGAGTTGTACGACCAGATCGATGCTGCCGATATCAATGCCCAACTCCAGCGATGCCGTTGCAATGACGGCCGGTATATCGCCGGCTTTGAGTCGGGCCTCGATGCTATAGCGGGCTTCACGGGAAATGCTGCCGTGATGGGCCAGGGCCAATTCAGCTGACGGATCGCCGGTGATCCCACGGTGTAATTGATTTAGAGCCCTGGCAATTTTTTCGGTCTGGGCCCGCATCCCGGCAAATACCAGGGTGGTATCATGGGCTTGAATCATTTCATACAGATATTTATAAACCGGCTGCCAGACACTGGATTCGGGCAATTCGTTGAAGGTTCTGACCGGTGTAACCACTTCCAGATCTATGGCTTTTCGTCTACCGCAATCAATGATTTGAACCGGCCGGGGTACGACAAAGTCTTGCGCGTGATCGTATTTCTGACCACCGAGATAGGCGGCAATCCGGTCCAGCGGTTTCTGGGTCGCCGAAAGTCCAATGCGAATCGGTTCATTGCGGCACAGGGGCATCAGCCGCTCCATGGACAATCCCAGATGAACGCCGCGCTTGTTGCTGCTGATCGCGTGAATTTCATCGACAATCACATACTCCAATTTGCGGAACAGCTCCCGGCCCCGTTCCGTGTTGAGCAGCAGGTACAACGACTCCGGGGTGGTAATCAAAATGTGGGGCGGCCGGCGCAACATGGATTGACGGGCATGCGGCGGTGTATCGCCGGTGCGCACGGCAACTCGGATTCGAGGCAAGAGTGTCGCGGTTGGTTTAGATGCGGCGAGTTGATGGATTTGCTCAAGCGGTGCCGTCAGGTTGCGGTGGATGTCGTTGTTGAGGGCTTTTAAGGGGGAGACGTACAGGGTGTGGATCCCGTCCGGGTTTTGGGAAAATTGATCAGATGGCAGACTCAGGGACCGGCGCAACAGCTGATCGATGCTCCATAAAAATGCCGCCAGGGTTTTGCCTGATCCCGTCGGTGCCAGAATCAAGGTGTGTTCCGCGTTCGCTATGGCGGGCCAACCCAATTGCTGGGGCGGGCTGGGATTCGTAAACTGATGCAGAAACCACTGCTTTACAATGGGGTGAAATCCGACGCTATCAAGGACACTAGGAGCCATATACAGGGCCTAATTAATTGAAACCGGTAATAAGCAAAATTTCATATTGCCAAGAATAGGAAAAAAATTAATGAGACGCGGCACTAGGGCGTTGGGTCGGGACTCAATTTGAGCCTCTGACCCGGGTAAATAGCGGCATTGGGGGCAAGATTATTATAGGTTTGCAATTGAGCGATTGACAGGCCATACCGGCGGCTGATTTTATACAAGGTATCGCCGGTCCGGACCTGATGGAATCGAACTTTCGTTTCCGCTTTCTCTGTTGCTTCCGGCTGTTTCTTTGGCCGGGCAGCGGCTTCTAATGAAGACGTCTTTTGATGCAATGCCCCCAGCTCCTTTATGATCTGGTCGATTTGGGTCGTTAAGCCGGCCGCGAAGCGATCCGTTTTTTTAGCGAGTTGATCCAACCCCTGTTCCTGTTTGCCGAGCCGCTCAATGGCTTGATCAATGACGGCGACGGTGGCAAGTTTTTTCTCCAACTGCTGCAGCCTCGATTCCAGAGCCTGCAGCTGCTGCGGATCGATGGTCGTTGCGGGACGCGACAGAAATATGACCAGCATCACCACTAAACAAACGAGGGCAAGACCGCCGATGATAAACGGCATGGTTGAGTTTTTCCGGAAAGCATTCGATGGCTGGTCATAGTATTCCGGGCGGGATAATTCCATTTCTTTTTCGTCAGCGAAATTTTCACTAATTGTAAAATCTTCGCGGACGCCGTCTTTGGGCTCGACCATGATTCCTTTGCCTTTCCAATAATTAATCCGCAGATAAAGATATTGCAAACTCAGGTTAATCGATTACTGTTTGGGGGCCGATGATACATGCCTGGTTCGATCGACTGCGGATTAATTAATTAATGCTTCGCATATATGGTTTCAGTTTCTTTAATTGTGATATTCGCATTTTGGGATAAAGGCAATACATATTCGGGCCTATAACCAATAAAAAATGAGGTCATTATACCTTCAGCCAACACCCCAACACAGCAACCCTCCGAAATTCATCGAAGTCAAAAGTCCCACGATGGACTACTTCTCTTGGGTCATAGAACCGAAATTTTATAGGGCTACCCCGCCTTGCGGTGCACATCGCTATTTTTCAGCTTGCGGCGGGCGACCACCAGCAATGCGGCCATGGTCAGAAGAAAATACCAGGGAAACCAACCCATAGATTCGATAAATACAGCATTTTCAAGATCAAGGCGGCTTAACCCCGGAATGCTTGCGGCAAGTTGCGGCCGTAAAAATGCCAGCAATATGGAATACAGCACCCCGATCAAACCATAGGCCAGATTAAATGACAATCCTTTGAAACTCAATACAGTGGCCCGTTGGTGGGAGGCTGTGATGCGGTTCAGGTAATGGCTCTCGAAAAAGCGGCCCAGATACATCACGACCATCAACAGGGCAACCGGGACCAACCCGATAACAGGTATAAAAAACGTCATTCCGATTAAACCGAGTCCGGTCAATGCGGCCATAATGCCCAAATTATATGTGGGTGAATGTCGATTGACCAGTTTGTAGGCCAGGCGTGGTATGAACAGGCCCAGGACCGCAAATCCCGAACCGAGCAGTCCAAATGACGCCTCGGGCAAACTGATCAGGCGGTAGTACTGACTGCCCAGGGTGATGACCATGCGGATACAATTGTCAAACATCAGGCCGGCCAGGATTAGCACCAGTGCAAACGGTGTTTGCAGGATCCAGCGGCCGGCCTGCAGGGTCAATCGCAGGGCTTGGAACGTCGATGTGGCACAGTAGTCGGAATTTTCACATTCGGTTTTGGAAAGCCTTTGTTCCTTCATCTGCAGTGTGGTCAGCAGGGTCATGACGGCAAAAACGAAAGTGAGATACAAAGGAAACCGCAGGGTTATCGCCTGGGTCATTTGAATATTGATTCCCAGCACATTCACGACGTGCTGCATCAGCGCCGGATCATAAACTGCGGCACCCAGGCTCATGGCAACGATATAGGCCAGGGATTGCATCCGCATCTGTTTTTCAAGGACCTGAGGCCAATCAGCGGCATTGCCTTCTTTCTTCAATGTGTCGTAGGCAATTGCTTCATCGGCGCCGCTGGCGGCGGCCTCTGCCGCTCCGCTCAGCACCCGATTGACCAGAAATGCCGCAAACAGCAGCCCGGCGCTGCCCATGGGCACGAAACACAGGATTGCAATTTCAATCACCATCAACACCCCTGTCACGACCAATAGATTGCGCCTCCCAAACGTATCGGCCAAAGCTCCCGAAGGCACCTCCAAGAGGACGATGGCCGCCGCCCAGGCGGCGTTCAACAGGGCAAATTGTTCGAGGGTCAAGCCAAAGTCTAGAAACAGGATGGTAAAAATCGGATAGTAGAACCGTGCGTTAAAAAAAATTCGAAATGCAATGAACAATCGAACATTTCGAATGGCAAACGGTGATTTATCCACCGTTATTTCCGATGTTGCGTTGGTGCCCATGTCATTGAGGTCTCGGAACGTTGTTATCGTTTAGAATGTTGGTGCTATGTGATGCCGCCCGCAGGGATGGTCCGCCGGAAAGCGGTTTACAGCTGTCTGTAAAGCCACGTTTCCATACAATATAAATATACTAATTACAAATCTGATTTAAGCAAATGGTAAGTGAGATGGGATTGCGTCTGGGTTGGCTATGATTCGCTTTAAAGCTGCTGCTCCTTGTACTCAGGGTTTTCATCAGGATTTTCCGCGACTTCTTCCGGAACGGCCCCTTCTTTGTACAGTTGATGCGGCGGTGTCTGATTGCTTCTATCCCTGGGACCCAGCAGCACGCCTTCCAGCCAAATGCTGGGAAAGATAATCAAATCGTACAGATTGACGATCAAACGGCCGCTATAGTACCCGATGTTGCCGATCAAGCGCAGCATGAAGGCCAAAAACCGGAGAATCCCGCAAGCCGCGATGCCCAGCACCGTCCGGCTGGCCGCAATGAATGACTCCAGCGGGATCGGTGCAAATGCCAGGGCAAACGGCAGGAGAAATCCGATTATCATCTGGCCGACGGTGGGAATGATGTTGGATACGATGCCGGGTTGGTCGAGCCCGGGCGGGAGGGTCAGTCGGAGGGCTTCTACATTTTGGCTGATCTGGTCGCTCATGAAAGCCAGCGACGACTCGACGCCTGCCAGCACCGTCAACAGGGCAAAGGATGTCCAGCCCAAAATTCGCCGCATTTTGTCATCCATGCTGCCGATGACTGGAAACAGCCGGGTTATTCTCAGCGACTCCAACAAGAACATACCCGTGGTCATCTGGATCAAAATGATAAACAAGGCCATTACATCCGATGTTTTGTACGGACCGATGTAGCTGGCGATGCCCACCATCGATGACATGGGCAAGGCAATCAGGTTGAAGTTGATCAAGGCCGCGCCAAAACCGACAGCCAAAAAGACGCCGGATACAAAAAACTGCGTCAGGGATGAGGCGGTGAGCAGCCGGGCCGCCTGGTCCGTCTGCATTCGCATTTGTTCGTATTGATCCATGCAGCGGTCAATCCGTTGGGCGCGCTGATTCAAATTGCCGATGGATTTGTCGACTTTATCAAGGCCTTTTTGCACCTTGCGCCAAACCGGCAGCATCTTGTTCAAAATTGAGTGGCGTTGGGCGTTGGAATTGCGGTAGTTGTCAATGGCGGATTTGTGTTGTTCATTCAGAGTGCGGTTGATTTCTCCCAGCATATTGGCAACCATCGAATCGCCGCTGTGCTCGATATTGGCAATCGAGTCGATTACCGGCAGCCAGTTCGGCAGTGAGGGCGGCAGTTCGGCGCTACTGCGGTAGTCTTCATCCAATTTAGCGGTGAGTCCCGTCAGCTGGCGCTGGAGATGCGGAAAACTTTCCAGATCTCTAACCACCGCCTGGTTGATTCGACCGAATTCCCTTTCCAACGAGCGCTCGGCTTTTTCCAGTCCGGCTGATATCAGCACATCACGATTGTGTCTGATCAGTCTTTGTTCAGCCGATCGCACAGATGCAGCTGTCAGCCGCATGGCGTTTTGGAGAATTTTGCATAGAGCGTCGACCGCACGATGAAACGGTTTGCGGGCGAAATACAGCGCTGCCAGGATCAGCGCAATCCATATCAGCATGGACAGGAATGGATTAGAAGTTATGCTCAACATGTTGGCAATAGGCATATATCCTCCGATTGACAAACTGCAATCAACGATGATCAATAGCCTTACACGAATACCGGCCGAAAATCAAACCCCCCGGCCTCGAATAGCATGACAGACAGACCCGCCCCTATGAGCGGAGGAGGAGAATGGGACGATGCGGGCCTCAGGGGGTGATTTCAAAATCAACATTTCCCAGTGAATTGCCGGATGCATCTAGAATTTTCACATGCCAGTTGCCAATTTCATGGGCTTGAATAATTTTTGAGCTGTAGGTTCGCCAACTTGGCGGATTGACGCTCAGCGTTACGCGCGCGCGTTCCGTATCCCCGAAGTACCAGATGTGCACAATTTCTGTGGGATTTTGAATGTCGGCGATTTTACTGTAAGAATAAAGCCGGCCGATGGAAGACGGAAAACTGGAGCCGGGTTCCACCGGTTGACGATCAGCGATATTAGTGCAAATTACAGCAGTTGCAACATGCATGTTGCCCGATTGCTGGGCAAGAGTTGAATTGGGCACCAGTAGGCATACTGCAACGAAAACAATGCATAGACCGGACCATATTAGAGAATGTTTCATAAAGCTCCTCCACTAAAGGTATAGTTCGCTAAATATTTTAAATACATCTCCTCCTCCGTCCATAGGGCGGAAATCGTACACCAAATATTGCAGCATTCGAGTGTCTGAGATCGGCATTGTTGAAAGTCTCGTAAAAAGTCGAAAAACGACCTGTTTACGAGAATGTTTATGAATTCGACTTTTTACGAATTCATCAATTTTGACTGAAGAATTCACTGCCGTCTCTTTGCGCTTCCCGGCGCTGTCAATGCACGTGCAGGACTACTGCAGACCGCGGCAAAATTGAGTCTGCCGATTACCGGTGATCGATCCCGAAAATGCTAGTGGCCGGCGCCACCCGACGCATGACCCTTTTCGCCTGCCGGTACAGGCTTGACATTGCCTTCGAATTGGGCAGGTTGTTTGAAGTATTTATCCGGATCCTGTAGCAGGTCCTGCAGTTGATACTTATAATACCCGATACGGACCGTTTTGTTTCTTTGGGATCCAAAATATTCCAGGGGCTGCTCCTCCAGAAAAGCGATTTTTTCTTCCAAACGCTCTTTTTCGGCCGCTATCATTTCCTGGCGCGTGGGTTTTTTATTTCGCTGCGCTTGTTGCGCCTTCTTTCTGGCCCTTTCTTGGTCGGCTTCCATTTCCCGAAACAGCTTGTTCAGCTGTTGTTTATCCTTGGCCGTTCGCTGTTTATCGGCCGCTTCATCATGGGCATACTCCTGAAACATCACTTTGGCATCTTTAGCATTCTCGGGCGGAGAATCGCTGTAATGTCTGACCCCATTTTCATCGACCCAGGTATAAACATTGGCGTCCGCGACCGCGACGCCAATAGTCGTTATCATCAAAATCATCAAGATATCTAAAAATTTCATACGTCCTCCCGATCTATTCCTTCTTAACCAAGTTCCTACAAAGATACCGCCGAAGCGGTGAATGCTGACGGGATTATGATTTCGGCCTGTCAGCGGCCTGCTATCGATCTGATATAACGACTAAGTTCGTCCGGCAGAGAATACAATTGTCCGAGGGGATGGTTCAGCTGCTGACGTTGAAAATGGTCGGTAATTAAATAAATTTTAAAAGTTTACCCAAACGGTGTCAATTAAATTCTTTAGGGATTCGGCGAAAGTCAATCATATTCAATACCTTACATCTTGCTGGGACGGATTGCTGTGTTCATATAAGCATTTGACAGGCCTTTGGTTTTTATCTATTAACGAAGTTGAGCATACCTGGGTTCACGGCGCATCTGCTCGGATTCCTCATTCAATTATACCTTCTGACCCAGGATAGAAAATCAGTCGAGTATTTTTATTAGATAACACATAAGTGATGAACCGTTGAAACCGCAACCTACCGTATAACCTAACCATAATAAGGGGATTGACCAATGGAACAGCTGCTGAAAACCGTATTCTATAAAAAGCATGTCAACCTCGGCGCCAAGATGGTGGAATTCGGCGGCTGGGACATGCCGGTGCAATATGAAACCGGCATCGTGCAGGAGCACTTGAACACCCGCAAGCAGGCCGGATTGTTTGATGTTTCCCACATGGGCCGTTTCATTATCGGCGGCCCTGCAGCGCTTGATTTTTTGCAGCATGTATTGACCAATAACGCGGCGGCCCTCGAAATCGAAGAAAGCCAGTATACCATGATTCCGGATCAAAACGGCGGTGCCATCGACGATGCCTATTTGTATCGCTTTTGGGAGGACGAATATCTGCTGGTGGTCAACGCCTCCAATCGCGAGAAAGACTGGCAGCACCTGAACGGGTTCAAGGAACAATTCGGTCGGCTTCAGTTGGAAGACCGCACCCGGGAGCTCTGCATGCTGAGTTTGCAGGGGCCCAAATCCAAGGCAATTCTGACCGGTCTCCTGGAAACCGGCAACCTGCCGGAGCCGCTCAGGAACTCGCTTAGCACCGTGCAGATCGGCGGCAGCCGGGTTCTTTTGGCCCGCACCGGTTACACCGGCGAACCGATTTGTTTTGAACTTTTCGTGGATCGCCGGGACGCTTTAAAAATTTGGGATCTGCTGGTGCAACAGGGGGCGATGCCGGTGGGGCTGGGGGCACGCGATACCCTGCGGCTGGAGGCCGGCTTGCCGCTTTACGGCCACGAATTGGGGTTGGATCCGGCCGGCGAGCCCATACCGATTTTTGCCTGCAATCTGGCTCGATTTGCTGTCAGTTTCTCACCGTTCAAGGGAGATTTCGTCGGTAAACGGGCGCTGGCCCGGCAATTTGAAGCGTTCAAAAAAATTGTCGACCGGGATTACGAAACGATCCAGGACCTTCCGCGTTTGATTCAACCCATCGAACTGCAGCACAAGGGCATTGCGCGGGCCGGTGCGCCGGTCTTCAGCAGTGGGAAGCCGGTGGGATTTGTTACCAGCGGTACCATGGTTCCTTACTGGCAGAGCGAAGGGCGCGGGCTTGCAACCGCGCAAAGCCAGGATCGACAGATGCGAGCCGTCGGACTGGCGCTGATGGACAGCGATCTGGTTGAAGGTGATGAGATCGAAATCGAGATCCGAAACAAAAGGCTGCGGGCCGTCATCGTGCCCTATCTTCTCCGCAACGAAGCGCCGCCCTACTGTTGGCCGATTCGATATGAACAATTGCGCGAAGAGAAAAAAGTCATCCAGGCTGACGATCAGGCCATCCAGAATGTTCAGACCCTGCTCGACAAAGCGGCGGCCAATACGCTCTGGCGCCAGCAGGAATGCATCAACCTGATTCCCTCAGAGCAGTCATACTCGGCCATGGCCCGCCTGCTTTCCATTATGGACCCCGTTGGCCGCTATGCCGAACACAAACAGGTCAAGGCCTTCCGGGAGGCCGACATCTTTTACTACCAGGGCACCGAATTCATTTCGGAAGTCGAAGTCCTGCTCCAGGCTGAACTGCAAAAGTATCTGGCCTGCACCGAAGTGGAAACCCGGGTGATTTCCGGACAAATGGCCAATGTCGCTGTTTTCAGCGCCCTGGTCGACTATCTGAATCGGGCCGATCGGAAGAGCGAACAGCGCCGCATTCGAAAAGTCATGAATAATCACATTATCAAAGGCGGTCACTTGAGTGCCCAACCCATGGGGGCGCTGCGTGATTTTGTGATGCGGGATCCCCAATGGGAAAAACCGGCCGCAATCAACTTTCCGGTTCTGGCGGACAATCCTTATCGGATTGACATCGAAGCTTGCCGCGAATTGATCGCCCGGCATCGACCCGAGCTGATCATCCTGGGTAAGAGCATGATCATCCACCGGGAACCGGTGGCTGAAATTCGCGCTGCAATCGATGAACTCGATCTGGATTGCGTATTGATGTATGACATGGCCCACGTGCTGGGGCTGATCGGACCCTATTTTCAGCAGCCTTTCGCAGAAGGTGCCGACATCATCACCGGATCGACACACAAGACCTTTTTCGGTACCCAGCGCGGAATCGTTGCCGCCAATTACACGGAAGACGACTTGCAATATGACTTCTGGGAAGCCATCCAACGCCGCTCCTTTCCCGGCAGTCTCAGCAATCACCACCTGGGTACGCTTCTGGGTCTGCTGCTGGCGGCCTACGAAATGAATTACTTTAAAGATGAATACCAGCAAGCCGTCTTGAGCAATGCCAAGGCATTTGCCGTGGCGTTGAAGGAATGTGGACTGGATGTTGCCGGCGACGCCGAATTTTCCTACACCGAGACCCACCAGGTCATTTTGAACGTGGGATATGCCAAAGGGGCGGAAATTGCCGGTCGGCTGGAAGACAACAACATTGTGCTCAACTATCAGGCTGCGCCGGATGAAGAGGGCTTTACGGCTTCCGGCTCATTGCGAACCGGCGTCCAGGAGATGACCCGCTTTGGCATGGCGCCGTCGGATTTCGGCGAGCTCGCCCAACTGATGGCTGATGTCATCCTCCACGGCAAAGACGTCAAAGAAAATGTTCGCGCTTTTCGCCGGCGCTTTCTGGACATGCGGTACTGCTTCACCGGCGAGGATTTTGAGGCCCAGGTCGACAAGTTGCATCAGCTCGTCTGAGGGCTTGGGGCAGGGGGCAGGGGGCGAAGAGCAAGGAGCTTGGGGCAGAGCGCAGAGAGCTTGGCGCTTAGGGCAGAGCGCAAGGCGGAAAGAGCAGAGACAAGGTTAGAGATTATCAGGTAACCTTCGTCCGCAGGAGGACCTGCTTTCAGACTGCGAGTTACATCGTGGGGAATGCTGTGCGTTGCCATGTGTGAATTCTGTCATATCAGACTACGCTCTGCCCTTTGCGCCCTGCGCCCTGCGCTCTGCCCTATGCGCCAAGCTCCAAACCCCATGCTCTCTGCCCTTTGCGCTCTGCGCTACACCCTTTGCGCCATGCGCTCTGCGCTCAGCCCTTTGCGCCATGCTCCCTGCGCTCTGCCCTTTACCCGCTAGAGCTTGCACTCCACCAAGCAGCCCAACGCCGCGCCGATAACATCCACGGTATTGTCAATGGTCAGTGTTTCCGTATTCATGACTATATCATAATTGGTCGGGTCGGCGATGTCGGCATTAAAATATTTGCGTATAAATGCTTTGCGATCAGATTCCGTTTTGATGACTCGGCGCTTGGCCTCATCCGGCGTTAGATTAAAATCACGGGCCACATTTTCTATTCGCAGCCTTTGGGGTGCCGTGATGCGAATCCGAAATCGCTGCTCCGGGGGCAAGATAAAATTTGCACCCCGGCCGATTACCACGGCCCGGCCATGTTTGCCGATGGTGCCGATGACATTCATCAAGTGCTTCAGGTATTGATCCGGCCACAAATGCCGGTCGTAGACCAGGGATGATATCCAGTCCTCCAGAATGGACAGCCCCCTTTCATCCAGGGTGGCCAGCAATTGTTTGCTAACTTCGGCACGTTGCGCCATTTCGTGCAAAACCTCCTGATGAAACACTTCAAACCCAAGTCTTGTCGCGATGTTTTGTGCGACTATTCGCCCCCCGCTGCCGGGTTCCCTGGATAGGGTGATGACCGGGACAGGCGCCTTTTTTTCAGGCGGTGCTTTGTGCTGGAGTTGCCAGCGGTGTACCTGTTCTTCGACGATTTGGGATATTGATTTCATAGGCCCTCCTTTCGATGTATTGAAAGTTTCTATCAAAAAGAGCTTGGCAGGGTATGTTAAAAAGTCAGCCAGAGTTGCCGGTGAGAACGGTGGAGGAAATCGAAATAGAGCTGTTGAGGTGCCGTTGCTATTCGCGTGTCAGCGGGTCGCCAACTGTGAGACGCAGCTCGCGTCAGGTGCGCAACTCACAGGTTATTCATACCCATAGGAACAACATAGTCATTATGGATTAAAATTAAACTGGCGGATCAAAAAATCGACCGTTTTTTCTGCCATGAGCCGGTGCCCTTGCTTATTGAGGTGCAGACCGTCATCCAGGTAATATTTTCCAATAGCGGCGCCGTTTTCAGCTGAAAATTCTTGATAGAAGTCCAGGCAGGCAATGTCGCTTTCCCCGGCCGATGTCTTCAAGGCCGTCACCAGATCTAACAATTTTTGGATGCATTTTTGCCACCCTGCAATGGGTGCCATCATCTCTGTCTGCCGGATGTTTTCCATATGCAGCGGCAGTGGGAGCCCCACGATCGGTGTTATATGATGAAATTGGGCCTGGCAGGCCATGGCAAATATATTGGCTTGAATCAAATTAACCTCCAGATCCCACCAAAGGTCGTTGGTGCCGCCCAATATGATCACCAGATCCGGTTGATGCCGCACAACGTCACAATAAAAACGGCCCAGCATGCCGCCGCTGGTGTCGCCGCCAATGCCGCTTTTAATGATCTCGAGGTTCAGCCTGTTTTCTACCAATATCGGCCAGGTATAAATTTTATCCAGATCGGAAGCCTCAGTCAAGCTGTCGCCATGACACACAATTTTTTTCATTACGTGGCCTTTCCGCGGGTAAAAAAATCCTTGATCGATTTCAGCAGGGGTTTTCGAATGTGAACCTTCAAAAACAGGTCGCCGGGTTTTCCACCGGCTTTGCCGGCCTCCCCCATACCTTCCAGCCGAATACGTTGGCCCGCGCGAATACCGGCCGGAATCTTGACCACCAGCTTTTTGGACTGGCGGCGCAGATAATAGGCGTAGGGTCCCCCCTGCAGGGCCTGTTGCGGCGCCAGATATAGATTTTCATCAATATCGGCACCATCTTCGGGGAGCTGAATTCCACTGGCTTTTTGGAGCACAAAGCGCATGACTTTGCCTAGATTTCCGCCTAACGGAAACCGGGGCGAATTATGATGACCCGGCTGGGACGGACCCCTGAAGACATACCGTCGTCCATGAACCCCCGGTTTTTTAAACTCAAACTGCTGATATCCTCGGCCGTAAAATTCCTTAAAAATTTCATTGGAACCCCTGAATCCGAAAGACCGGGCCATTTCCTCGAAAATGTGGTTGATGTCCGAACCGCTGAAAATATCCTGCTCCGTATAATTATTCCTGAAACGGGTGTGGGCGGAAGACCCAAACCGGGTTCTCAAACTATCATATTCGGCTTTTTTAGCCGGATTGGAAAGAACGGCATAGGCTTCATTGATTATTTTCATTTTATCGGCGGCCGCGTCGTTTTCGCTGTTGCGATCCGGATGATATTTAAAGGCCAGTTGCCGATAGGCTTCTTTAATTTTGGTTTGCGAGGCGTCATGCTCGACCTCCAAAACCTGGTAGTAATCCTCTTGTGACATTATTCGATATTTCCTTTATCGGCAAAACTGACAAGGGCCAACCAGGCTTTGGCATCAAATTTCAGTACCGGATCCTGGCACATGTGTGAAGCCTGGGCCTGGGTTAAGAGTTGGACTTCGATCAATTCAGAGCCGGTATTGCGGGCTGTCGACGGCTTCCCGTTGCACTCTACATATACCATGGACACTGATTCATCAGTCAGGCCGGCCGAGGAATATACCGGGGCACTGACTTTGAGAAAGCGCGTGACGGTCAGGCCGGTTTCTTCCAGCAATTCGCGTCGGGCCGCTTGTTCGATGCTTTCTCCCGCATCGATAAGGCCGGCCGGAAATCCATATTCATAATCCCCCAGGGGAACGCGGTATTCTTTGAGAATCACTACTTTATGTTCTGCAATATGATAGGGTACGATAACCACGGCATCGGGCCGCAAATAATTTCCGGTAACACATTTGGGTTCCTCGGATCTCGAGGCCATTTGCCACGACTTGCGGCGCCCTTCTTTGTCGGTGTAAGCGACATCGAACATGTTGAGCCATTTCAGATTCGTGAGTTTATCTGCATATCTTATTTTCATTGTCATGCCGGCCTGCTGGGCACGATCATTTGCCCGACAACAGGTTTTCATCAATTAAATGGGCTTCGTTTGTATCCTGAACGATTACTCGGGGTACCGGTCGATATAGTAAAGGGTTGCGCCGACAGGGGCGAACGAGAGAAACAGAATATTGAGAAACGGGATTAAAAAAGGAAGCCCAAATCCCAAATGAAACGGCAGCGTGCCTCGCAGCGCGCGAAATCTTTCGCCAAAAGGCTTCAGCCGTCTGGCCGGAATCAGGTCGGTATTATCCCAGGCCAGAAAAATGATCGCTACCACCGAAGATAATACTGTCACCACCGGTCCCAAAGGTGTTAGCCAGGAGACGACGATCAACAGCAATGTCAGCAAAACCGGAACCGTTGCCCGGGGGATTTCCTGCTTGATGAGAAATAAAAATTGCCTCCACATGGGGATATCATCCGGCAATTGGACTTTGCCGGTGATTGATGCTTCTGTAATGCGCGACATCAGATCCATGATCAAAACGCTGAATAGAATCTGTGAAATCAGGTAAGATAAAACCGCTGATAATCCCACCAGCACCGCCGAAAGCAGCCATGACAGCAAATACCAAAGCCACAGAATCCAGTTGCTATCCGGTTTCGTCCACATGACATTGAGGATTGTCTGATGATAAGCCAGAACCAGGCTGGCGGAAGCGATCGTGATGATGATCACCACGACAAAGCGCAACAGGCCCAGCAAAAGCAGCTTGGGGGTTCTTAGCCCCATGCCCAAGCCTCGTATATTGTATTTAATTCCGTTGAACAGGCTCATATTAATCACACCATGCACGAACATTACTGGATAATTAACTATTAATAAGGCAAATGCAACGTTACAAGAAGTCCAAAATCCACCGCCTAATTTTATAGAGAGTTTTATTTTATACTACAAAGTGGGCTTTCAAAAAATTCAATCTTCGGCGGTGGCCATTTTCCTTTCAGATTCTCGAAATATTGACAATCTGTCCGCT
>Ga0209454_1000284_pt1 | contig 27569 bp, 12 predicted proteins | sample WorMetHERISLAND1_2_FD_187400 | JGI IMG/M metagenome (GOLD analysis project Ga0209454, IMG submission 187400) | Marine gutless worms symbiont microbial communities from Max Planck institute for Marine Microbiology, Germany - Olavius geniculatus... | ecosystem: Host-associated > Annelida >... | reverse complement strand
CGGTAAGAGTTAATCGAAGACGGAAAAAAATCTGAAGTTCTAAACTATAGTGTATACTGTAAAAAATAATTTCTGTCATTTGTAGGGGCCTATTAATCACTGCATTTACTGCATTTTGTCGTCTCTAAAAACAATGCGGCCCACCGACTGAGTGATATCTTGCAGTGTGGCCCCCATCCCCAAATGAGTTTGAGACCCCTGTTCTAGAGTATGTCAATTAATCAAGATTTCACTCTTAATAAATGCAATGCATACTGATTTTATCCTAATTTTATACCGTTTTCAGTCATCTAAAATATACAGGCAAAGTTGAGAACGATTCTAAAATATAAATTCACCATAAAATGCATAATAATTATTAGTTTCAATCAATTCTCTACTATGGACAGCTACTTGAATGTAACAATGTTAATCTTCTTGGCAGCAGCTGCAACATATTTTGGTCTCTTCAATGCTGGTTCTTCATCCATATTCATACAAGAGTCCAGTGTTGACAACGTGGTTTCCAGTGCTGCATCTAGAAACATCATCATAATGGCCACAAGCAAGAACGTGGACACACTGTTGGCATAAAATGCAGCCGCCCATCTATGAAAGTCCACTTGACTATGGCTTGCGTAAACACAACTTGACCTAATTTATCATGGGAAAACATCATTGTGATAACTCAGATCATACTGAGCTTACACGAGAAAGATTTTCTGAAGTATTTTGTCTGGTAAGCTTGATCTTTGGATTTTTAAAAGCTGAAATTGGCACACAGTCATTCCTGCTTTGGGAGAAAGTTCACACCAATTTAGGAATTGAGGCCTTTGTTTCATACAGGGTGTGGCAAAAAAAGTAGCTCCCTAAAGTTTTTCGCTGTTTTCTCAGCAACTGTTCAGCATTTTATTCTGAAATTTTACACATTTATTTCTCGAAATGTTCTACGGCTAACTGCCAAGTAAAACAAAGTTCTATAAAAGAACAGCAAAGTAATAGATTTTATAACATGACCGCCTACAGATTTTTAGCATTAAAAATGTTCAAGCTACAACACCAATTCCATAACATCGTTAAAAGAACGCAGTTAATTAATGAACAGATGTTAGAATTCCATTGTTACTGTGAATGTTTAAAGTGTCCACCGTCAGCTCCAAGCTCTAACACAAATTTTCAGTCGCTTAATTTGAGAAGTCTTTCACAGCCTTGTCAATCGATCCTTGTGGCAAGTGGCCCCAGATAACCTGAAGCGCTTCCTTGAGTTCGGTGATTGTTTTTGGCTTTGTTTTAAGCTTGCGGTAAGCCTCCAACATTGCATCCCACACGTGATAGTGGACTGGGTTTATATTCGGCAAATTTGGAGGCCATTGGTCCTCTGCGGCCAGTTCTGTGCGCTGCGCAGCTGTGTGTGATGGCGTGCCGTCTTGCTGGAAGATGAATCTGGTGGGCAGCCAGCAATTGCCTTAAAAGAACAATAATTTTGTGATAATTTCTAAACAAAATAATTTACTGTTTATCAAATCATCACTGTGATGTCATTGGCAGTAATGTTGTAACCGGTTTTGAATATTAAATAGCATTTTTAGCGTGAACATATTTATTAATACTGAAAAATCGGTAGTCAGTCATGATAAAAAATCTATAACTTTGTCGTTTTTCAACAGAATCACATTTCGCTTGGCAGTTACGTGTAGAACGTTTCAGTAAATACATCTGTAAAATTTCAAATTAAAATTCCAAAGGGTTGCTGAGCAAACAGCGAAAAACTTTAGGTGGCTACTTTTTTTTGCTGCACCCTGTAGTTTAGAGCCCATATGGGACAAACAGTCAGACATCAGATGGATAAGACCCGTATTGTAGCACATTACTACAGCCACATAATATGGATAGTAAATAGCAAGCAAACAATCTACACAAAAAAAATCTTACAATGTATGGTTTAATTAACACCCAAAAAATTATCTCTTCAATTTCTTTGTAAGAATGCCATGGCAGATGAGAAAACAACTTCAGTAAATGACTGTTGTATGTTTCCACACACGTTTGACCTAGTTTTGACAGTTGATTGGCCTACTGACCTAGTTTTGGTTTCCAGATACTTCCGGTCCGGTTTACTCACACCTGTGTATGTTATTTGACCTTGTACTGTCACCCCTTGGTCCACATAGTGCATTCGTCCTCTGTAGTTTGGTCTGGAAATGCGTCACCTGACCTACAGACTGGTCTTTAATGTATGCGACCGCGCCTTGGCCCTGTTGCAATGTGTGACCTGCATACCTGTCATGCCTCATCTGCATTAGGCCTAATTACCAGTTACCGCCCTGTCACCCCTCTACCCTACATAGTGCATTCGTCCTCTGTCATGTGCTGTTCTTTGACCTATGTGGACCAAGGGGTGACAGTACAATGTCAAATAACAGACACATGTCTGAGTAAACCGGACCGGAAGTGTCTGGAAACCAAAACTAGGTTAGTAGGCCAATTGGCTGTCTGAGCGTCTAGGTCAAATGTGTGTGGAAACATACAACAGTCATCTACTAACTTCTTGTCACATACACACTGCAGACTACCAGTGATCAACAACCATCACAGTAAATTTAATAGACATCGTTTCAATTTTCTGGAAAGCTGTTTTTCTCACTCTCCTCATACTGGTATCATATTTATGGCAACATGTTGAGCGAGAGGAACTATGTCCTGCTCGACACATTACAAGTCATTTCAGAGACAAGACTTTCCAGGCAATCACTAGCACTGGTATTAATAATTACAAAGAAAAACAATAGCATTAGAAATCAAACAAGCAACATAAAACACCTAAATGACATTAATAAACTACCTGGACAGTGGAGACACACAAACATAATATTAACCAGCACAAAATACACATATACATGAAAACTAACTACTATTGCACAACTAACAACATGGCTTTAAGAGCCTTTTATGCCACTTAGTCTGGAAACAGATGTAGACTATTTTACATCGTTGACTACTGACCATAACACATAAAAGTCAACACAGCTATAATGTAAGTAATAAGAACCTTTCTTTTTCTGCAGCTCTGGGCAATCACGCTTGAAATGTTCAACAGAACCACAATGATTGCAACTGCCACCTGGACAAAGCAGCCAACAAGCAAACTACACTAACACCAAATCTCACCTGTAAACAACCCTTTCAGTTAATTCCTAACACTTCACTTTTGACATTCTACCGTAACTTGAAGTTATGTCGGAAAAATAGCTGCTTAAAAACCACAATTAGTAGTCTTTAATCAAGTCATTCACAGGAATATATAAAATAAAAATTACACTTACAATCAACATGTAAATTTTTGACATGGTTTACTAGCTGCCTATGAATGGACTTGTAGCACAAAATAGATGTCAGGGTCAGACAACTGGCAGCCAGTTAGTGCTGTTGTAAAGTCATCAACTGAACCAGTGAACTCAAAACTATGGCTGGGCCATCATTACATGCCCATCATCGATATTATCACAACCTTTAATCAATTATCATTTATTACTATTGGGCATCATCGCTGAATGCATCAACTACTGTACAAACAGATGTAACTGCAGTGCAGGGTGGTCTGCCACATTCATGCTCCCTGCTAAAGCCAAATGACAAAAAGCGCATTGGAGGCGTGTATGCGATGATGCGCTATACAAATCGAAACCTTTTACCTTTTATTTGGCCAGGGACATTTGTTCAACCCGAAGTATTAGACAATGGCCCATTCCTTAAAGGAAAGTAGAAATGTGGGAGGTGGTGACTCCCAGTCAAAATTTTCGCCAATGAAAACCGCAGACAAATCGTTACAGAATGGAATAGGCAATGCCATTACGGACAGTCTACAGTGTAATTTACGTTAATGGAAACGGAAACGGAAATGCGCAAAAAAGGATTCAAACTGATTCCGTTAACGAAAACAAAAATGGAAATGTCAATAAAAACAGAAACAAAAAAGTCCAAAACAATAATAGAATGGAAACTAAAATGAGCTGCCAACGCATTTAAAGTTGGCAAGAAATGTTGCTTACTTAACAGGTGACTGCAATAGTCAATCATCTACCAGTGTAATTAACACGTGCCGTATCACCACGTGTCGTTCCACTGGTCCCTGTTGTCAGTAAACCTATAGTGTTAATGACTGCAGTGAGTGAGTGAGTCTGTGAGTAAGCACCCGTCAGTCTGGAGAAGGGTTCTAGGCGCACGCAGTGGCCGCCGCTAGCGCATCACCGAAAGACGTCAAACAGATCTAATGACACTGGTGTATCTGACTGGTCAGTGATAACAACTGCAGCCTGGCAGTGCAGTATCTTGACGACTGTATCAAAAGCTGGTGAAGTTGTGTAGTCCAATTCTTTGATCTGTGAATCAATCATCCAGAAATACTGTCGTTCAGTCGCTGGAGACTTCATCCAGAAAAAGACAGGCGTAAAATTAATAGCGACCAACAGACGCCAACGCTGAAGCTCGTTATTTGACCACCAGCAGTAACCTACAATAGCGAATGACTGCCAACACGACACCATCTAAATTTTCACTATTGTGTCACTGGATCGTAACAAAGAACGCAATCTATGGATAGAAACACGAGCGCCTATATAGGAATATTTTTCGTTTGATGCTAAAATGTAGCGCTGCGGATGGCATGAGCAACAAATTCTGTCATCGACAAGTTGGATAACTAGCAGAAAACAAAGTGAGCTATTTCATTCATCTGCATAAGTTTCATGCAAAGCAATGGGTAGAATTTGTTGAAAGCACAAAGTATATCAGTTGTTCAAAGTTGCTTCAAACAAACGGTCATCACGCACAAATTGCTTCCAGCTACAAAGCGAAGTCTTAGCAGCCTATATGCTTTATTTTCTCATACCTTATACTGTGTGTTTGATTCTGATTCTAACTGCATCTGATCAGGTAAAAACAAAAACAAAAACTGAAATAAAAAAGCAAATCTGAAACGAGAAAAGACAGTGTGAAATGGAAACTGAAATGGAAACGAAAAATCCTTCAAAATGGAAACAAAACTGAAACTTAAATTTCACGGTAAAAATGAAACGGAAACTAAAACGAAAATAAAAGGTGAAACTTAAATCACACTGAGTCTATAAGAACTTAGCAATGCCCTCCCTATCCAACGATAACATCACAGAGCCTATATGACTTCCCCATCTCCCAAAGTAACACATTTGTAGAAATGGTGCCTAGTGCTTCGTACTTTGAAATTAGTGTTATATTCATTCAAAGTCAGAACAGCAGAAAAGCATAAGTAAATGGCACCATGTGCATGATACAGTATGGGAACAACGCAGCATACCATTTGGATAAAGACCTCTTGGGTTGTCAGGACAACTACGCGACAGATGACCAACTTGACCGCAGATGAAACACTTTGCAAATGGAAACTGTCCTATAATGCAGACCAGCCTACATGTATTAAGTGTTTAATATATAGAAATAACACCAGATAACACTGTGTCGTAAAAGTTCTAGTCTCTAATGCAGGAAACAGATACCATGCTAGCAATTCATCATCATCATCATCAGCATCATCATCACAGGGGATTAAGTTGCTTAAAGAATAACCATTATTTCTAAGAGAACCACTATCAATAAGCATCAACAATTTCACAGTCAGTGTGTATCAACATCATCATCATTATACCTGTTTACTGAACAGCCATCAAACTGCAATTAACACAGCAAACAAATCTACAGTATTTAACAGCAGCTATTCACTGACGATGAATTGATGATGCTGGCAATATGCATCAACACAGCGCAACTGCGAAGCAACACACTTAAGTGTGTGATCAAAAGACTTGGAAAAAATATGTTAAACACCCTGTCCAGAATGTACAGGTTTGTTTAATACCAGCTTATCCCACTCCAGACTGTAGCTACCATACATTTCTGTTTATTGTTTAGTATAAGCATACATTTAACTATATTGTTTTTATTACCAGTACTAAGCATGTATTAATCAAACTTTTTCCATATTCAGTATTCCGTTCTTAGTATTGGAATAATATTCGAATTTGAGTACCGCTAGATAACAAGTAGAAGGCCTACCGTAGAATGCCTACCGTACAATGAATGGCATTCAAAAAGGCATTTTGTATCAAACCATGTATCTTTGTAATCAAAGTTGTTGTTATTGTCTAATAAATGCTTTTCACATTGTACGATGTGCTATTTTTTCAAGAACACGATAAACATGCAGCATAACGAAATTATTGTTTGATTCCATGACTTACAAAATGTAAACAAACAATGAACGCACACTGTAAACAAAGTAAGTAACAAAAAACAAAAGACTATAATGCATAACGACTTACTACATTCAACATTGTGGCAAATCGCCACCAACGCATGGTTACTTCAACCTATACAATCATTGTATCTGTTTGTAATAAGGAGAAACATTTAGTCACTGACCTACCTCGTTTTGTTTGTTCAAATTTACCTGACGCCACAGCAAATGAGCAAGTGGCAAAGAGTACACAGCACGTCTACATATAGGCCTACAATTCTGTTGCATAAATGATAAAAAACTTACATTGGCCTGAATTGTTTAAATGTTTCTACTGATTGACTGACACAAAGTTGACACCCTCTTCAGCCATAAACTCTCAGTCCAACTTTTACAATATAAATATAGACAAGACTAAACAACCAACCTTGTGAAAGTTTGACTTTACACTGATTGATCTTATGTTCAGTAGACCCACACTTGAAACATACACCAGCACCATGATCAACATCGCTAACAACTTGAGGACATGAAGCCAAGTCATGGCCTGGCTGTCTGCAGTTGAAACATACCTATCAGCCACAACAGCGTTAAATTAAGCCAACTTGGCAACTGTCAAATATATGCAAAAGCTAAAAATACAGTAAAACTTCACTGTACTTCTAGGGACCGAAAACATCAGTATGTTATATCCGAGGTACGTTGTAACCAAAAATACATGTTTGTACTTTAATTACCAATCCAAATACATTATAGTATACAGTCTATAGTCCATACCATAGGCCTACTAATTTCTTTAAAAAATTGTCCAAAATCATTTGGGTGGTGCAGTTTCCTTTCCAAGTGAGAAACTGCTTCACAGACAGCAGGCTCATCCGGGCATTCTCCCTGTTGCTGACACCCAGCAGGTAATGCTGTAAAGTGTCCAAGGCCTTCATATCCTGTAAACGACCTGGGAGGTCGAGCGAGGTGGAGTCTCCCCTCTCTTCTTTCTCCTCGTCTAATGCTGTAGCGCTGCCTGGCTCAGCAGGTGCCATCACTGCAACGATGATGTCATCGTCGGTCGTTGTTCACACATCTCCACGTTCTCATCGACAACGTCATACTCATCAAACATGACGTCTACTGGCAGCAGATGAGATAACTGCAGGTCGTCTTCATCATAAACGGATCAGATTACACATACACGCCTGCCAAAATGCATGTCCATTGGTATCTAATTGAACTCCCTCCTCAGCCACTCACTCAGTCACTGCATCCATGGAACGCCAACGCACTGGGAGACTGGGCGTCTGGGCATGTGACTCAGCGTGTGTGATTGTGTTCATGTTCGCCGAGTGACCACACTGTGCTAGCCTGGTGGTCCATTCTAGAGTCCGTTGTATGCAGGGCATTTGCTGGCCTGATAACCCTAAATGACGTCCATAATAACCGAGGGTACGTTATAGCCGAGTATGTAATATCCAGCAGATGTCCTATGCTAAAGAATAGGAAGCTGACGGGACCGTAGAAGTCAGTACATTGTAACTGAGTGTACGTTTTAACCGAGTCCATTATAACAAAGTTTTATTGTACGTTAACCCGGTCGAAACTTTTGATCTTTTGAACTAATAACCAACACACCAGTTGCTCCCAACTGGCAAAACATTCACACCAATTTTGGTTTTAAAAATCTACACTTTTTAGGTAAGTCAGCCATTCACAAGTGCACAACGGCAAGCTTCAGACTAATGAGACGAAACAGAGAAAATATATCTATTATCTATTAACATAACCTACAGATTTTACTGGTAAAGTTATATCATTATATTGCAAACCAGCTTAAGCTACTCAAACAGATATTCTACATCACAAACCCGACTCTGACGTTTCTGTTCTTGGCGTTTCAAGCGTCTTGCCTCTCGTCTGGCATTCTTGTGAACAAATTCCTCCAGAAAAACTGACTCCAACGACTTCCCAACCAAAGCCGACTCCTTGCCCAGCTTTTCTAAATCATCGGCAACATTCTGCTGCCGCCTATCTGATGGGACTTCATGCTTTTGTTTACTATCCGACTTGCTCTTAGACTTCTTTGACAAAGACTGCTTGGTAAATTTTCCTTTCTTCTGAGAGGCAGAACCGTTGTCAGTGAGCATGTTGGTGGAATCGAACTTCATCTCAGTCCATTCAGTTGCATCGAGAGGTTTCTTTCTGTTTGCGCCGACACCACGCGCCCATCGTGTCATGATCCTCTCACTGTAAACAGCGCAAAAACAGTTCACATTACTCACACCAGCAACCCGTACCCCACAATTCACGAGAGATAAATACAACAATCAACATATAAACTTAATAAAATGTGACCGGACAACTTACGATTACTTATAATTCAGTTTAAATGGATTTGTTTACTACTTGCCAAAAAATAAACAAATACTTTTCGAAGAGTATTTAACTTTGGTAATTGGTACTCAGTAGTCCGGGACTAACCGAATGGTATATTCCCACGCCGTACTTTAGAATTACAGACTGACAGTAAGAACATAATATTTTTTGAATATTTGTTATAATGCCGCACAACAGCAAGGTAAAAATATAATACAAAATTATAAACGGTAGTTGCAATGTGCATCATATTTTTAAAAGGATCATCACTGATTTAAATATTCTACAATTAGTAATTACTTCCTGGTGATACCGCGGTATTTGTAGAGTCGTTGGTAACGGCCGAAATTTAGTGTATAGGTTTGTGGTAACGGCAGCGTTGTGCAAAAAGCAGGCGTGGGACTTTGCACACTAGGACTGTTGCACACTACTATTGTGTAAGGCAGTGACTTTTAACCAGGGTTCCGCGGAACCCTTGGGTTTCGCGAGCAACTCGCAAGAACCTAGCGTGCGAAATTTTATCAGACAATGCCGTAGGTAATAAGCTCAGTACGTTGCACGTAATAAAATCAGATTGCATTGAATTGAAACTATTTGAGTGACAGCCGACAAAAGCACGGAAAAGACAGAAAGTTGGGGAGTAGAAGGAGAAGCATGTGAGAGCAGGAGGAAGGAGAGAGGATCAATTGATAAAAGAAACTAAATGTATATTATAGTGTATGGGGACCGGACAGTCGCCCACACGGACAATTGTCCGTATGAACTATGGCCGACTACCGCTGGCCAAGATGCAGCATAGGACAATAGCCTGTAGACACACCAACATGTTGCTTGCGTTCTGTATTGTGAACTTAACTCACTCCTGTCACAGAACCTATTAGTCCTATAGAATGAGTGTGAAATACAGAAAAGTGCATTAACTTGATAGTTTTTTATAAGCACAATAACGAGATATTATGTTTATTTCTACAAAAAAGACTTTTTACGGTAAATTTGTAGCAAAAAAGTTGTAGGCTAACTGCATAAAAATGTAAAGAATGTTTATTACATCTAAAGTCAGCTAACCACAGTCTACTTATAAACCATGTAAGTTTTTCGTGCATTGCATGTTGATTTATTACACCATACGCATCACACATACGTATGCATTACACGATGGGTAACTTGAATAGCAGAATTCTAGCAGAATAATCATTCAGAATGACCACTTCTAAGAAGTAAACTCTGTCAAAATGTCAAATTCTAAGGTGGCTAGACCTAGCGCAAGCCTAAACTATGAAGTTGGCTGTCTGCGAGGCAGGCGTCTGTCCGCCGTGATGCTAACTGCCACTAATTGCCCTACAGGCGTCTGTCAACCTCTGCAATAGCAGGCCATAGTTCATACTGAAATATGTCTGTGCAGGCGGATGTTCGTGCAGGCGACTGTCCGGCACCCATAGTGTATTCAAAGTCATCATTATACTGCACACAAGAAACGTTAATACCAGTGTGGCAATTGGCAGTTTTTTGATAAAAGCCGGGTTTCTACTAAAAGTTATAGTGTATAATGGTAATTACAAAACAAGGCAGCGTCTTGTGGTATTTTTTTACAAGACACTAAGATGGAACATCCATACCATTAGCGATATGTAGCGTTATGTTTGCTTGTAGAATATTTGATGACTGACGTCAGTGAACATGGAGAAGAAACTGAAAGTACCACGTGAATCTGATTACAGTGATTTGGTTTGTTTTTATACTTTGCTGTTGTCAATAAAATCTTTTTGACTTTATTTAAGCAGTTAAATTAAATTATGTGTTTCAGAGATGATTTAATACGAGTGATTGCCATACTGTAGTACAAAAATTTAATTAATGCATAATTACTTTTGACACACCTGGTGGTCTTATTCTGAATTTAGCTAAAATATTTGCATGAAATGTTTTTTTTGTATGTAACATCTCAATATTTGTACCATAACGATAATAATTTGCTCATCTAACAATATTACTTTACTGCTTTCCATATGACCATTTTGCTTGTATTGACATGTTTGTTCATTAAACAAAAACAAAATCTATGTGTCATCATTATGCACACCAGTGTTGTTTTTACTATTAATTTTAAAGTGTAAAGTGACATTTAATTACCCTTTAGTCTACAGTGTTTTATGATGTCAGTGTGTCAGTGTCAAAGCATAAATGTACTTATGTGGGTTTAGTTTGATAAAGTACTGTTGGAGAGTTACCAAGTGCCAACAGTTGTGCTCATACTGACAACTCATGAAGTAGATGTCGTCACAAAAGCCTGTGCTGCCATTTATCGATTCTCAGAGAAATGTAAGAATTTTCTATTGCATTGTTTACACGAAAGTTTGAGTTGATTATTGTTTACATAATTGGTGTTTGAAATATGTAAACTGGTCAATTTTTAAAATATGGTATATGACTGTTTAACTTTCTCATCACATCTTTGCCACTGCATGATTATCCACTTGCTGCCAGCACCAGTACAAACCTGCCACCTTCCATTTTCCTTCCACTGTGAGCTGAAAACAGAACTGTTCAACAAAGCATATTACTAACATGATTGTGACTGTTTATGACTGCAAGGGCAAGCAAACGTTAGCATCATCATCATCGTCACATCGTCGTCATGTGTGGTTTGCACGTAGGTGATGAGAACAAGCTAACGCTGTTAAACACTGCCTCAATTCTTGACCATCTGGCGGTCTTGTTGCTTGATGAGGACATCATTGTACGCAGGAACTCTTGCATGGCGCTTGCCAGCATCTCCAGACATCGTCAGTAGTGCACTTCAGTCACTATACACATGCTGCTTCCTCTTCTCCGTTACATTATAATTATTCCACACTCGTGCTTTTACTGCTTAATAAGTAAATATGTCTAAGTAAGAAGTAGGTACCGTACCAGTAATTTATGTAGCACTGTAACTGTAAAAAAGAACCTCGAATATGCTCGATGCACTTGTAAAAAGAGAAAGCAAAAGGTTTTGAGAGCAAGATATCACTGCAGTTCACTAATAGGTCTGCAAGCTGATAAGAGGGAGGGGAAGGGATACTTGCACATGTGGGCAAAAATAAAATAATACAACTGGACATGGATGCCATTGACTCCATGTACTGTTCATCTCACAGCAAAACATGGTGCTACAGACTTGCAGAGAAATTTCATTCTATATTTTATTGTATTTGTGAGCTATTTAACTCCACAGGTGCACTCAAGCATGACCAAACGAGTAGCAGTATAGACTTTTACGACTGACGGTCATTGATCATGAAATAAGTGTTAATCCGCTTGCTAATTAACACTAATTAATTTCACTTTAGCTATGGTTTAGCATACTTTTGACTCTTGTTTGTTGCATCTGCATTAGCAGTATTGTTGATTAGTGCGTTAGAATTTTGCGTTAGAATAATTTGCGTTAGAAGTTGGCATATATTGTATTGTATGAAAATGTGCATTCTGCGAACAGCTGATGCTCGAAAATATTTTAGAAAATGTAAAGAAGTAATTCCACATCTCCTGCAACTGATAACATTAGAAAGTATGTAACTGTACACTGTATATCTTATATGTGTAATTGAAATATAAGCTTATATGAACACCTGTATTAATCGAGTCTTATGTAATATATATTATACATTGCATATATTATGTTCTAAAGTGGAACTGATTCACTACAGTGTCAAATTGGACTAGCTGGGTAGGTGACTGACTTAGTGACAGACCTGGTGGGTGATTATAGGTAATACAGTAGCAATCCCATTAACTGCAACAGATCTGAATCTATAGTTGTAAAAAGAGAAAGCAAAAGATGTGACTAGAATATGGTGGGGTGGTGTGATGTTGATTCCTATCCTATTTTTAGCTTAGATTATTTCAAGCCTTCAAGGAAATGAAAAATAATTACTGTAATCAGTTTGTTCAATGCATGTGCTATAGTACTTTTATTCGTATGCTATTCACATGCAATTTTTATTTGTTTATGTGGCTTATGAAATAAACGATAATAGTGATAATTTTATCCCAATACACCAGTGTGTGTCAGTAAGTGTAAGATAAGAGCATCATGGTAGACACTGAAAAGCGAGTGCAGAAAGATTCATACAAAAGACTAAAGTGAATGCTTAACAAACACCAATTGACACAAGTCATTTTTATAATCTGCCAAATTGCACAGTGGCAGTGTCTGTTATGCAGTGAGTGTTTAGTTATTGTCTCATAATATATATTATCTGTACACAGCTAACGTGGTCGTGCACGAGTTTGCATTTTTCTGCCTGTCGTCGCTGGCAGTTGACTTCACAGCCAAGACGACTATCATCGACAAGGGAGGTCTGCCACTGCTGGTCAATGGCTTTATCTCCACAGACCCTGACATTCAGAGGAACTGTGTTGAAACGCTTGCACTGATGCTCCAGGTAACGCAAGTAGCGGTCGTCCTATAATAGGCTGCATTACAGGCCTTGCCCGTATGTCTTTAAGTGGCGTCGTGGCAGGGGAGGAGATGCAGCATTTGTATCTCACCTAAAATTTGGATTGTTGAAAAAAATTTTGGTTTTCCAAAAAAATTTGTTTGAAAATGACATATTTGCAGATAAAAAAGCGCTATCTTGAGAAAATTTGCAGGAAAATTGAGATTTTGAGCACCCATAATCTCCTGTGTTGGGAATTTGCAGCTGTCTATCAGAATTCAGTCGGAAATTTTTAGTATATGTTGGAAAATTGCAACTTTTTGCCTGAAATACATTTTTAACCCACGACACCACTGCGGTTTGTCCCATATGCACTTTTTAATTAGAAAACAAAAAATGTAGCCTACAAATGTAAAAAAAGGCTAAAACTAATGTGAACGTTTTCCCAAGTGTCATTTTTGACTTTAAAAGGTCAAACATTTAGGTTAGGGTTGTGCAGCACACTGGGTGAGTATGCACAGAGTGGACGGTTGCATATAATGTCAGCAGTAGGCCATTATCTATGCTTGTTTCAGACAATTTTTATTTTACATAATTTTTCTACAATTTCTGAATGTGAAGTAAGTACATTATTGCACAAATTTTAGTTTTAAAGCAAGACTGCATTATGCTTGGCAGTTGTTAGTATATGTGCAGTAAACAAGCAGAAATCATTTTATGTAAATTTTGTCTGGTGAGTGCAAAAAGCAAAATAGTGGGTTTTTTAGTTTTACATTAATTATTAATATCTGAGTTACCAGAGTAGTAGATGAAATTCTGTGATAGCAGCTAGCTGTAACATTGTGATGATGGTACTCCACTGTTGTAAGTAAGTAAATATGTGTGTAAGTAAGTAGGCAGGCAGTTTATTGATCACATGTCAGATGCACATGCTTATGAAAACAATTGATCGCATCATAAAAACTGAACAATTGAAGACAGTAAAACATCACAAAAAGTGAACGCAGAACAGTACAGCAGCTACATAATGTAAATCTAATCTATTTGCGTAAAACGTAGTCTAAATATATAGGCTTAGTTAATACCGAGCTCGGTCAGTAAACAGTGTTGCAGTGTTTGAATTGCTGGGAGGTTAGAGGGGGAGGTTTAACCCCCAGGTTAAACCCCCGTTTGGGGGTTAAACCTCCCTCCCAACTGTTTTCTTAACTCCCCGGACACACAGTCAAATTATGTACTGGAGGGTCAGCTATATACTATATACAGGGTGGGCCAAAAAAACTGGACCTGTTTGAGCGTTGATAACTCAGCGATGGTTAGTGGTAGAAAGACGTGTGATATGTCAAAAGTTTCAGAATGCTGTAAAAAATAAACGACACATTTGCATAGTGAAGCATTTAAACATTCTTTGCCTAATTTGCATAAATATTTGTCACCCCCGAAATTCTGTTAAATTTGACTGCAATACATGGATTTAACATGGATATTTGAGCTTTTGTAACTTAGCGATGTTTATGGATGGAAAGGTGCGTAATACGCCAAAGTTTCAAAATTGTGTACAGAAGTGTACAACTTGCATGACTGAGCATTTAAATAGTCTTTGCCTGATTTACACAAATTTGCCCCATCCCTAAAATGATGCTAAATTGGCAGTAACACGTGAATTTAAGTTGATTTTCGTTCAGCATACAGTAAAATATCAACAACCATTAACACATACGTTGAGTTTAGATGAAATTTGACATAAGTAGTTGCCCAGCTTTTGCATTCATAATTGTCATTAGTCCTTTTAAGCAGCTGATCGATTGCTGGAGTCAATGTTTTTAGGATCAGCTGAGCCCAGCATTTGATTAGCACAGGTTTTAGCTGGTCAGTTACTGAAATTTTGTGACCATGCTATCTGTTGCAATGCCCCTTCACTGAATAATTCACAGAATTTAAATCTGGACTTTTTGGCAGTGAGTTTTTGAGTTCAATGGGAACATGGGAGTGCAGGCAAATGCCTAATTTCAGGGGTAGTGAAGATTTATGCAAATTAGGCAAAAAATATTTAAATGATTTGCTGTGCAAGTTCGGTCCTTTTTGTCTACAACATTCCAAAACTTTTGACATATCACACGTCTTTCTACAGGTAACCATCGCTGAGTTATCAATGCTCAAACAGGTCCGGTTTTTTTGGCCCACCCTGTACATACGATTTGCATCACAATTTTGGTCAGGCTCTGGCCGTCGAAAAGTTCATCCCCCTTCCTCCCAACTAATTTTTCGCAATTCAAACACTGCAGTCTTGTGGCGTGTCTTGTCGTAGGATCATGACGTGAAGGTTGCGCTGCGCACCGATGCCCATGCACTCCTAGCTCTGCTGCAGCTGACCTATTCAGAGTATCCAGTCATTCAGTACCATGCTCTGATTGCTCTGAGTCTGGCTGCGGAGAATGGTAGGCTCATCGATGTGCATGAACCTGTAGATCGTTTCATTTATTGCATATTAACTTAATAGCCTACACGTTGCATTCTGTAAAGTTGCCAGTAACATAGAGTGTTGGATTGTAACAAAGTAGCTGTACTTCATTACTCTACTAAACTAGAAGCTTTTACTTTTTAATAGTTTTTTCCTAGGCTACTTTCTACTTCTGCTTGAGCAGCTTTTTGAGCTATTTTCTGCTTTTCTGTTACAAAAAGTAGTTTTGTTCTCGTGACATAGTTATTCCATAGCTGTTCATGTACACATTAAGCTATTACATGCTGCCTTACATATTTTTGACGTACAAAAAAGGAGAGTATAGGTTTTCATGGGATGATTCCCACATCAGAGCTATGGAACGTTACCTGCCAATGCCATACAATTGTGCACAGTGTTATCTGCCACAAGCAAACGTGGCCCACCTCAACCTCAGCCAGGCAGACTAGTACTCAGTTTACTCATTCCGAAGAAATGGAAGACGGCGGGTTATATGCTGCAGACACTTACCAACGCCCAGTGTAGATCAACGTTGACCACTGCGTGTCTGTCTGTCTTGCAGCTGAGAACCGAGTTGCTCTTCATGAAGCCAACATCGTGAAACACATCGTGATCTTCCTGTCTGAACAGAAGTACCAGGAACTGCATGTGTTTGCGGTGATGCTGCTGTCAAACTGCGTCGAAGACGCCGACATCGTCAAGGTCATTGCCACATAATAATTTTTTATAGGCGCTGACGTAGTGCAGTCAGTCGCCCTCACGGGCACAAGCTTTGCAGGGAGAGTCAGGTGGCAATACCTGGGGGGGGGAAAGCTTTAGCGGCAAACGCTTCAACAGGCATTTGATTCGAGAATATTATTGCAACCGTGGAATGAGCCAATTTTGCATCTAGGCATCTAGTCTAAGTCTAACGCAAGTCCCCATTTTGTACATTTAAATGGAACTGTTATTGATGCAAATGCGTTCTTGTGCAAGTGACAAAAAAAGTGCATAATTAACGGTCCCCCACTCTCAATGATTTCACCACAAATCAATTTTGATAGTCAGGCTGACCGCCAAATGATTTTTGGTACATTCTGAGACTGTAATTATTAGGCTTGCCGTGGATATAAAATTTCTCATCTATATACATATACATATCCACAGATTTTCCGTGGATACAGTGTCGGCGTTGGAGAGTTGGAGGTCCCCAAATACAAGTGTGAGGCCCCTATAATAGGGGGTCAGAGGGGCGAAGCCCCCCTGAAGCTGAAACACTTTTGGCTTTTGGACGTTTGCTGAAAGTCGCAAATTTGCCCACTTTTAAAAAAAAATTTGAAACACAAAAAATTAGATACAATTTGTTTTGTCTTTTCAAAAAAATTACGTCTATAGGCTGCAATACGTACTGTACAGTAATGAAAAGTAATAGACTTGTCCACTTTGGGTAAACTTTCCACACATTTATTTATTTTATATTTTGAATATATTTATTTAAAAACTAGAAATTTTTTTACACCACGCATGAGGCCCCTGAGCATAGGTGAGGCCCCTTCCCGGCCGAGGGTACCGGGGGGGGCTCTTCCGCCAGCTCTGTGTAAATATCCATGGATATGTCCATATCCACAGACATCTAGGGGTCTATGCCGCGTACATGTAGAATTGTAGCCCCTAAATTTTGGCAAAATACCGCAGTGCAAAAGCGTCCATTTCCTCTCCCAAAAATATGATGCCGACATTTCTCTTTTAAATTTGTTGAAAAATTAATAAAAGTAAAAATAGACACACATTTGCATTGAAATAGGATCTTAGTTAAGTATGTCTCAGCTTTCGTGAAAATCTACATAATTTTACTGACAGTGTTTTTGGTCAACCGTTAGGTCGAGCCTTGTGTAGGATATGTCGTCTGTCTGTCGTCTGTCTGTCTGTAACATATGCATTGTGGCTAAACAGTACGTCGTAGAAAGTCGGCGACGATACATTGGATAGCGCGATGGCACATTTCTGTAGGCTGTCAAAAGTAACCATGTCTCTCTCTGCAGCGGTGTGGCCGCAATTTTAAAGGTAATACTGTTGTCTGCAGCCGTTATCCACGTGCGCCAAATTGCCACATCGTATCCTAGTATTTGTTTTAGAATTCGATTTAGCAGCGTCACCATAGCGTGTATGGGACTGCAGTCACTCTGGAAAATTGCTTTCTTTTTGTGACCCGAATTTGGATTGTGGCCTTGGGATATAGGCGGTACGGTCGGCGCACCCCAGCAACAGCTGGGATTCTTGTTTTCTTAGATGCAGATTGCATTCATGTACGCCTACAAGTACGTGGTGGGGTGGACGCTATTGAAGGACACTTGGTTTGTACTTCTTACTAGTATCAAATAAGTTAGTAAGCACAAAAGTTTGTAATTTTGTTACCATTTGGTAACAAATACAAATAAACTCGCAATGGTCGTTGCACAACCAACACTATTAAAGCACCGAAGATTAAGATATGTTCCTGCTATAGGGTGCTAATAAATTAATTTAGGCTAACTAAATAATAGCGTGCTGATGTCAGTGATTATTCATTTGAGTCACTAACATAAATAAACAAGAAAATGAAAAGTAAAAACGACAGACAAGGAAATTTTATAGAGATACAAAGATATAAGTAGTCAATTTAATTAGCAGATGCGCCAGCATAATATCCATAAATATATCCATGGATATATTCATGGATATCCATATCTACGGCAAGCCTGGTAATTATGCATTTTTTGTCACTTGTACAGTGACGCATTTGTATTTTTGCTGTGCTGGTTATGATATTTCAATAGATGTTCGACGCAACAAAAGTTAACTTTTTGCTATTAAAAGCTGCATAATACATGATTTTTTTTATGTAATTGCAGAAAAGAAAATTATGTATGCAACCTTTAATAGCAAAAAGTTATTTTGTAGTGTACTTGTGATGCTCAGCATGTAATTATGTTCCAGGGTCGTTTGATAAATAAGTTACAAAACAGAGTCATTCTGTTAGTTTTCCAAATCTGAAATATACGTTTTGTAGCAAATTTAATTCTGAGCAGCAGCTGTGAGCTGTTTGAATTCACTGTGACGTCATTTATAAACATAAGTACAGCGACGTTGCCACTGAAATCCTTCCCTAAAGAACAGCGTGCCGTTGTTGCATTTTTGTGGACAAAAAAATAAATGCAAATCACATTCACCTTGAGGTGCATTTAGTTTATGGCAACAAGTGCTTTACAAAGCAAACAGTTTACGTTTGGTGTAAGAAAATACTAGGTTGGCAGAAATTTGTATCATATACCAAGGTACAATCAGTCGCTCTTTAGTGGCATGGACAGCAGCCAGCATCGTTTTTTTTGCATTGGGCTAGATGTTTGCTGACAGATAGGACAAATGTTTGAGCGAACTCAGATGATATGTTAAAAAATAAAACATTAGTTTTTAGCATTTAAAGAGATGCCATTAACTTGTTAAGTTCATTTATTTTTTCGTTTCTATGCTGCTTTTCACTTGTAAGTTATGATAGATTGCTGGTGGGGAAAATAATACACGTGTAGGCGGTGTTCTGTGACCAGATGACATCACAATAATGACATCGTCATCAAAAAAATTTTTACACGTGTTCAGAAAATTCCCAACAAAACGTATATTTCAGATTTTTAAGATTTGAAAAACTAACAGAATAACGCTGTTTTGTAACTTATTTGTTGAACGACCCTCGTATACTAAATAAATAGGTCTACCAAATGTTCTGCATTTGAACTATTTTTAGATCTTCAAGGATGAAAGTGGACTGCAGCTGTTGCTGAGTCTGTTAGCGGATAAACAGCAGGCAGTCAGCGTGGACGAAGATAAAGACAAGAAACTGAAGAAGGAGAAAGGCGGCAAAGAAGCTGGAGGTGCATCAAGCAAGGCGCATGGTCTTGAAGGTTTGCTACTCACTGTCTCATATTGAATAATTAAAATATGCGACACTCAGTCAAATGTTGAATGAAACTCATGTATAAGTTAGGCCTAAGGGCTATTGGAATATGAGACACTGAATCGAATATTGAATGAACTGCTGTAAACAGTGATGGGCAAATAAAACTTTGTTCTTTCACATTCTATCTCTGTATACACTGAAGTTATTTGCACATTTTGACATAAAATATTGTGGCAATATTGCCTGCCTATATTATACAATCTTACCACCAGTGACTGACGGGCACACATCGCATCGGATACAAAGAGTGTACACATACAAAATATCGTACTGAAGTCTTGTTGGCATTTTGTATCTACAGATGATGGAAAGTTTCGCAACAACAAATCGGCGGTGACGGAGCCCGCGATAGCTGTGATGCCAGAGATGAAGGACTTGGTGGCGCGAACGATCGCTCGATGTGCACGCTTTTGTGAGTCCACACACACAATACTCTGAAACTGCTTACATCATAATATAGATAAGCTCACTAAGACTGAACTGTAAATGTCTTACGGAGCAGTGGCAGATTCAAGGGAGGTGGACAGGCCGCTCTAGTTTTGACTGGATGCATCTTGAAACAAGTAAACATTTTGTGCAGGAAAATGCAATATTTTTGTATAAAATTTTTAAAAAATTTCTGCAGAGGGGGCACGGCTTTCTCTTCATTTATGTGACACTCAGTCACATACCCTTTACCCTTTATAACCCTTTACCCTTTCGTTCCCTATTCCAAACTTTTGGAGCCACTACTGTTACGGAGCAATTGGAGTCGTTTGCCGACGTTATGGTGGGTAGGTTTACTCGCGTGTTCAAGCAGCACGAACGAACCTATTGAAACGTGGATATCCTGTATTATTATGGTCTCCTATTTATTGTAATCTGTCTGTGCGTTGCCGTTTGGCGTAGGCCTAATAATCGATCAGGAGGACTATATTGTTTGACTGATCGCATGCATTGTGTGTAGCAAACTGTCGCAAGGTGCTGCATGAGGCGGAGGCTGAGAGGAAGTTGATTCAGCTTGTTGGTCCAGACAAGAGCGTTGCCGTTCAGCAGAGCGCAGTGCTGGCACTGGCTGTCATGGCGCAGAGCGATGCTTCACGTGACGCCATCAGAAAGCATGGCACGTCGTCATTCATACACAGTTGCATTACGTTATTTGCCACGTGGAATCACGCAGTACCGGGTGGCCCATAAAAAACGTCCCTAACTTTGCGTAACTATAACGGCGCATATACTTTATGGAAACAGATTTTCTTTCGCACGTTTGTAGATCAATATGTGCTCTTACTTACTTATAAATTTCAATGATGTCATTAATGATGCCAATGAATGCCGCTCGATGACGTAAGGCAAGTTGAACATCAAATTATGCAAAAACAGCATTCCATTGCACAGCATCAAAGCCACTCAAAATTTTCTTCCAGACAACATACAGGTGACTTCATCAGCTCATAAGCATGGGCATCGTGTTCGCCACATTTGACTTCGTTAGATTACTTAGTTTGATACATCTTGCAAAAACTTGTCTACGAAGGAAGGCGTGAACCGTTTGCGAACCTCAAAGATCTTCAGAATGTTATCAGAGACATGGCACGATGTCGACATCAGACAGTCAGAATCAGAAAAGCTATGCTGCAGTGAAAAAGGGGATTAGCAGCAATGGCAAAGGAGAATAAAGGAGCTATTCAGCACATTTTCTGCTGATCAGTTGACTGATGATTAGGCCTACAGTGACGTTCGGATGTAGCCTGCGTACGAGCGGCAACGCAAATGATGAGCCACTTGCAAAATTTGCTTTGTGATGTTTACACTATGTTGTTTCTGACTCAGGTAATACAGAAGTGTTTTAGGCGAAAATTCTTAGACATATTCGAAGATGTATGCCCACTACAAACGTGCTTTCTTGCTGATTTATTCCAACCACTCCACTGCATAATGCATGCAAATGTTTGGGACGTTTTTTGGGCCACCCGGTGTTATACCTACCACCCCAACCAAGCAGCCCGTGCTAAACAGGCCGATACTCGATTTACTTACCCTGAAGGGATAGAAGGCTGAGTTAACTTGGGTCGTTGGTTATAAATGGAAATAGATTACCCACTCGCAGACAGTCAAACGTCCAGGTTGTAACTAAGTCCAGCGTAGGGCAACTACATGTTGATCGAACACATTGTGTTAGCCATTAAACCAGAACACATGCTATCGAACCAACGAATGTAGGATTTCCATTGTGTTGTGTCGAATGTACTGTAGATGGCATTGAAGCACTGTTAAAGCTGGCTGCTAAAAGAGACAGTCCCGAGATGCTGGAGTTCATCAATCTTGCCTTGGCCAATCTGTCTGCTGAAAGCCCCAACAACTGCAGGTTTGACTTACATGAAATCAAGCATTTTTTGAATTGCAGGCCAGGGGCCCAATTCCCAAGAAACATCTTGAGATAATCTTACGACATCTTAATTTTTGTCTTATAAAGATTTAGGATATTATGACTAATCATATGACAGTGTTTGTCAGTTGGGCCCTAGCTTGTCATCATTGTCATCACTGTCAGGTCGTTCGCTCTGTACACACTTGTCAGTGGCCTGTTACACCCAACTGCATTTAAGTTTGTGGGCCTGAAAAAAGTCCGATAGCAAATTAGAACGGAGGTTGACGTTATTTGGGTTCTGAATTAGTCGAAGGGTTTAAAATTGCTCCCCCTTACTGTTGTGATGTTTGCTTTTAAGTTTAATGTCATGCTGTACAATGTACATTAGTGACCGTGATGTGTATGCTGTATACGCTGGTAGTGAGCTGCAGAAGCTGGGAGCGTTGAAACTGTTCATCTCCGAGCTCACTGAGAGTCAGACGTCTGGTGAGTTGACTGCCAGCTTCTGCGTCCTGACGCTGGCAAACATGGCGTCGTACAGCGGCCTCGGCTTGGACATCGTTCAGTTGAATGCTGTCAACGGTCTTGTCACTCTGCTCGACAAAGCTCAGTGAGTTCAAATCATGCTAATGTTTATAGTTTCTTCTAATGCCACACACTTCAGAATTTACATGTGACCTTTTGCTGTGATGTTTTATGCCATTTCAAAACTCGGGTTTTACCTGCAACAAACATTTTTAAATGTAGGGCTACATTATATTATAAGTCTTTCTAATGTGTGATACAGTGTAATAGTCTAGCTTTTGTATTTTTCACTTTATGTCTTTTATTGCATATTTTAACATGTTATTTTAGAGCACCCTTGTGCAACAGATGGGGGGCATTCTAGCAAGTATTTTCATATTATATTACAAAAAGTTAAACACACATTGCAACTTGACACGCCTTTGATTCGACTGAAAAACTTACAAGCCACCTCAGCGTTAAAGTCTTTCAGTCGAATCAAAAGCGTGTCTAATTGCAATGTGTGTTCAACTTTTGTAACATAATATGAAAATACTTGCTATAACGTACCGATTTCCTGATTTTGATTCACTTTTGGGGAACCTGGGATATGCATCTGAGTATGCGTACCTGTTTAGTTTTGGCTTTCGCTGGTGCTCTCTCTGCATTTCTACCCAGTGATGGATGACCAGGCTGAGTTGATGTAGGTGGCTATACCAAGACGTGAGACGATCACCCATCATGATGATTAACCGGGGTGCCCAGCATAGAGTAACTGTGTTGTTATCTGCGTGTGCAGAAGTGCAGTTCTTCAGAGCAGAACGTTGTGGCTACTCAGCGTCCTTATGACCGACGCCGTCGCACGCAGTCAAGTCTGTCTGTCTGTCTTATAGATGTAAACAAAACGTTTGAGAAAAAAATATAGAAAAACGTTAAAAAACGTTAAAACCTTACAGGAATAAAAACGCTTTTAAACGTTAATTGAAAAAATTTGTTTAACCTCTTGTCTAATGCTTTAGGTGCTGTATAGCTGGAACTAATGAGAGAAAGAACTTTCATAGTGCGAACACATGATCAATGCATTAAGACACAGACACTGCATTAGAAGGCTGTATTGCATTTGTCTGGTCTGGTTGTAGTTTGTGGAGGCGAACGGCACACAGTTGTTGGCAAAGCTGCTTCAGCACAAGGACAAGTCTGTCAGAAACAGCGCTTCGTGGTTGACGTCTGTCGTCACAGCTGACTCAGCTGTCGCCTCAGAACTTTGCAAACTCGGGTATGACAAATTAATAATATCTTCTGCACTACAGCAGTCATGACATTAGTTTTACTTACTGAACTCTTTTTTAATTCGTACTTTCTGACGTTTGTTTCACTGTAATAATTTTACACACCAGTTTTGTTTGTGAGGTCAGCCAAAAAGTAAAGTCAAACTCAAAAGATAAAGGTCCGGCACTTTCTATAGTGTTTTTGTATGAGTCAGATTTGTGACCACAAGTGCTTTACAATGTTGGAATTGGCAGCCGATTGGCATGAGCTAATGATACTGCAGCGATATACGGCTATCCATTGCTCGTGTCAACGAACGTTTGCAGCTAGCAGACAAATACCACAGCTCCAGTCAGCCACACTGACTGAAATAAGTAGTAGCTCAATGAATGAAAGACATTCATTCATTGAGCTACTACTTATTTCTCATCCCACTGAGAGTAGGAGGCTGAGTTGACTTGAACACGTACTCGGTTGGTAGTGGCCTGGCGTGGCAGTAATGCATTTCATTCGATCAACGAAGTTACTGTACGCCGGGCCGGGTTAGTACTGCGATGGGTGACTGCCTGTGGGCAGGCATATCATCTCGGTATGTAACCAGCTGCCTCAGCAACTCAGCATTCCATCTTTCCGGGGTACGTAAATCGAGTACCGGCCTATCTGGCTGGCGTTAAGGCGAGGCGCATTCACCTGTGTTGCTTCGTAGCTCTGTGAGGGGTTCAATCTTCCAACGAGCTATATTCTAACCATTGCCTTTACCTTTACTTTTCGGTTAGCAACTTGCTCAAAGTTACTTGCAAATGATCGTCGCTGAGTATTGTTGACAACGGTGTGGCACGAAAGTCAGCCAAATAGTGGCTTTAATTAAAATATTTTTACTTGTATGAACACTATGTAAACAGCTTGTGTTGTTAGGCAGTTACTGGTCACATTTGTTGTTAGATGTCTTGACGTCTTGCGTCGAATGCAGCAATCGACATCTCGCCAGAATGAGTTTGCAAAGATTGCACTTTCACGACTCTATGATGTGCAGCTCTGTGCTAAATACGCCTACACTGGATGCCTGGGTAATCATCTGCAGCTATTTTTGTTCCTGTTTATGACTGGCAAGAAATTAAAATAGGCAGTTATTTTTCATCAGTCCGCTTTTTTTATTTTATTCCCTACTCTGCATCTCTATTGACAACTCAAATCAAAACGCTGGTTGAACATCCATTATGTGTATATTTCGTCTGTAACATGTAATGAGTACTTCCGATTAGCAGACACTCGATGGTGCTAAGGTGGCTCAGTAGCTAATGCTAGAGCGTCGGACTTGTGATCAGCTGAACACGGGTTCAGCTGCCGGTCGGGTTATCATATCGTATCGTATCATATCATACTATCGAGTGGTTATTTTTTGGATGGGTGAGTGATGGGTGAATGTCTGTGGACAGATAAATCATTTCAGCTTAACTCAGCCTTCCATCCCTTTAGAGTTGGTAGACCTAAACTGAGTACCGGCCTGCATGGTTGGGGTTAAACTCGAGGCAGGGAGCATTCATCTGTGTCGAGGGGTGGCAGGTAACATTGTGATCTTATACCCATTACCCGTAGCTCCTGCTCCATAGCACTGAGATGGATTCAATGAAGAACTATATACACCTTTAAGCTTTCGGATTTTTATGACCATAGTCAGTGCGTGTATACAAATAATACATTGTCATCAGGTGCATTTGTTTCAGTTGATGGTTGCCGGTACGTTATAACTTCAAACTTGTACTTGTACAAGGTGGCTTAGTCGTGTAATGGTAAGGTGTCAGACTTGTGGTCGAGAGGACGAGGGTTTGACTTCCTGTCGGGACGCTATCAAGTGATTATTACTTGAATAGGTGACTGTCGGCACACTCGGTGGACAGGTAAACCATCTAGGTATATGACCAACACCAAGGTCAACTCAGCCTTCCATCCCTCTGCGGTAGGTAAGTCCAATACCGACCTGTCCGGCTGGGATAAAGGCGGGGTGCATTCACTTGTGTCTGGTGGCGGATAATACTGTGTGATCCCATCCAGGTGTGATCGATGGCAGGTGACGCTCCGTAGCTCTGCAATGAGCTTTCCATAAAGAGCTATATACTATCTTTAACCTTTTAAATCTTGTACTGCAGCGGCTCACAATGTGATTGCCGATGGCTTCTATGACGTGGGACAACTGAAAGACTCCGTACAGTTGAGAAGCGTGGAGGAATACGGCAGAGAGGAAGTGAATGAACGCAGACCGGTCATCGTCATCAACCCTAAGTCAGAGTCAGTTAACATACTTTTACCGTTTGTCGTTATCATAACACAGCCCTGCATTTGAATGCAGTCACTGGCTCATATATTTTGCAGAACATCTTAAATGTATTTTCGTGTTTTATGCTTTTTTAACGTATTGTCAGTGTTAGAGAACTGCAGCCACAGTCAGTTTTACTGATGCTTTACTTGTTATTTACTGTTGCCACCTGGCCAGTACATCGCATCTAATATTGTTGCTTGGGCCTCACCCACCTTTCCGAAAATTTTATATGAGAATTCCTGGAATTACATTGAATATTCACAAATTCTGGATCAGGATCTTAAGTCAAATTTCCACTAAAATCTGACTAGTTGGTTCTTAGACCATATTCCTCCATTTTGTGAAATTTCAGCAAAGTGCATTTTTAGCTTGAGACTGCAAAGCATCAGTGCCATCTCTTCTTCCTGGATATCGATCCGGTATACCGGCCCGCTATTCCGAAGGACTGCTATTCCGAAAGTCCATTGTACAGATGCGCGCCACAGTGCTAACGTTTGGGTTAAGGTTAGGGTTAGGATTAGGGTTAGGGTCAGCCTTAGGGTTAGGCTTAGGGTTAGTGAGAGTAGTAGACTTTCGGAATAGCAGACCTTCGGAATAGTGGACCTTCGGAATAGCAAACCCGAATCATCGATCTGGAATCTAGAAAGACTTCGGATTGCCACCAAAATTAATCAGTTCCTTCTTGGTCCATGCCCAACCCGTCCACAAAATTTCATTGAAATCCGTTCACGCCTGAGTTATCCAAACACTAGACAAACAGTGAGATTCTGTCACTTTCTTTGGCGTGACTTCTGTTCTTTGTTCATGCATAGTGATGTGCAGCAACCTTATGGGTTGTAATCGTTGAGAGGAGGCAGGAAGTTGAAATTTTCAACATACAAAATGACAATTATGCCCTAAATTCTTTAAAAGTGGGAAATTTTTAATCCCAGATTTTGCATTTTTTGAAAGAAAATATTCGTACATGAAGATGTTCCGAGAGGCTAAAGTATAGGGGGGCAGGGCAATGGCCCCCTACCCTCTGCCAGGACGTCTCTGTGAGGGTGTGTAACATATGAGGGGTGATGTCGTACGCCTACTGGGTGGTCATGTACAGGGCGGCTCAGTCAGTAACGCCGCAGTCGGAGACTGAGTTAGTGGACAAGTCTAGTCGCAGTATGGCAGTCACAGCAGCGCCGTCTGCCGGCACCGCCGCACACTTGACCGCGAAGACTGGCAAAGAGGCCAAGTCGTACGTAGCTTTGCCAGTTGTACTATACTTATGATAAGATTAACTGACGTGAATGCGACCATAGAGTTGAATGCACGCAGTTGCGTCACATACAGTTAGCACAGTGTCATGAAGTCACGAAAATTCAACAAGAAATATGAATACCAATACAAAAATTTGTATGAACACATCACAGAATTAAGTCTTGTTCGCAGCGAGTGTAAATGTATATACAGTGGCGTATTTAGGATTTGGCAAAGGGGGGGCCATGGCGAGCGCGCAGAGCGCGAGCCTATAATGGGGGTCTGGGGGCAGAGCCCCCAGCGGGGTCCAGGGGCAGAGCCCCTGGTCGGGAGGTCAGGGGGGCTTGGCCCCCCTGAAGCTGAAACACTTTTTGCATTTGAACGTTCAATGGAAGCCGCAAATTCGCCCACTTTTTTCTGAAATTTGCTGGAAAGC
>Ga0209454_1000283_pt1 | contig 27625 bp, 17 predicted proteins | sample WorMetHERISLAND1_2_FD_187400 | JGI IMG/M metagenome (GOLD analysis project Ga0209454, IMG submission 187400) | Marine gutless worms symbiont microbial communities from Max Planck institute for Marine Microbiology, Germany - Olavius geniculatus... | ecosystem: Host-associated > Annelida >... | reverse complement strand
AGTTGTTTCAGCCGGAGTTGTCGTCGTTTCTGCCGGTGTAGTTGTAGTCTCCGCTGGCGTTGTTGTCGTCTCCGCCGGCGTTGTAGTTGTTTCAGCCGGAGTTGTCGTCGTTTCTGCCGGTGTAGTGGTAGTCTCCGATGGCGTTGTTGTCGTCTCCGCCGGCGTTGTAGTTGTTTCAGCCGGAGTTGTCGTCGTTTCTGCCGGGGTGGTTGTAGTTTCCGCAGGCGTTGTAGTCGTCTCCGCTGGCGTTGTTGTCGTCTCCGCCGGCGTTGTAGTTGTTTTAGCCGAAGTTGTCGTCGTTTCTGTCGGTGTAGTAATAGTTGTCGCTGCACACACAGATATACACATATATGAAAAAAATAACTTAGTCGTAGCCTCTCGGCAAGGTGAAGATGGGAAAGGCACCTGGGGTAGACAATGTGCCGGCAAAGAAATTAAAAACTGCAACTGAACATTTGGCACTGAAGTACTGCACCACCTGTTTCAGAAAATATGAGAAGAAAAGCAGATTTCCGACTACTGGAAGAAAGCAATCATCATACCAATTTACAAAAAAAGGACCGCCTGGACTGCAGCAACTATCGTGGCATAAGTCTACTATGTCATTGCTGCAAGTTGTTTACATCTATTCGCATGCAGAGGCTCAGATAAAGAACCGAAAAAATTATCTCCGAGGAGCAAGCACGCTTCAGACCTGACCGCAGTACAGTTGACCAGATTTTTACGCTTCGTCTCCAGGCAGAAAAACATAGAGTTCAGCAAAAACTTATAAGTATGCTACATAGACTTCAAGAAGGCGTTTGACTCCATATAGAGGAGAGGGCTATGGAAAGTTATAAGGCACCTTGGCTACCCAACGAAAGTGGTTCGGATCCTAAAAAGTCTATTCTGCAACCTTCAGTGCTGTCAGAACTAGTGGTGGCCTGTCAGACTGGTTTCAGACTGTAGTCGGCGTCCTGCAAGGCTGTATATTGTCACCTCTGCTGTTCAACATATTCTTAGAGGTAGTCATGGCCAAGGCACTTGAGTATGTCGACGACAGAATCACTATCTGTGGTTACACATTAAACAACCTTCGTTTTGCTGACGATATTGCGGCAGTGAGTGACAGCCAACAAGGCCTCTAGTCAGTCGTGGGTCACATTGCAAATACAAGTTACAAAATGGGCATGTGTATAAGCACAGAGATAACTAAAGTCCAACACACTGGCAGACATCCGAAGTCGATGACCATAACCATCAACCAGCAGAAATTAAAGCAGACAGACAAATTCACTTACCTTGGAAAAGCGATTAGTGCTGATGGAGCTGCAGAGCAGGATATTTAAAAAAAAGAATTGGACTGACCTGTAATAAAATAAACAGATTAGCTAAGTATCTAAAAAAAGCAAGAATCTTAGCACAGAAACAAAGCTTGTATAGAATTTCATGGTGATTGGAATTTTGATCTTCAACTCTGAAAACTGGACGCTGACAGAGAGACTAAAGAATAATAGGTTGTCTCTGGAAAATCCTTAGTGTGTCAAGAATCTCTCACATCAGAAATACAGACACCAAAAATCAGCTCAACATCCCGCATGACATTGTGGACAGGATCCGAAGCCGCCGTCTTAGTTACTTCTGCCATATAGTCAGATTGCAATCTTTCCAATGGCCACACCCTGTATGGTCATGTTCACGGAAACAGACACCAAGGACGACCAAGGAAGCGCTGGACTGATAATATTACGGACGATTGCCAGATGATGGGACTCTCACTCACACAAGCAACACACGAGGCTGAAGACAGAAGACAATGGAGGGAATAAATGTACAAAACATTAGTTTATACACTTGTTAACGGCAACATTTAAGGACTTGCACATCGAGTTATAGCCCAGTTATAGCCGAGTTATAGCCCATTTTGTCCCAAATTTCGTTGCCATGGCAACGGGGGTCGGTCGGGGAAAAATGCAATTGTCAGCATTCGATGGCGCATCCCCGAAAACCCTTCTATAGGCGCAAAAATCTCCTACCCAAGCCGAGTTATAGCCAATTTTATCCCAAATTTCGTTGCCATGGCAACGGGGATCGGTCGGGGAAAAATGCAATTGGCGAAATTCGATGGCGCATCCCCGAAAACCCCCCTATAGGCGCAAAAATCTCGCAAAAATCTCTTATGCAATCCGAGTTATAGCCAATTTTGTCCCAAATTTCGTTACCATGGCAACCAGGGAGGGTCCGAGGTAAAATTAAATGACACCGTTACATTCGCCATCCCCGAAAACCATACCTAGAACCAAAAATTACAACTCTATCTTATACACAGCCAAAGTTATGACCGTTTAAACAATTGCTTAATTTTCCCCATAGGTGCCATTGTAATTTTTTCGATTTTTGCGAATAAATACGTTAAATATTAATTTCAAATTTTTTAACCCCCAAAAGGCACATCCTTGCGCGAGATCGCGTCGTTTGAGCCATTGCACGCAAAAATCCGCCGAAGGGTCTGACCTGTAGGTGAGTTTCTGAAAAAAAGGTATATGGACAGCTACAAAAATTTTTGCGTATATTTCACCCATTTGCCGAGAAGTCCCCTTAGAGGGATTTACATGAAATTTTGCATGAGGGGTCACCTCGCTGACGTAATCAACCGTGCCAAATTTTATCTCAATCAGATCAGGGGTTTTGATTCTGTGGGGGGTCGAATTTTTGGCTTTCCCGTAAGAAAGAGAAGTCGCCGTTAACACAGGGCTTGAACTACCGTTCAGCCTGTGATACACGAGGCTGTCCGAGCGGGCTTAACTGCATCGCCATGACACCGGAGAAGGAGGGGGTAGCCTCTTAATAATAATTCGGATACTGGAAACGGTATCTGTTTTCACCGTTAGTTTGCCATGACGTTGTTCTTTACTCTTCACTGCTGCCTGCTGCTGTGAATGCCAAATGGCAACGTTATTTCCGTTTATCTGTTTGGCAAACATGACGGCGAACAGTGCACGATCTCGTGAACTAGACCTTGGATCTTCTAAACTCAACGCTATATCATCACGCTCGTTTGCTAAAACTAGCTAAGCTTACACGTACAGGTCGTATGTGCACTGTCTGTTAAAGTATGTACTTCTGTCAGACTCAGTTATAAAGCATAACGCATATGCACGAGCAACCAGTTACTTATTTGCTTAGCATATGTGCTGTAGAGAACTATTGTATTTTTTAAAATATTAGATTAAAAGTCTAAACAAATACACAGATAAACGTAAAATATCGATAATAGCCAAATAGGCAAAAGTGCAACGCTTTGCTAAGGCTTGAAAATGATAAATCCTAAAGAAAAGTCATATTCATCGTGTTTCATTTCAGTGAGTTTATTTAATCAGCAAAAAAGCTGCAAGGCCACTTACATTGCATTAAGCATCACAACACTACAAAAACTTTACCAAACTGAGTCCCCCCCAAAAAATCCCCGACATTTTCGACTGTAACTTGAAAACCAATTATCAGATTTTGATAATTTTTGGTAGCAATATTTCTGACACAACTTGCCATCAAATGACTGTTAAATTTCACACCTCACCCAACGTTTGTTTCTACACTACTTGGGGGAAAACACAACCAGCAACATATCATTTTTATCCAATGCGATATGATTGCTTAATTAACATAACGCGTAAAAACACATTTTGTTCACATTTCTGACACTGTGGTTGACAATTCATCCAGTTGTCTATTTCTCAACTGCCTGCAGTAAAACTGCTTAAAGTGTTGGCCCACTGTGCAAACACAGGCAAAGTGACGCCTTCTCCATTCATCGACAGCAGTATCGATAATGTTTTGCTCCAGACCAATCCAGGCTCTACCAGTCGCTTTTTGACTTCACAAATATTCCTAAACATCATCTGGTAAACACACTGCTGCATGACAGAAGCTGTTGGGTAAGGTGGAATCTAAAACATTTATTTAATAGCTAGTTGTGTCAGAAATATTTTTGCCAAATATTATTAAACTTTGCTAATCCTTATTCAAGTTACAATCGATAATGTTGGGGATGTTTTTTCAGGTTTTGTTTATTTCAACACATATTTAGCTTGATTTGTTTTCCCTAGGTAGTGCAGAAGCATACATTGGGTGAGGTGAGAAACTAAACGGCCATCTGATGTCAAGCTGTGTGTAAAAAATTCGTACCAAAAATTATCAAAATCTGATAATTCGTTTTCAAGTTACAGTCGAAAATGTCGGGGATGTTTTGTTGGGACACAGTGTATATCAACTAAGTAAAATACACGGTGTTTTATAAAAAGAACCACTTTTTGTTTTTTTTCATAATTCACTCAAAAGATAATCAATTTACACAAAATTTGTACCAGTTGTAGCTGAAAAATACTAATTCAAACTATTGCAACAAAATATAGCAGTTAATTAAATATTCTTTGCTAGTTGTGACGTAACGCTGACATCATAATGTGTCACGGGTACAAGCTGGATAGTCTCAACTGGTGCAGTCAGTTGCTACACTGCTCCGATAGTGAAAAATTTGGTTCGCTGATGACAAATTGTTGAAGTTTTACAGTTGCAGCCTCAAAAACGTGCAAAGCGATCGCATTTACGTGTCTGTGGGGATAGTTGAACTTTCACATGTTTGAGCAAGACAGTGCACTAGCACACCGAGCTTGCAAAATGGTTGGGTTTTTGGATCGCAAGACGCCTGATTTCATGTCCCCATGTTACTTAGTGCTGATACGATAAACATTTTTCATTAGCGAACCAGATTAAGTTCACCATCGAAGCAGGGTAGCAACTGACAGCACCAGTCGAGACTATTAAGCTTGTGCCCGTGACAAATTATTACGTCAGCATTACGTCATGACTAGCAAAGAATATTAAATAAAATGCCATATTTTTTTTAATATTTTGAATTATCATTTTTTTCAGCTACAACCAATACAAATTTGGTGTAAATTAATCATTATTTAAGTAAATTATGAAAAAAACAAAAAGGGGTCCCTTTTTATGAAACACCGTGTACATTTTATAAAAGTTAGTTAAAAACACCCAGTAAATGATTGCCTAAAAGTATTAAGCGGTGCAAAAATGACTTCCTAAAATATCTTCGTGAAAACAAACACTTTCATTATTTATTGTATCTTTCCTTAACTGTAACCTACTTTTAATTTTTTTCAGTGAAGGCACTGGCACTCGGTAGAGCAATTACTGTTGTAGCCTAATGCTACATGTACATTATACAAAGTGCGGAAAAAAGTAGCCCCCTAAAGTTTTTCGCTGTTTTCTCAGCAACAGCTTCAGATTTTTATTTGAAATTTTACAGCTTTATTTACAAAAAAAACTTTTACATTTAATTCCCAATTTCGAAGTGTCCACCGCCAGCTCCAAGCTCCAACACAAGCCTTTAGTCGCTTAATTTGATAAGTCTTTCATCATCTTGTCGATCAGTCCTTGTGGCTGGTTGCCCCGGATAACCGCAAGCGCTTCCTTGAGTTCAGCGATTGTTTTCGGCTTTGTCTTAACCCATTCATGCATAGCGTCCCAAAAATGGGACACCTAGTTTGACGCTACATCCAAAAATAAGTCATGCAGTAATGGGTTAAACTTGCAGTAAGCCTCCAACATTGCATTCACACGCGATAGTCCAATGGGTTTATATTGGAGACCACTGGTCATTTGTGATGAAATCTGGACAGTTGGCCTGCAGCCCGTTCCGTGCGCTAGTATTGCTGTGTATTGGCGTGCCATCCTGCTGGAAGATGAATCAGGAAAGCAGCCGGCGATTGCTTTAAAAACGATAATTCAGTAATAGTTTGTAAACAAAATAAATTACTGTTCATCAAAACGTCACTGTGACGTTATCGGCAGTAACTTGGTAACCGGTTTTTGAAAATTAAATAGCATTTTAGCTTGAACATTTTTGAATACTGAAAATTCGGTAGGCGGTTATGTTAAAAAGTTTATAACTTTGTCGTTTTTTCAACGGAATCATATTTTACTTGGCAGTTAGGTGAATAAACTATCGTTAAATAACAGTGTAAAATTTTAAATTAAAATCCCAAACAGTTGATGAGAAAACAGTAAAAAAATACTTTGGGGGGCTACTTTTTGCCGCACCCTGTACATATCACGCCTGTATAGGATCTCGCGGTAAAAAAACGTCTGAAAAAAGTTTTCAGACATTTCACGTTTCCATGTGGTGCCTCCAGGTTCCGTCTGGCCACATGTTTTCATGCTACTAGCACTGATAAGAGATGTATGATGTTAACTTACATGTCGAAGCGAAAGTCGTTGAGCTTTGTAATATCGCTGTTAGTACCACGAGCGTTGCAGATGCAGGTTGTGTCAGTGGCTCGCATTTCGTGGATGTAATTCCTGCGCAAAAACACACTCGTCTATGTAAAAGCAATGTGTTAACTTTACATAAAACACGCTTGGTTGCTCAGCGGTTAGGGCGTTGGATACGAGACCAAAAGGTCCACGGTTCAATTCCCAGCCGATGCACTACCAAGTAACAACTTTGGGCAAGTTGTTCACATTTACCTGCTTGTGTAGGTGCAAGTGTCTAGTAGTTAGTGGTGACTCGTAACTTTCAGATTGCGGTTCGATTCTCACTGCCGTCATTTTCAAGCAACCTTGAGCAAGTTGCTAACCTACTTGTACTGTGTGTTTAGGCCAACTCAGCCTCCTACTCTCTGTGAGATGGAAAATGAGTTGTAGCCTACAAGCTACGAAGTGAAGGCTTAGTGTGGCTGATTGAAGCGGTGGTATGTCTGCTTGCTGCAAACCGTGGGTCCAATTGTTTGCTAACGCGAACAATGGATGGCCACATACTGCGCTGCGGTATCATTAGCTCATGCCAATTAGCTGCCACTTCCGAAATTGTAAAGCGCTTCTGGTCATAAGTCTGTCTCACGTAAGAAGCGCTATAGCAAGTCTGGACTTTACCTTTTATCTTTTTGTCAAACAAACAAAACAAGTACCGGTATAAAGCCAGTAGACTTAAACAGTGGCAGCGACATTTATGAATTCTTGGGGCAGCAAATTTTGTGGATGCGAAATTGCGAATCGCCAAAAGCGTCAAAGGGGTGGGTGTCTGGTCTAATCTTGGGAGTGCCGTAAGTTCTAGCTAACTCCCCAAACAACAGCGAGGTCTGACGTACAGGACGCAGGCCCAGTCGCTAGAACAATTCTATGAAATTCTGTAAGAGAATAATGCAGTAAATAAGCCTACAAATAGCAGGCAAAACCGCAGCCACAGATTGAAGCCATAGCGCAAGTAGATTGAATAACGCAAGCCAGTTCCAAAAAAAATTATTGGTGTTACCATCAGAAATGAAATTTGACTATCAGTGACTGGTCATGTCATCGGTGGATGTGCACCATTACTGCACGCACTGCGTGTTCTGCGGGTGCATGGAATGTGTGGCAAGCGCTCAACTCCGTCTACCACGCTGTCGTCATCGCCAAGCTGACATACGCGCCTTCTGCCTGGTGGCGTTCCACGAACTCCTCTGACCGCCAGCACATTGAAGCCTTCGTACGCAGAGACATTCGCTGTGTTTTTTGTCGCGATGACGATAGTACAGTAGGAAAGCTGATGAAGGTGTCCGATCAAGCGCTATTTAAACGATAACTATCGTGCTCAACTGTAGGCCCTGTGTAGGCCTATACTGCCGGACGAAAGACACAGAGGTTATAACTTGAGCGACAGAACCCACATTCGTGAACTTTCTAATTTCTATATGTCTAATGATGGGCTGCAACTTTTAAGCCGCTTACTTTTTGAAGACATGCACTAACATGATTATTCCACTGTATTTTATCGACATTTGCATTCGCGTACGTCACATATTCACCAGTTGCAGTTTGTCTGTCGGCTGACTGTTAAGATTTTGATTGACTGGTTGGTTGATTGATCGGTCAAACTCTGCAGTTAACGCTAGCTGTCCGGTTGTATGCTGGTCGTGTTCTGTCGGTTCAGAGCGCCTACAATGGGCGTCCATCATCGACCATCAGAGGCAAGGCAGTGTGCATACAGTTCGTCTCCGTGCCGCTTTCAGCTCACTGCTGCGATGAATGACAAGCGCTTTATGATTACCACATTGACCCGCGACATTCTTCAAGACAGACCAACCCCAGCGCCTGTTTAATTGTCACAAATCCTCTCTCTTTACCTATGTAGGCCGTTTACTGTAGGGCGTAGGCTTAATACATTACTACGCCTATTGACAACATTCTGTCACTGTCGAACATGTTCAGAGCATATTATGCGCGACTAGTTTGTAAGTTGTACTACAGACAGATGTGTTACTTTACGTCCTGTCCATTTGGTTCAGCACGAGAGAAAGTTAAACAAATTCGCGCAAATGAGAGAAAAACAACTATTGACTATCTATACAAAGATAAAATCAGCAAGTGAGATAGAACAAAATTAGGCGATGCAAACAAAATCGATGTTTGTTGACACGGCTGCTCTCTACGCAGAATTTTTGCGCTTCTTCCATTTTGCATTTAATGACGTTGCCAGGATTTGACGAAAGAAAGTACGTAGATATTTTTTCCAAGATTAAGAGCTGCTCTATCATGCACCGTTTAGCCACAACACACCCGTTACAAAGGACGACAGGCGACGACGGACGACAACCGTGTAAGACGCCTACAGCATTGCTTTAGCGCGTCAATAATATCTGTTTAAGACAGGCGGACGAACGGGCAGGATCTGTAATGCGGCCTGTTAGGAAGGCCGTATAAATAAACCAAACATGAGATAGAGCGCTGGCGACTTTCTATAGGTTGTCAGTAGTAGCCTAATCATGTCTCTATCTGCAGCGGATTGGCCGCAGTTTTCAATGGAAAGTTTTAAGCTATAACTGGCCGCATCTCGAAAACGGTGACAAAAAAGGCCATGGTCATTATTAATCACTTATAGGAAATCGCATACGCCCTTTCAGGTGTGATAAAAATCGTTGATCTTAGATGACCTTGATGGTCTCTTCTGCAACAGGAACTGCATAAGCTGTAGCGCGTCATCCCAAGCGACAGCTGGGCTTTCTTTTTCTTTCTATGACGCGGACAGACACATTGCCTAACAGACAGAAGCGGCCGAACCAAGCCATTCAAGACTGCGTAATTACGGACAGAAAATGTCACACAATCGTTCGGACAGACAGAGAGACAGACAGTGTTTGAAAAAATCCTATGGGAAGAAGGCCCCAAATTTTTGGATCTAATTTTCAAAATGTAGCATATTTCCTCTCGCGGTGCAAAATATCACGGCGATCGGCCGAGCGACCTCTGACATCATGTGCCGAAAAAAAACTCATAGTGCTGCAGACGGGGTGAAAAAGGGGGAGAGTGGGAAAACAAAGATGGTGATCATGTCATCTTTGGCTCGCACGCGTTGATTGAATCGACGAGCGGAGGCGAGATTGGCTCATGCTACAGAGCTAAAGTGCTAACTGCGAAATGCGAAAGCGCCTGCTGCTGCTGCTGATGATGATGATTATGATGATGTGTAGCTTGCAGCTCGACTAAGTGACTCGACTAAGTGCGCCCAAACTTCTGCCAGTCGACAGATTTCGCGCTTTCGCATTTCGCAGATAGCACTTTAGCTGCAAGCATTAGACGAAGCAGCGACAGTGTAAGCTTGGTCGCATGCATTGAACACTGCTGCTCAGACCGGATCAACAACGGGAAAGCAGCTCGGTAACTTTAAGGACTGTCATAGCGCCTGTGCGCGACAGTCAATATGAAGTCAATATTGCAGACAGTCTCTCATGAAACTAGTAACCATACCACCTAATAGCGACGCCAGACGCTCTACGGCACCAAGCCACGTAATATTTCGAAATGCACCCAGTAAGGTGCGTTTACATCTGCAACAAATGCGGACCATTTGTTTCAGAATACACAGTACTTGGACAGACAGTTACACGAAGTCGACTGTTCACTCCAGAGTCCAGACTTTGTGCGGCTTTCTCTGGGGTGAAGTGGACACAAACCGTGCTGCCGCAGGGAGACCGTGTGATACCACAGTAATTCCGATGCGATAGTTTGAGAATAGGTACGCTACATTGGGCTACTGTGTGCTACATTTCTGCTGCAGACTGGGGTCCCTACTGTAGCAGTGAGTTCCAAAAGACGCGTGTATTGTGCAACGCAATGCGTAGTGACCGTTGAAGGTCATCCAAAGTCGATGACTTCGGCACCGGTATAAATCTAAAGCACCGACTGCCAATCAGTAAACAGTAGCAACGTTGGTTTTATCTCGCACCGTTTTTACGCTCGATAGCAGAATGCATCGCGCGTCATAGCCATCGTCTTGGCGTCCGTCCGTCTGTCTGTCACACTCGTGATTTGTATCAAAACGGTGCAAGCTAAAATCACAGTCTTCATCATGAGCTACCTCAAGGTCTCTAGTTTTTCGTGACAATATTTCGTGCCCCTAGGTGAGGGAGTTCCCCTCGAACGAGGGCGTCAAAGAGAGGTACCTCTTAAAACTACGTTATTTTGCCGGTATTGGCTCGTATAGTGTAAAAACGGTTGCAGATAGTGACAGACATGCTGCTTATCACAACAAGCACTGGTGTCAGGCTTTTTAGATTTATTAACATCGGTGATTTTAAACGACTTTGAACCCCCCAAAAGGGGTTTTTGGTAAATTTATCGCAATTTTTGGATGCAGGGCACATTTCAACATGGCTGGAGATAAACCAAGACAACCTGCGTATGAAATTTTCACCATTAAACGTAGATTTTAGCAGTCCAAGTCCCGACCCCCTAGGTTCAAGGAGGCCCGCGCAGGCAAGCGTCAAAGACAGCTACCCCCCTCCCCTAAAAGTGGCTATTTTACCGCAATTATCTCGTGTAGCGTGAAAACGGTTGCAGATGGACACATACATGCTGCTTATCATAACAAGCATTAATGATAAGTTTTTTATTGGTGTCAACAACGATGACCTTAAATGACCTTGAACCTCAAAATAGGGGTTTTTGGTGATTTTTTGGCGATTTCCGGCTGCGTCACACATTTTAAGAGTGAATTACACCGAAATAGATAGAGATATGGACCTGGACAATCTGCGTATGACATTTTAGCACAGAACGTACATTTTTAAGAATCTATGTTTCGATCTCTTAAATTCAAGGAGTCTTTCACACGGAGGCCTCAAACTTTAGCACTTTTTGAAGATGCATTAATATCTTATTGCTGTACGCTAATTGCCGAGGTGACAGGACCGCTGTTGTCGAGCGTCACGTAAGATTTGCTCAAATTACTTGTAAAGATATTGCGATTTTGAAAATTAGTTAATATCGTATCTGGCAAACAAACAAATGTTTGCGCGGGTGTCTATATGAACAATCACCGCATGCGCTGTGCGCTACTTTTGTTTCAAATTGTGCTTAAATGCGTGCAGCGTTGCAACCTTTGACTACCGGGCGCTGCCAGGTTCAACTGGGGGCGCTTGGACCTCTATCGATGACTCCATAGCTCAATGCAAAGTAACGGAGTGACGAGTAAAAGTAAAAATAAGGGTAAATCTAACAAGTAATTTGAGATAAGCTCACGTGACGCGCGACAGTATCGGTGCTGTCACCTGTGGGATTAATGTACAACTTGCAACAAAAATAATAATGCGTTTAAAAATACCACTCACAATTTTAAACTTGCCTTCAAATTTTCCAAGAAAATGCGAAATTTTAGCCCCAAATGTTGTATTTTTGGACGAAAAATTTTCCACAAAAACTTTTTAGAGAATTAAACTTTTAAATGGGCAGTTGCTCCCTGCTTTCTCCTGTTCCGACGTTACTGTAGCATGTGATAAACACCTGACAGTCTAACTCCTAAATGTGAAGGCGTGCGTCGGTCGCATCTATAGCAGGCGTCGAACGTTTGTGTTAGCACTTAGCACGACGCCGGCGTCGGCCAGCGCGCATTTATCGTCGTACATGGCGAATCCTAATTATTGGTAGCGGAATGCGCCTAGTGCCAGCCGGTGTTGTCAATGGCGCTAGTCTGTACGTCGGGCGTAGCTGACATATACAGTGGCATAAAAACGCCCAAAACGTCCCAAACGACCGGCGCCCTCGCTTCCCCTCTCTGCCTCTCCCTCCAACTGCAGCTACCTCTCGTGACTTTTATGTTCTTGGTCTCTCTCTGTAATGCACGAAAGTATTAAATGCTGCTCCCCATAGAGTTTGCGCGTATAAATAAAATGGCAGGTATGACGCCAACTTACAGAATGGACACTGTTCGCAGACGTCGCATACGCACACGTATACGCATTGGCTGTGCAACCATCATTGCAGCAATAAACCGCGCGCCAACCCGAGTCGAGACGAAATGGGAGTATTAACGACTACGTCCTACAATTGGAACCGAGACGGGCACTACAACTTCATCGTCATTACTCGCCCAAAACTTTTCTGACGAGAAAAAGCGGCCACGGATTATTGTCTTGACTTAAATTTATCAATTTGCAGCGAACATGATGCAGATAACTCCTCGTCATAAGGTCAATTTTCATAGTGACGACGATAGCCACGAAACGAATGGATTGCACGAAAAGCGATCAGAAAATACCGCTAATGATCAGATACTCACAGTAGCTGCAACTGTTAAATACTTACGGTAGGCTACCAAAGACCATTAACTTCCAATGCCAATAATTACTTTTTGATATCACGCACTACGGCTGCAATGAAACTCATAAACACCAAATACAAATGCCTAAATGGTCGAAAACTAACAAAAAATGTCAAAAATTCAAATCCAGTAAATGTAATATTAGCAAAACCGACGGTTAGCGTCAACCGTCTGAATAACGCAATTAAAAATAGCATGTTCTTGCGTTTAAAATGTTCGTGTAAAAATTATGAAGCAAATGTCGGGAAAGCTCTGAAAAACATATTAAAAATTGTGCTCACATATGGGCGCCAACGTAAGTCTAATTAACGAAACGAAACTTTAAACTAAAACAAAATCGCATGGTTTTTGCACTCGCAATTTTGTTCCCCGAGTTTTGTTTTAGTTCTATCGCACATGTGACGCAGCCAGCGTCACGTCACGAACACTACTTCGCTCTGGCAACAGTCTCCACTATGACCAACCACGATTACGACTAAAGTCCGGACAACGAGCGTTTTCATACGCTGCTCCGGCTGTGTGGAACAGTCTGTTACATGTACTGTTGCTTCAATGTATTGGTGACGCTGTGTATTTCAAAAAGAACTTTAAAACATTACTGTTTCAGCGAGCATTTTGTCTCTGATTAGGTTTTCAAAATTTGTACAATATACTTAATTCTGAGGTTTTATCTAAGCTTTTAGGCACTTATTTTTTATCACTGGTCATTCTCGTAAGTGGTTATTTTTTGATTAATTGGTTGATTGACTGACTCAAAGTAGCAAAATAACAGATTCAAACTGATGTCACAAAGTTCGGAAACGCATTAGTAAGCAATTGGCTGCTGTTGTTTTTTTCGTAGAACTGCAATAGGCTAAAAGCGTCTGACTGGCTGTACACGGCGGACTTAGTAACATTGTTTTATAGTGCATACAAGCTTTTTTCTCGTTGACTGTACGTCACCACGGCGGCTATCCGGTTGCAGTTAGCAAGCATACGTCAGAGAACGTATAGCACACACAGCTAGTACGTCGACAGGTGTAACACTTCTGAAACTGCTATAGGCCTATGCCAGCCATATATTTTTGCGTATCAGCGTAGATTTATCAGCAGACATGAAAATACGCGGAATATGAACAAAACGTAAAATGCATGCGAAATTTAAGTGCGGAAAACTTACTTTTTGGCTAGTGTGATGCTGTGCGAACAATAAACATAAAAATCGCTGCTCCTTTCCAGAAGCCTTTTCTACATGTAATTACGACGGAACACACTCATCTAAAAAACGAAATTTCCGTCAATAAAAGGTTTTCTATCAGCAAATCGTACTAACGTTAACAATGCATTTTAATTATAAATTACAAACTTTTTCAAAAGGCATTATTACAAATATGCATAAACGTAATGCACATAAAAATTCATTACATTACTCACCGGTCAGCGTTATTATGATCCACAGCAGCATATAGCGATTGCCGCAGAGCCACCTTTTCTGCCCCGCTCGGCCCATTCCGCTGACTAAATCCTGTGCAAAATTATATACCGTTATCAACAAAGATCGCTAGTGCTTATACAGATTTTTTAAAGGTTACCGTAAAATCTCACAAGATAATGTAACGACAAGTTCGGAATGTGGTTGGATCCTTTATAACCACTTTATCTTAAGGTAAGTTTTCCATTTTTCTGTTGACAGTACTGGTGACAAACTTTAAAAGTTAGTCTATGTGTGATAAATTTATTATTAAAAAGTTGTTAATCATAGAGCGCAAGTATATAGCTGTATAGCCGTTGTATGCTAACATAGCTAGTTCAAGTTGTTAATGAAAATAAATTGAAAAGAGCTAATAACAAAGAACTAACGTGAAAATTTTGAAAGAACTCGCGCTATACATGGAATCGCAAAAAGAATTAGATAGAACAGCATAACATACAAAAAAATTTTGGCTTTTTGCTGTGTATGATAGTAAAACAGTAAACTCAAGAAAAACGTCGTAACGGTAGTTAAATCAAAAAATAACTTAAGTTTAAAAATGTATTTTAATTATAAAATACAGCTTTTAAAAATTAAGCTAAAAAAATGCATATCGCAGTGCAAGTAAAAAGTCGAACATTTTAATTACATTTATTAATATAACTTTTCAAGATAGTTTTGTTTACAAATGACAGAAAAATGTGGACTCTGGAAATAAATTTTATATACCGGTACTCACTACATTTTTACTTCATGACCTGGCGGTACTACAGTGACTGGTGTTGTAACTGCCCGTAGGCCCCTAAGCCACACTCAGCTTGCACTGGTAGGTAGGTTCATTGTTTTCGCAACTTTCGGCTGCAGTCGTGCGTCTTAAAGCAAAAGACCGCGTAGTCAATGCAATCTAAGAAAAGTTTAAGCACTGAACGATACCGCATTGTGTGGAGTGGTTTGGGTAGCCAGACATTTCCCCCTGGGCCTATCAACCGCGGACGTTTCCTCCCTCGGACATTTCCCCCGCCCGGACGTTTCCCGCTGTTTTTCGAGTGCCTAGGACGTTTTCCGCTTTAGACCAGTAACAACACTGTTATCAGAATTTTCTCCAAGCCTGAGCAGAAATTTTTTGCAACGCCAAAAATAACTCCGCCTTTGAAAGTCTCGTCGCCGTTGAGTAGTTATCAAACACAATGAGTCTTAGTAGGCGCGACAATTAACAATAATTGAGAATGTAGGCTTACGCGTCCACGAAACGATTGAACTCGACTCGATACAGACTGAACCGGGAGAGTAGAAGTACGGTAGTTAACGCACATATTTTTACTTAGGCTATATAAATAAAGCAAAATTCGAGATTTCAGACACTGTTCTTGCTGCGGCAAACGCACGGCGCTTTGAGTAGCACTTTGACTTCGCCGTCTGCGGCTGTTTCTTGAGAAGTTGAGATTTAAGACTTCTTGAGATTTGCGCTTTATTTCACGCATTGTTTAGGCCTATTGATACTTACCGTCTGTTAATGATAACACAAGAATATTTAGATGTTTGCTGCATTTTTTCGCCATGCCGACACTGAAAGTTATGCTAATATACAACGTTCATGTAACAGTATACGAAGGGGGAACTTCCGGGTATCGCAAAAAACGGGAGGGGAAAACGTCCGGGAAGAACATGTCTGGGGGAATGTCCTACACCCCAAGCTTGTACTGTGTACTCGTTTATCAATTCCAGCAGTGCTTAATCAAGTAGGCCTACATAATTTCGCTTCAGTCAAGCGTGACGATTGCAACGCTTCTCGCGTTTGTTCATTAGTCATAAGTCATTACACAGACGTCCAGGTAAACACACCGTCGATTACAGTCATGAAACAAGAACCTTTCATCACGTTATAGAGTTTGTTGTGCTTCGTTTCACTACCGTAATACGACGTACACTCTATAGTCTAGATCGTGATGCGAAGTATACCTATATTACATTATTGACAATTTTAGTCATTTATGCGTTCTAGTGTAAATTTTTAGCGTTTCTGCGTTTCTCATTTGTATGCAAACCTACATTTGTATAATGATCACGTTGAAAAAGTTAATTTTAGGAACGTTGAAAATGCAATCGAAAGCCCTTGCACACGTGACAAAAAATAGACGAATAAGTGCCCAGAAAGCCTGAGCAAAAAAACTCTATGGACTGAACAGTTACGACCTCTACTGCAATGTGGGAGTTGCGGACAACTGAAAAAGTCGAAGTTAAGATATACAGGGTATAAGCCAAAAAGTGACAGCCCTTCGGTATTTTGTTACAATGTCTCAATTAACTAACGATGAACGCGGTTTTATTCGCAGTCTGGCTGCAAAAAACACTGGGGTTTCGAAAGAATTATGTAAATGTTTTCAAAGAATTAGTGCATTTAAACTGCGAATGATTAATGACAAATGTTAAATTTGTTCAAACAGTATTAAACACCTGGTGTTTTGTAGTTTCTGTAGCATTATATTATACTGATGGAGTTAAACAGGTTTCATTTTTGGCCCACCCGGTAGAAGCGTTATGTGGACGTGGTACAACAGGATCTGCAAAAAAACTGTGGTTAAAACTGCTCGCACGCGACAAAAAGAAACGGCTTTGAGAATTGGAAGGTAGTTCAAGTTGCTTAAAAAGCTTAACTTTCACCAGCTATTTGTGTCGCCGATAGACTAAAGCGTTCTGTCCACATGGCAGCGTGTATAGAATTTTACATGACGAACTTAACGAAGGCAGATAGTGTAAGGAAGTTAATAAGTGAGTAAACAAAAACGATTATGATGTCCGAAGCAACAAGAGCGTCACTGCGAAAGCACTGTACAATCACGAAGGGGTAAAATATGAGATGTCAAACAAATGGATAACCAACGGAGCTGGTGCAGGAACGATGTGGTGGAACTTGGAAGATGAGTAGATGAGCCGAGCGGCGGCGTTCATCACTGACTGAAGGAGTGACAGGAGATGTGACAGAACGCCAATCAAGTGTCGCGTTGCCGCAGTCTAGCCGCGAGAGGACGGGAGATACGACACCTGTGACTGCGAACAAATCTTGACACTGACCGACATATCGCGACGTGCGACCTCACGGAGACATCAGCGTCAATGTATATTTCGCTATAATATTATGATCGGAGTCGACGCCGGAGCGGTAGCTGATGAAGAGGGCGACTGGTTGTAGACTTGCAGACATACGCGTCAGCAGATCCAGAGACGCCGATGATGGGAGCCTTGGATGTGCGTGTCATCAGTGCGATTGAAACCATAACCCTTAATGAGTGACAACAGATTGGCAGTGTAGATGACAATTGGGCCGAGTACCGACCCATGCGGCAAGGGTTATCAGCATTCTAACATCGAGTCTGCAATGTCACCACCGTTCTTTGCGCAAGGTGCGGATATTCGTTATAGACTTATTAGTTACATTTTCATCTTTTTGTCTGTCTGTCCATGACTTTAGTGGTTTTTTTCGTCAAATAGATAGGCCTCTGGCTACTTTGTTTTTAGGGCCGAAACATTAACCTTCTAGTCCACAGTAGAGATCCCAGATTTGGAGTGCATGGCTCTTCGGAACCGAAAAAGGTGCAATGTCTTTAAAACGGGACAACATGAGACCAAAGTTGCCTAATAGAACGTTAATTGCACACGCGACTTCGGTTTTTATTAAAATTAAACCTTAAACAGCTATTACATAGTTTAAAGACGCACAACTGCCGTTCAACGCTCAGTCTTTAGCAAAGCCCAGCGAATATCCGCGAAGCCTAAAATTGCAAGCAAAATAGGACCAAAATTGCTGTTATTCACTGTACATCGTGTCGCCAAAAAAAGCCAATTTTTTACGCGCGAAAGCAGCTACTGCTTTACCGCGTCTTAGCCATCGCAATTCTGTCCATCTGTTCGTCTGTCTGTCCGTCCGTCCGACCGACACACGGGTGGATCAGTCAAAAACTGTGCAAGCTAGGATCACCAAATTTTCACCATTGGCTGCCCGGAAGACTCTAGTTTCAGGAATCGTAAAGCTTTTCCATAAATTCAAAAGGGGTCACCTTAAACGACGGCGCTAAATGAGAGGGTAGTAGAAAAAATTTGCGAGTTTTAGCCAATAAGTCGCTGTATCTCAATAACGGTGCGAGCTAGGACCTACGATACTATTAATTAGGCCTACTAATAGGAAGTCGTACACTGGCTTTCGATTGCCACCGAATTACATAACGTCAAAATAGTGATTTTTATGGGTTTTTGGCGATTTCGGGCTACGGGACACATTTCAAGAGCGAATTGCGCCGAAATTAATTGAGATAGACATGGACAAACTGCATACGAAATTTTTATCATTGAACGTAAATTTCGACTGTGTAAGTCTCGATTTTCTAGGTTCAAGGAAACCTGCGCACGAGGGCATCAGAGAGCGGTACCCCCGTAAAAGTCGTTATTTTACCGTTGTTGGCCAGTCTTTCGTGAAAACGGTTGCAGATAAACATGGGCATGCTGCTTACTACAATAAGCTCTAGTGACGAGCTTTTCAGTCGTATCAACATCGATAACTTTGAAAGACCCCGAACTTCCAAAATAAGGGGTTTTTATTGATTTTTTTGCGATCTTCGGCTGCAGCGCACACTTCAATAATGAACTGCGACAAAATGGCTGGAGATAGACTGACAGTTTGCGAACAGGAACTGCTGTAGGCTTTCGCGTGTCTCGTGAGCATTAGCTCAAATTTCTTGTATTTATTCAATAGCTTCGTGAAACATTTACCAATTTTGATAATTTTTGGCAGGCAACATCAAAAAGTAACGAAACTTAAGCAACTGTAAATTTGCCCACCTTGTTTCATTACTGTTGCTACACTACCTTGTGAAATGCAGAGGTAGTAGTTTGGCCATTTACACCATTCACAACAATAAATTCATACTTGGTAGCGCATGCGTCGACTCAGAAAATTGCGCAGACCACAAAATCATTGAAAATATGTTATTATTTAACACTAATCGTATTCATTTGAAGATCGTACGTCGAAAAACTGAAGTTACTAAACTAACGCATTATCAGCGAATAAGCCGCTCTCGGTCACGTGGTTATTAAACATGCTGCTGACGAGTTGCGTCAACGTCTACGTGCTTGCGTTCGTGTTGGAGACATTTTAAGCACATGGCGTGATAAAAATGACGTGACGTATTAAATAACATGTATGACATTTTGAAAGATAGGCTAATAGCTGTTACTCGTGTTTATCGCTATTCGGTGAAACATTTCTGAGCCGACTCGGCTACCCAGTGGGCAAAAGTAGCCTTGTCACTTCCGTCAAGTTTTTCAATGTTGCATGCCAAAACTTATTACAACTGACCAATTTTTACGAAGTTATTAAAAAAAGTGGCTTTCTTTCGATTATTACCGACATTAACGATTTTGGAGTTCGGATGACTCGAACAGCGCACTTTATTGCACAAAACATGCATTTTTGGAGGCCAAAAAATCGAAGAACATCGACCCACACTGTGGACTGTCATAAATGTAACTTGTGCATGCGTTTTCAAATTGTCGTAGCTAAATAATAATACGACTGCACGGCTTTTTGCCTACATTTGTTTTATCTATTGTTTTTGTTTTGTTCTGCATATGCAAAATCAGTTAAGTTTTTTAGCATAAGTTTTACTGTGCATTCTTGCCATTATCAAGTTCATCAATCACAAGTTTTTTTGATAAAAACACAACTAAAAAATCCGTACCTTCGCCAAATTAGCGAGAGATGCATCGGAACGAAGCGCTAACCATCAGGCAATATCATTGCACGTAAAGAAACAGAAGCTGATGATGTACAGTTCGAAGACTTGTATGCAATACGTTAGGTCAATGATTAGCCTAATGCGGCAAGCTCTACGGTTGGTTGACTTGACGCGATAGGGTGTGACTGACAAGACTGTGGGCATGAGCGCTTGTGACAACTGTCTATACCTGCCCGCGCTTTGTCGGCAGTCGGCGTCAGCACATTTTTTGTTGGCAGGCGTACTACAATCATTGAAGACAGTTGTTATACGGCAGCAGTGTACGTCACTAACAAGTGCTATACGCTGAACTTGAATCAGTAACTCCTGCAGCGGTCGCATGACGTCCATGACATTGTTTTTACATATCTACTCCAGTAAATATTTATCAACAAAATTTTCGCATTTTATTTATAACGAAATTGGCAACAAACAATAGTTAGTTTTCAAGCAAATTATACTAAAATATACTTCGACAAATCAAACGCTCAGAAGCCAACCGACAACGTCATCAGCATACTTCAACGTTAACCGTCAAAAAGATCTACCATCTGTTGACTTGAACAGTTTGCACCAGCACTGTCATCACAAGACTTGTCGCAGTTCACCTCTAATGGACACTATGAACATGCAGTATTCACACTCGATCGACCGCCAAGCGCATTAGAGGTTAATGTTAACGATGATGCGCTATAGAAATTCACGTTTGGCTTGACTTGACTTGACTTTGAGTTCAAACCTAGTTTGGTGTGATTTTTAAACCTGGAAAGCAGAATGCAATTTTGGCGCGTGATCGAATTTTACAGTGTGCTCAAAATAGCCGAAAATCAGTTACTGTGAAAACATGCTACACATCTAAATAAACTGAACAAAATTTATAATTATCAGATTGCTGAATGTTTTTGTCATGACAGATATCTGACAACATCTCACAATAACAATCGGTAAACGTAAATAACACTAAGCAAACAGCGACAGCGGCTCTGCGACTGCTGTACGCAGTTCTGTGGTTAACTTGTACACTCTGCGTACTCCGATACGCTTGACAGTACTGTTGTAAGGCCTATATAATACGCCACCTCGGCGACTTTACGTTGACGGCTAAGCCTGTTTGGGTCAATTTCTTTGGGACAGCCCGTATTGAAAATTTTCTGCATCTTTAGACATCACGGCGCTTTGTATTAGACGAAAAGCGTTAGCTCCGCCGGAGGACGTGATGGTTTACTATTAATGTCTTTTTTCAGTTTTTATTTCACTCTCTGAGCTCCCTCGGTCAATCGCCTTAAATGTTTGCCGCATGATCACAAGTTAGTTAAATTTTATGAACTTTGTCCCAAAATGGGGCGCTCTTCAAAAATTGGGGGCTATATGTGTTTATAATTTGGCCCGATTTCGAACTTCGAACGCGATCATCTCCGAAGCGGATCAAAAGATCGACAATTGACAAACTATTTGGTCGACTGCGATCCCTCCGATGTTCAGCGAAATTTTTTGGTGAACTTCGGTCTAATCACCAAAAAGTTGGGATGTGCATTTTGAACTATGTACCAAAATCAACTTTGTCGGAGACAACATGTCAGTCCCTAGTACTGCAGCTTCATTTTTTTTAGCCGACCGTACTTAAGTAACGGTCGAGCTTATGGTACGGTTGTCGTCTGTCTGTCCGTTCGTCGTCTGTAACGGATATATTGTGACTAAGCGTTAAGTCGTAAGGAAAAATTATTTACATGAATAATTAGCCATGCGTCCTAAATGTAAGCATGCAAAATTCCAGCGATCTAACGCAAGACAAACATTTTAAAATTTAAATTTAAATGGGCAGGGCCCGGGGTAGGTAAATGTGCGTTTTCGACGGAAAAATGGCCATATCTTGGAGATCGCCAAGATTACTATTAATTATTAATAAAAAGTGGCATACGCCGTGCCAGATGAAATGGAAATCATTGACCTTGGATGACTTAAAGGCCGTTAAGCGCTACTGTAGTTAAACGGTGCGAAATAGAGCCTAGGTTGCTATTAATTACTAATAGAAAGTGGCATACGCCCTTTTCAAATAAAAATGAAAATCATCGACCTTAGATGACTTTGAAGGTCACTGACAAACAGTACGTTCGGCTACCCTAGTGACAGCTGGGCTTCTTGTTTACATAAGTGACCAAGGCTTGCTAACGCGCATCACACCGGGTACAAGAGTCTCTCAGCAATTTTTGACAATAAAAAATCAAAAATGGTCCAAAATTTTCTCGTATTAAAACCAATAACTTTGTGGTCAGTGGAAATGACCTCACGAAACTTTTCCACACGATGTTTTGCGAAAGTGATAGAAGAAAATTGGTACAAAAATTTGGGAATACCGAAAGCGTCTAAAATTCGGTGCGATTTCGTTCGCGAACATCCCCACAACTAATCCAGTTATCGAAAATCGAAAAATCAAAATGATTAAATGCAACCTCCGTCCCACGAAAAAATACAGCACGTTTTCGTCGTGATATTTAGATTGTATAAATACTCTCACATTTTGACGTCCTTGTTATCTGTATGTGGAAATGTTGTGACTTTAGTTTGGATACAGTTTTGACACAATGACACTGCGTGACCGAGCGATGCCAATGACTTGACTTGACTTGAGGTCTCGGCGAGTAAAACGGCAGCCCAGTTCACAACAGCTATGGATAGGGCCTACATATACACGACACAGCTCTTGCACCGCCGGATTACGAAAACCATTATTCACCACACAGAGGTAGCGACACAGCAGTAAAAAAATTAGGAATAATATACTTAAATAGTTCTTAAATGTCCAAAAAAATTAATGCTTTAATGTTTCATGCATGCGACAACACAACGAGTTTTGCAACAAAAACCTAACTTTGCTCGTACAAGATCTTTCACCATATAAGAATGCCGAAAAGTATTTTTTAAATTGCTATAAGCATACTGTTATTATAGCTACCAAACCATTTAATCATAAGAAGTTTCCATGTAAATTCAGAAAATCGGTCGTCCGTTAATTTTACCAAACACATTTTAGTGCCATAAAACAAAACAGGCAAATATTCAACCTTTATCACAAAAATATATTCCCAGACGATACATGCCAACGCACAGTTGAAGCGTCTAGAACAGTAACAATAACTCTGAATAATACACAAATAATTCAGGTTATTTTGTATAAGCCGACTTATAGACGGCATTGCTGTCAAGGGAGGTCTACAGCTTTTTGGCATTCTTTTGGTATTATCGCTAAGCTTGTAATTGTAAGTCGTAATTGTTAGATTGGCTAATTAATTTATTGAAAGTAAGCGTTGATATTTGTATTTCCACTTTGTCCAGTGGACGACGTTCAAGTCGTTAACCGAAAACAGCATGCGAAAAAACCTGCTAAAGTCCTGTACACACAAAAACGAATTGAATTGAAGGTTCAGTTAAATTAAGTTCAACTCATTTCTTTTGTACAAAGCTTAGCATTCAATGCATTAGACTCGATTGCAAAGTCTGTTACTAAACCGTGACGTGCTAGGTAAAAAGAAGTCACTTCCATGTTGTACGATAACCTTGGCAAATATGGTCCAATTTCAATAATTTGACGTGCAGTGAAAGCTTTTGCACTTTGCACGTACCTTTTTGCAGGTGATCCAAAAATGACGTTGTGAAAGTGAAAAAAACATCGGACCGCATTTGCCAAAATTGTAAAACTAGAAGTAGCTTCTTATTATCTGGGACAAGGTACAAACTCGTCGTCGTTAACGCAAAGTCAGCGAGTGTAATTAATTAACAAATGTTAGTTTAAAAATGTACATCCTGAATTATCATCCTGGATTACTTGACAATTAGCACGACTTGAGAACTAGTATTATTAGGCACAGGAATTAAAGAGTTTAAATGAAAACAATAAGTACGCATAATCGTATATACATATTAAACCATACGCACGGTTAAAATAAACGGTAGCTTTCGCGTAATGTACGGTGTACCCTGACCGTCTAACTATATCCCGCAACTATTATACGACGTTTACATATTGCACGTATAACAACAGGTGAGCCAGACAGTATGGTCGGTAGACTGGAGTGCGTGCGTAAATTCAATATTCGCTTCCTATAGCGCGACTACTGACAGACAATCATCCGGGTTAGAGCAAAAAACCTCTTCACTTTTATTTCTCACATTCTTCCAACGTATTCTACTTTCAGTTATAAATCTAGTCGTGCGCATTGCGAAGACAACTGCGCATACGCACAAAATGGAGTCAGGTTCTACAACTACGTGTACGCGCACATGCAACTGCCTAAACGCGCGTAGTAGTCTATATAGGCTACAAAAACCTACACCCACTGAGTGTAAACGGGTCCATGCAAATCAACGTAATCAATTATAGCACATAATTATACGAGCGCAGTATGTCCTCTTTATTGCGATTGGTTATCCGTTATTTTGTTTTTTTCCTGAAGAAGCGACTTCCTTGCCAGCGTGCGCGATGAACGCTGTCAAGCATGATGCAGATGCAACAGACTGCGGGAGTTAAGCTGTCAGGTAGGCGATATGAACAGACAAGTGCTGATCAGCAATGCTATCCTGTCAGTATCCTGTCGTACGTTGGACCACGGTGTTAATTGTTAAATTCGGATGTTCTCCACCCCTGCAAAATGTAACACAATCTTCAGACGACTATTTCGTAGGCTATTTGTAACACATTCATACGTATGATAGCCTTCTAACACAAAGCTATCCGATTCCCTTACTTAACTGAAATATCATCTGTTGCATTAAGAAATGCACTAGTAAAGGCACGTCATAGGTTTTGCTTTCAAAATAACGTCTCATTTGATTACTGGTATAACACTGCTTCCCGTCAATAAGTTTTTAGACGAAAATGCTCTAGCACAAGCCATTTCGCCTATAGCTACCCAGATCTCTGTAGCGTGGTCTGTCGTGGTCACATTCGTGCACCCTACTTATACCGCTCGACAGATTTAGCAAATTTGGCAAATACACTTGTAACGTCTAATGTAACGTTATTTCCCTAATTCCCGAAAAAAGGAAAATTTTGGGAATTGAGCCAAAAAAATCAATGATGCACAGATGGGTGCAAATGTTAGAGTGCAATATGCAATTCTAGCGAACGTTATCATCGTTAGCGAACAATATCATCACAGTCAGGGTAAAAACGGCAAGGTTCTCGAAAAGTCTTTTAGGTATTAGGTGTTATTTTTTAGGGTTTCAGTGTACGAAAAAAAACGAATACAAAATTACGACCCAAAAAGAACGACATCTAGGCTACTCCATTATGTTTGTCACATTACTTTCTAGCCTATCTGATAAGCTACGAAACACAGCACAATTATATTAATTTATCAAGCAAACTTCAATACAATCTGCATTACATAGCACGACAAATAAAAACCTTAACATTGAAATGAGAATATGTGAGGTTCATGAGTATTTAACGAAACCAAAACCTAGGTCTTTCAAAGCAATTTCCCAACCCCGATTAGAGTGCAACCTACTCAACATCATAATATTATGACGATAGCTAATAAGCTTAAGGTAACTACACGCACGTTAAATGTAAAGGTACGTAATCTAAATGGCGACAAGTGCAGTATTACAAAGTGATAACTGACGGCTAAATGTAACGTTCTGTGAGTTTGTGTGAGTTAGTTCGGTAAGCTACAAGGTACTATTGAGCTGTAACACTTTAGATTATAAGCTTATGTAACAGCAGTACACTTATGCTGTCACCGGGATACCGGTACGGTTGTGCAGCCCGTTTTCTCACGTTCTGTACATCGGAAAATTTACTCTGTAAATAACAATGATAACAAGCAGTTATTTTGTGCACTGCACTGAGTACAGTTATCTAAATTTATCTAAAATAGACCATTTTGTTGCTAAAAGTAGCTTTGAGTACCAAATAGTGTAAATGTTAAAAATGTTATTCATATAGCCTCGTATATACTTGTATTATAATTTAATTCACTGGACGCATCTTTATATTAAATCTGTGAAGTGCCGCAAATATTAGCAGTTCTGACAACAATCATTTATTCAGTTAAGAGTGTGCATAACATCAGTAGGAAATTAAAAAAATAAGAACATCAAAAGCCACTGTGAACAATTTGACCACCAAATGCATAGGCTGAAACACCATCATGAGTTGCAGATTTATAACATTATGTTTTGTGATATTGCAGTAAATGATGCAAAAAAATACTGCAGATGTAGGACAAAATATAGCTAAACAACACGTGACTGCAGTTAGGAATTCTGCAGTTGAATGACACTCAGGCTACACTGACATATCGACGACAGTCCTCAGCATTATGCAGTTCCGTTTTTATCGCGTTCGCATTATGTGCTAAGTCAGACACATTTCTGCAAAAAATTAAAGGTTATAAGTGGTGTTATTGTAGTGAACCTCCGAGGGCGGGTATAACGTATCGAACACGTTGCAGTTAATATACTTTATAATACCACGATTCAGCGCACAATATCATCATCATAACATACATGCAGACAATCCCCGACCTTTGGTAACGTGGTCGGCCGGCGAGCGGTTCTTACTCTCCGTGATTCGGTCACCGCTCAGACCCCGAATGCCTACTTCCGCTGCGACGCGCGGTCGCCATGGTCCATGTCTCCGCCTCCCCCTGAATGGGCGCTCCCCATTGGTCACCGCTCATAACTACTAGAACCCTATCTCTCTGCACAAGAAGCATACGGTATGTCGAGTTGACAAAAGCAAATATTATATTTTCTGCTATTTACTAAACATTTAGAGTACGTTGTTTTTGAGCATCGGCGTTTGTCGCAGGTTTTTATATTTTTATGTTTTATATGGGCCTACCGATACTACAGAGTTACAAACTGTACAAGTTTACAGTAATTGCAACAATCGTAGCTTTATTGGCTGATTGATTTGATGAATGGCGAACTAATACAGTTATGTTCGTCACAATTTATATAACAACTACTATAGTGCTCGAAACATCGATAGAAAGAAGCTGTACAATGTTGTGTCTTTTCAGGAATGTTGCTACGATTGGTGGTGGGGTCGATTAATTACAGTGCCCACGTACCAAGCCGGCTCAGCATTGCTGTACAATCCAAGGAGTTATCATTCACGCCATCTTCAAAACGACCTGTGGCCAAAGCAATGGTGTTGCCTCTTCTCGGACAACTGTTATCGATATTACACCGTTAGACCTTTGAACCGTTGTTTTGGATACGTCTTTCCGCGATTTTGTAAGTAATCGTCTATATAGTAGAATAAACGTATTACGTACGACAATGTTTTTTGTAGATCTACACCGTGTCTGAAAAAAAACTAAGCAGATTTGTTTTTGTCAGAACTGCGTCAAATTTCCACCGATTTTAATAATTTTTGGCAGAAAGATGCAAATGATACAAATATATGCAAGGTGCACTCATTTTCCACCTCATCTAATTTGAGTCATCACCTTACCGTGTTAAATGCAAATGTTCCAAATTGCTACATAACGCCGAATGTTGTTATCTGCAACAAACTTTTAAAGACTTAATTAGCACACAATAAACAAACAGTGCTTTATTTAGCAAAATTATAAGTTCCTATAACACCTGTGTTCAAAGTTGTCAGAAGAAAGTTTATCGCTCCAAAATTGCTGACATCGATGAACTCAAAACGCGTCTCGTCAACGAGTGGGCGCAGTTCGACCAGTCGATCATTGATGCCGCGATCAGCCAGTGGCGCCGCCGTCTGAGCGCTTGTGTCCGTGCACGTGGGGCACACTT
>Ga0209454_1000281_pt1 | contig 27881 bp, 15 predicted proteins | sample WorMetHERISLAND1_2_FD_187400 | JGI IMG/M metagenome (GOLD analysis project Ga0209454, IMG submission 187400) | Marine gutless worms symbiont microbial communities from Max Planck institute for Marine Microbiology, Germany - Olavius geniculatus... | ecosystem: Host-associated > Annelida >... | reverse complement strand
CACAAAAGTTGTAGCTGTCCTTATTACTGCGGGTGTACCACAAATTTTACTCCCATCCCTGTAGTATTACCATGGCTTTTATCCCCATTTCTGCGGGAATACTGCAGTTATTGTCCCCATTACCACAGTAATTACCGTGGTTACTGCGGTATTACCGCCGTCCCCATGTCACTCTTTAGTATAGATGCCGTTTGGCAGGTACTGTTGTGGGGTCCACTGAAACATTGTGTTAGATGGGGGGCCCTAACCTCACAAGGGAGGGGAAATCTTTTGGGGTCGAACCCCTAGCCAAAACATGCTAGGTGGTCACCCTATTCTTTGTGGAATGTTTGAGATCTGTGATCACTATCGATTATTTGTATTTCTGTCTCATTCATGTGTATCTAGCAAGGCCAGAAATTTTTTGATTCTTGCAAGGGTGCTCAACACAATACTGCTAATTTCGTGTTTTCAGAGTCCCACATCACACAGTTAATGTACGAGCTTCATATAGCAGTACAGTTCTTGATCTATTTTATATCTCAACATTTCGGCCGATTTATTTTCACCTTTTCTAGATGTCGTCATTGTCATTTAGTTAGCGCTTAGCTGGTAGATGCCATAGCGTTGCCTCACTGTGACCAAGATTTTTTAGATGTGAGCAGCATTTTGCATATGATTTTTCAGTTTATCTACTTCATTGGGTGACTATGATGCATACACATGGTGCTATATCAATGTTTTGACTGACTAACTGACTGTTAGATTGATTGGAGTGGTTTGTGCTGGCAGGATTCCCGAGTGGCTTCGTTGGAGAAGGACCTCAGGGAGTCGAAAGACGAGCTGATTCGGCTGAGATCAATTAACCTTAGCGCCAACAAAGATCAGATGGAGACGCTGAAGATTCGCGAAATGCAGCTCAAAGACAAGGTTCGTCATTGTGTTAGATACTGATTCAGCGTTTGTTAGCTGTCCGATTTATGCATCATTGAATGCGTTATAGTTCATTCTGTCACTGGTAGCAAAGTGAAGATACTCGCTTTAGCCGGCAGTGTTTGGTGCAGCGTGTGAGCTATAAATTAGCAGCAAAACAGTCTTTGAATAAATGCTCCATGCGCTTATCAACAGAGGTTGCCAACTCGTCATCACATCATTGAATAGGATTTGTATTTTGATGAATTCTTATAGCATTATTATAAGACGGTGTTCTGTTGGTTGATGATGCCTGATTATAACACAACAAATATATATGTGTAACAAACTGTGATTGAATGCATTTGGAATTTGCCGTTGAAATAATTAAACCCAAGGTTAACAAAATTAAAAATGTTAATCATTGGACATCTGTAATTGGTGTAGTTGATACAAATTTTCTGTCCTGATTTTTGCATTTATTGTCATTTTTACTCTCAGCAATAGTGATGGTAATGTTTTTAGCATCATCGCTAAGTTTTTTTTTGTGTGTTTGTTTGTTTTTTCGGTAACGTCAATGCTAGATGTTGAATTTTATAGACTTTATAATGGTTTTTGGGCCCGTAGCCTGATGCCTTGATTTTTCCGATTTTCGCAAAAGTTTTCGCGTTTTTTTTGCTATTTTTTGCCGTGATTTTCTACTGTCCCTGTCGATAGCTATTGGTTGATGCTGACGTGCTGATGTCATTGCTATAAATATCGCAGCATGCCACAGTGCTTACCGCAGACAGTGTGTCGGCTATTTGTTAGAGCATGCAGTCAGTTGATTGCTTGCTTAGTTGGTTGATTTTATTCGAGACTTGGCTTCTATTGGAAGTTTTACGTTCCGCTGTTGTACGGATGTAGGTCGAAGAGATGCGTGCAACGGTTGGACAGCGAGATGCTGAGATCGAAGCACTGAGAACGAAACTTGACACATTGGACAAACACCAGGAGGATCATACCCACCACGTGTCGGTCTTACGTCAGCAGATCACCGCCAAGGAAGAACAGGCTGCCATGCTTCAGACTGATGTAGGACGCCATTGCTGTGCCTCTTCCAGTGCTCTCTTATCTTCTGTTCTGTTGTTTTCTCATTGTAATTTGTTGAAGACCATTGAGGTCGAATATGCATTTTCTCCACTGCGCTTGATCTTGTGTAGTCTTTATGGCATTGCCTTCATCTGGGTTTTATTTTTACTTTTGTGTGGTTGGTGCTGTTGTGAGATTGACTGTGTGAAAAAATCGGTTAATTCTACTAAGATGCAACATTTGAGATTGTTATTTCAATAGTCTTTAAATGAATTTTGTTTGTTCTGGTGGCTTGGTGGTATAACACTGTTACAGTAATGACCGTGGACTCACGATAAGACTTCGTGAGCAGCTTTCAGTTGGGTTCCTATTAGGTAGTTATTACTAAAGTGGTTGACTGTTTATTGACAGGTAAACCATCTCGGTATACAGATGACCACCGGGGCTGGGTAAATCGAGTACAGCCTGTCTGACTGGTGTGGTTTGTTTATCTGTGTTGGGTGGCAGGTAACTGTGCGATCCCGTATAGCAGGTGATGCTCCATATCACTTGAGATTAGTTGCTGTATGCAACTTTTATGTTTTTTAGCATTTTATATTTTATTTCGTTGTTTGCCCAGTTGGAGCTGTTGCGAGATCGTCTACGTGAGAAGGACGAGGCACTGGACAAGAAGTCAAAGCAGCTTGCTGGACTTCAGATTGACAAGAAACGTCTTGAGACAGAGCTCAGTGATGTCTCAGACAAGACCTCGACGTCTGATAGACAGATTGGAATACTCAACCGCAAGGTCTGTCTGGCTGGCTGTTCTGTTCTTTTCAGTGTGCTGTTCTGTTTGTTAATCGCGCTGTGTTTCACAGTCTTCACAGGTTATTGGAGTTGGCTGTTTGTGTTTTTATATGCAGTTTTTTTGCTTTTTCTTTAGTATTATGTGGCCATTTTAATGGCTACAGTATTGGTATGGGTTTTGCTAATCTATCAGTTGTGTATGGTGGGCTCTTAATTCGAAAACAAAATGGCATACAAATTTAACCAAAATCAGTGTGATGATTCATTCGAGAAGAAGGATGTGCCAGGATCTAGTTTTTTTGTAGCAGTAGTAGTAGTTGTAGTTGTAGTTGTTGTTGTTTTAGTAACAACAAAAAAGCAACAACAACAGTGTGATCAGCAATGAATGAAGCTGCTATTTATTTGTCAGATTGGAGCAGATAGACAGTTTGGAAGACTCGGTGAAGGAGAAAGACGTGCTGCTGACACCAACTCGTACTAAGCTGGAGTCATTGCAGTAGTAGTTGCAGTAGTAGCAGTAGTAGTAATGGCAGCAACTACAACAATGTTCAGTATTCTGCTATAAAGAATGTGTTGTTTATCTGTCTCATTGAGCAGGTAGTGGCCTTGGAAGACTCAGTAAAAGAAAAGGATGTGCTTTTGACATAAACTCCTGCTAAGCTGGAGTCATTAGTAGTAGTTGTTGTAGTGGTAGTGGTGGCAACTAAAACAACAACGTTCAACAACAACAGCAATATTCTGTTGCACTGAAGCTGTTGTTTATCTGCCTGGATTGCAGATAGAAAGCTTGGAAGACTTGGTGAAAGAGAAAGACGTTTTGCTAACGTCAACGCGTGCTAAGCTGGAGTCATTACAAGCTGATCACAGTTCATCGGATGACACTGTCTCGGGCCTGGAGGAACTACTTGCTGATAAAGACAAACAGATTGAACGGTTTGTTGCTTACCGTTTCTAATGTTTTTTGTTTTTTAATATAATGGTGTTCAGCCGTTTGCAAATGTAGCTGTGTTTATTTATTGTTGTTTTTTGCTTTGTGTTATTGAATTGATACTGGAATGACACTCAGTCTATATGGTGTCATAATCTTTCCAAAGGTTTCTTAAGACGGCCTGGCAGAACATTGTGTAATTTGGAAAAATGGGCAGATGGGCAGGTTAGGCAAAAATCGAACGAAAGTTTACATCGATGGTTAACTACTGTCTGTGCTTGCTATAAAAATGTATCATCTTTGCAGCATGTTTTGTTTTGCTGCTCCTTTGCATTTGCTTGGACAATGGATAGGTCGGCTAGCTTCTATAATTCTCAAAAGTTTACTGTTCGTGACTGGCATAATTTGGAGTAAATCCGGAAGTGGGCTGGTTAAGCAAGAATGTGTGTGCTATGTATACATACATGGTAGACAGCATCTATATTGAACTAAATGATAAGTAGCTAGCATATTGTTGGCCGGCTAATGTTACAGACTGAGAGAGCAGCGTGAACGTTTAGAGCAGCGACATCAGGATGAGATTGAGTCGTTGACCAAGAAGTCTGCGGAACATAAAACACGGTCTGAGGCACTGCAGACTGATGTCAACAACAGACAGGTGAGTGATCTCACTGCACTTAGCTGAGACTATCAGTTTATGATAAGACATTTAATGAGCGGTTTAATGAATTTTATGATAGTTATAAAAAATGTAAAGTCCTTTCTGAGCCAAAATGCCTATCACTGTCGTCGTCATTCAGTGCCTTCCTCTGAAAGACGGGTTGCTAGCGTGTATTATCCCTTTCCAACAATTGCAATTTTCGGTTGCTGCATCTGCTTCATTGTTTTTTTTTCCAGTCCTTCTTTGATGTCATCTGTCTAACGTTGGCGGTGTCGACTACGATTTCTGTAACCCGGCACACATTCTTGAACCATTTTTTTCTAGCCTTTTGCATTTTCGTGTTGTATGACCGAAAAATCCCAGTCTCAGTGACTTCACATGTACCAGAAATGCCATAGCGTGGCACAGATATTCGTTTTTTTTCCGTGATCAGCCAGACCACTTTACACTGCGAGACCACTTGTACGGGACTAGTGCATTGTGCAGTGTGCCTATTCATGTCACGGTTTTTTGCTGGTACTCATCACACCTGCTCATGGAGGGATGGCCAGGCTGAGTTGACCTGGCACAGGTACACAGTTGGTTGTCTGCCGATGGTCACTTATCCAACTACTAACCAGGCATGGCGTTTGTTAACTTGCTGGTGTGACCAATGACATTATCAACAAAGCAAACTCGGTGGTCATAATAGCTTTTTGTATTATTTTCACCAGTCAGTGCTATAACAAATTTTTCACAATCTTAGTTTTTGGGAACCCAGTCTGAACTGAAGTAAGTCTGGAATATATGGCTAGTTAAACAAACATTCAAAGTAGTATTAGCAGCAGTTAGTAGTCATTGTTAGTACCATAGCCAGTTGACTGGGGGACAAACGTTTCCAAAGGCATGGATAACAGGTTATCTGCGTGAAAACCACACACATGCACAGACCGTTTCAGTGGCTGTTTTAGTCGCTGTTTCTTACTTGAACAACGACTAAACTTTTCATATTTTCATAAGCTACGTGACTACTTTAGGAGTTACCCCTGTCTAGTTCTTCCAGTTTTCATTTCCATCTTTAGTCAGCATCATATCTGACATATTGAAGCCAGCTTAATCTGTCCTGTTGATTGCCAGTATTTACGAACTGCTGGGATGTAACCCGCTATTTTGGTGTTTAATTTTGTTTTTTTTTCAGGAGTATGTTGAGTACCAGTACTCTGTAATTTATGACAGCGTTGTGGCACTTCATTAATGTGCACGTTTATTTGTTGATACTCGATTCAAAATATTAAACTGAAATTATGTTTCTAGTGGTTACAGTGCGGACTCGGAAATTGGAATGTGTCAGCCAAGCATGCCGTGTTGAAGCGTTGGACAGCGACTGACGAGTGCTGAAATATGAACACAGTTTCATAAGTGGTCTGTCTTTATTTATTCATATTTATTCGTGAGCGGTTGTTGCGTGTGATAGCGTCAGGAGGTGGAAATGCGTGAGGAAATGTCTCGACTCAAGTCTGAGCGGCTGGTGAAAGAAACTCAAATCAACCGACTTGAGATGAGCGTGTCGGAGAAAGCTGATCAGATCAATGAACTTCAGCGACAGCTTCGACAGGTGATCATTTATTTAGAGCTGTGCAGAATATTAAGTAAGTGAGAACATAATCAATAAGTGTCTTAAAGCAACTGTCCTAAAGTGTGCGTGGACACTAGATGTTGAAATCCACCAAGTCGATTAATTTTTAGTCTTGACGAGCCAAGTCGATTTGCTCGCTTTCATCGATTTTGAGGTCTAGCGGACACTGTTGTATGAAATAGAATATGGAAAACAGATGATTTTTTTCTGTTGGACTGAAAGACATCCACGGAGAGTGTAGAGGTGACATATTCAGGCAGACTGTTCTTATCACTAGCTGAACGTCTGTAATGTATCTTCAATTTGCCAGACTCCTGCGTGTGGCATAGGCCGAGGAGCAGAAGCTTGAGATGGCGTCAAAGACGTCGACGGAGTTTGACAGTCGACTGGCAGACATGCGGCGGGAGATGGACGAGTGTAGGGGTGAAGCCGCCCGGGTCAAGGTCGAGGCTTCACACCTCTCTGCTGCACTGAGGGAGGCAGAGGCGACGAAGAAGTCAAAGGACCGACAGCTTACTGAGCTCCAGCAGTAAGCTGACTACTAGTTTGGCTCAGTTGGTAGCGTCGTTGATTGCATCAACAAAGTTAATCAACACTAGGCCCAGTTGGTACTTGGATGGGTAAACCATCTTGATATGCAACTAGCCACCCATGTCAACTCAGCCTGGCCATCCCTCCGTGAGTAGGCGCATTGAGTACCAGCGAAAGCTGGGACGTAAACAGGCACACCGCGCGTTGCACTAGCCCTGTATCCGTGGTCTCGTAGTGTAAAAACTGGTGTCTGGCTGAGGGCTAAGGATGCGTAGATCAGTGCTGCCCAGTCTTCCGTAATTCTTGGGAAAAACTTCACTTTACTTTACGTTTTTTCTGTTGATGGAGTGATGATGCTTTTCACACACAGTCATTTGCCTTGTTATATCATATGTCAGTAGTTTTACAAAATGTGTCAAATTTGACATCATTATTATTAGCGACCACTGCGGCATTTTTTTTAAAATTCTGCAGGCCACTTTGCCATATTTTGTGGCTCACCACAGCAAATTTTCCTGTTTGTGTGGCCCCTTAATTATTAACTAAATTGGGGATTTTTTGCATTATTGAAACTACAAAAATATCTGTCAATCTTTGCATCAGTAGTTTAGTCATTGCTGATTAGGAAGTACTTTATCAGTGCTGGGAATACTTTTTGCATTGTAGAGGAGTTTTGATGTCTGTTGAAGTAGTCAATCGATTTAAAAACATTGGCATTTTTGTCAGACGTGTTCATCAACATGGGTTTAAATTGGAAAGTGAAAGTCATTACTGGCCAATACCAATATCTACAAAACTTAGCAGAAACGTGGAAAGTCTGGGGAATTGCAGATTTCATAGCTTGGATCAAAATTCCCAAAGCTGCGGAAAACTTGTTTTTTGTTTATTGTGCTAGTACTATTCTTATCATTATTATTCTGAACATTACTGCTGCTGCGTGTGACAGGCAGCTGAGTGAAAGCAAGCAGAAAGTGTCGTCATTAACAGAGCAGCTTGAGAGGAAGGTTGCAGCAGCAGACAGCGGAACACACGGCTCGGAGAATGGACCTGACGACACGTCCGTGCTCAAGGTTAGTACTCTTCCTGTGTGTATTGCAGTGAGGGGACTTAGTATTGCTCAGAGATCAATTCTCACCATTGCTCATTTGCAAGCAGTTTTTAGCAAGCTGCTCATCTGAGGTCAACTCAGCCTTCTACCCTCTGCGGGATGGGAAATGAGTAATAGTTTATGGGCTATGGGGTAAGGGCCTAGTGTGGCTGATTGGGGTGGTGGTATGTCTGCTTGCTGCAAACCACAGGTCCAGTTGTTTACACGGGCAGTGGATGGCCACATACTGCCCTGCGGTATCGTTAGCTCATTCCAATCAGCTGCGACTTCCGAGATCGTAAAGTTCTTCTGGTCTTGAGTCCATCTCTTGTAAGCAGCATTATAGTAAGTAACTGAACTTTACATTTTACTTTTAATACCAAGGGGTGGTTGCTAGTATTTTTCCGACTATGTGTGAGGAATATAGACAAGACTTGCAATAAATTAGTATTTGATATCTGTCCGTCCGTGATTAAAATCATTTGAAATTTGCTCATTTATATCTTACCTGTTTTCATAAATATGCCATTGGTTAGAAAGCCAAAAGTTCTGCTAGTCAGGAAAAAAGTGGGTTTTCTAAAAATCTTAAACCATGAAGTGCATGGAGTCTAATAAAATTTAGCACACAGTGTGACATCTGTTTGGGTCGCCAGTGCAAAATTTCATATATGTATTCGTCTTTTGGTGTAAGAGGGGACTTTTTTCCGGGTACAGTGTAGGATTGTGTTGTTACTGAGAAATGTCGCTTTTATCTGTGGTATTTTGGGCTGCTTCAATACATTTTCCATTACAGGTAGATGTGTCCAAGCCTTTGTACAGGGAGTGCATTTATACAGCAACATACATCATCATTTGTTGGTACAGGGTGTGATTCAGGATCGGGACCATCGGATCACGGAGCTAGAGGAAGCGCTGCGGGAAAGCATCCGTATCACCGCGCAGCGAGAAGTAGTGATGCACGAACAGCAGATGAAGCTCGAGCACACGGAACGCGTGGTCAGTTTTGTCAGATGTAACATCACTAATTGGTTGTGCGAGATTTTTGACAGATTAACATCACTTTTAGTTATACAAAGAGTTGTTCTAAATAACTGTTGCAGTCAGTTAGGTGGTATGATGAAATAAAATTTTAACTTACTTTGCTGACTGATGTTTTGCAAGTTTTCATCAGTTTCTCTTGCACATTTTTATTATTTTGTTGTCATAAAACAGGATTAACAACAGTTATTAATATCCTCTGTTGTCTGATTTGGATTATTGTTATTATTTTATTATACCACTGTAATAAAGGTTCCACGGGGTTAAAAACTATAGCGAAGAATTGCACGTGTTTTGCACATTCCACGATAAATTGATTTATTATTCGATTTGAACTTTCTGTGGTGAAGCTGAGAAAAAGAATTAGTGTGCTTCATTAGTTTATATTTATGTATAACAATATAATCTATTCTCTTCATTTGCTGTTTATTTTCGAATGTAGCACAGGGACAATTATTATGGTAATCTTGTTCATGGATGCATGTTTTGAGGCTGATCAAATAGTCTGGTAAATAGTTTTAGTAATTTTTGTTATTTTTACCTCCGTCAAGGAGGTAATGTTTTGCGAGACTGTTTGTTTGTCTGTTTGTCTGTGTGTTAGCAAGATAACTCAGAAAGTTATGGACGGATCTTTCTGAAATTTTGAGGGTATGTTGGGAATGGCACAAACAACCAGTGGTTCAATTTTGGGGGTGATCCAGAAGGAATCCTGGATTCTGGATCACTTTAAAATTTTCGTTACCATTGCTTTCAATGGGGCATAAGGGAAACCGCTGCGAAACCGAAGATGGTGCTGCCACCTAGCGAACAACATTGCCTTGGTGAAGGTGTGCAGGCTCTGACTGCTTTCTAGTTCTGTCTGTTTTTCTCCCATTATCATTTAGTATATGGAGTGGGACATTGGCTGTGCTAATCATGTTTGTGTGACACCGGTCTGGTTGGTGCAGATGGAGTCACTGCAGGAAGAGATAGAAGGTATGAGGAAAAGTTCCGCAGAGACATCGGAGCAACTGGAGAAGACCAAGAGTCAACTGACGGAAAAGGATGAAGATATGAAATCAATGCAGGCCGACTCCAAGCGACAGCTCATTGAAGTCTATGAGATGAAGTACGTTTAGCTTATTGCAGACTTTCTTTCAGTTAACTTTCTTTGCTTTCTGCTGCCACACACTGTTACTACAGCTGCCAGTGTCATGTAGGTAAATGAGACCTAAATCTCATGATTTAGAATAATATTCAGATGCTGAACGCTTTAAACTAAGTAGAATATTCACAGTTTTGCCTATAAATTTAAAGTTTAAGACTTTAAGACTTCACGCTCATCAGTTTACTGTTGTTGTAACTGTAACTAGCAAGTGCCTTTGTTTCTTGTCCTGGGTTTTATAGCACTATTCCAACCTACCTTTAACTTTTAGTTGAACTTTATGTTTAAGATGTGACGAGTGTCTTCTGATTTAACTTGGAGTGATAAACTGTAACTGAACTTTGTCTGAATTGAAAAACAGTGAAATCAGTTGAGAATGTGTCAAATTAGACTTTAAGACATGGATTTTCAATCGTGTCTACTCGTTACAGACATTTTTAAAAGCTGTGTTTAAGGGGCACTGTATAAATTTACAGATTGACTAATTCAATGCCAAAACTGCACCACAACATTATCAGCTACATACTAGCAGTCGTCTAGGATCAAAAATACCATACCAAGACTAAAAAGCAGTTTTCTGAAGATGTCAGTGAGGGCACGCTGAAAATGCATGACTGGAATTTGCGACACAAATGCAGTCAAAAATGCAGGGGTGGAAAATGCGCGAATGGAAAATGGAGCGCTAAAAACTTAGGGCTGGAAAATGCAGGAAAAAACAAATTACGTGTGTGGTTAATGTAGTTAATTTCAGCCATGAAGATGAAATAATACGTCCAAGGCTATAACTGCATGCAAAAAGTCACGTAAAACTGTACCATTATTTCTTTACTGCAGAATATATCAGATATTCAGTTATGCAAATAGCCCTATCATTTTGGCAAATGTTGCATATTGTGCACTTTGCACCGTATGTTTGACAAACTTCGTCAAAGATTTGACACAGAAGCAGTTCTTTCTTAGCACTTGTGGAACTACGCATATCAAGTTATCAATCAACTGCACTCTAATTTCAGTTTCTCTCATTTTATTTTTATTTCATACATTTTATTTCTTTTTAGTTTATGTAGTAGATTAAACCAACAGCCTGTCCGTCAGTTTTTCCAGTGCTAATTTATTATTATATATATCATATCATAACACCATCCAACCCAGGTGCTCATTTTTCTTTGTATTCCAGTTTCACTTTTTTCACCCCTGCTTTTTCTTGTGCTCCATTTTCCAGTCTCGCATTTTCAGTCGCCCCATCAATGAATTAGTACAGGAAGGTTGTAACTTGATCAAGTTGTTTACTTTATTGGAACCCAGTCTAGTTAGCTAACACTGCAGTTCATGATTTACTTGCTTTATTTGCTGAGTTAATAACCATCTCTGAAATGACCTATAATCTGTTGAGTGGTATGTTAAACCATACTCCCTAACTCACTCACTGTTGCTGGTTGCTGGTTGCTAGGCAAGAGGCGATCCTGGCTGCCATCAGTGAGAAGGACGCCCACATTGCAGTGCTGGAAATGGCACCAAACAAGAAGACGGAAAACATCGAGGAGGTCGAGAAGTTGACCAAGGAAAAACTCAGACTCCAGCAAGTCCTCAAAGATCTGGTGAGTGAACAGAACGCAGAGTGTGCAGGGCAGTTCCTTACCTTACCTTACCTCCGGGGTGGGCAAGCTCTTACACCTGCCCAGCGCTGAGGCCGTATCAGTTCGGCCCAATGCGCATCTCCGAATGTAACCACAAGGTTACAGGTAACAGCTATAAAGCTGTAGATGGCTGTGAAGCCGTAAATAAATGGCTGTAAAGCCGTAGTCGGCTGTAAAGCCGAAACCAGCACAAAAGCACTGGTAACGTGTAGCAAATCTGCTCTCACGGGTTTGGTCAGCTTTTAGTTGGCTCCTTGCCTTCAGATTTTAGAAATCTTTCGGGTCGTCGGTGCAAAGCCCCACCACCACGACGAGGTGGCTGACCACGGTGGGGCAGGGCAGTTCATAAAAAGTGAAACATGTATGCCTTCAGTAGATTGAGCAGTTGGACAGTCACTGCTTTGCAAACAATTAGTCTCAATCGTTGCAGTGACAAGCTGTCATATTGATCCCTTGAACGCAGAACTTAAGATGATCAACTATCTCTCACTGCAGTGATCGAGGCTCTTTATTTCTGAAACTTTGCAATTCCTCAACATATGTGAAGTGTGCATGTTGCATTTTTAAGTGCCACTCGGTATACACATTTGCGTATTAATCAATGTATAGTTTGTAACTATTTTTATTTAACATAGCATGTTTATCGTGCACTTTGGTACTGTCTGTACGCTTGTGGACTTGTCTTTCGAATACGTCCAATTATGGTACATGTCTTGCCTGTACAGTTGTCTTTCAGTCGTGTACAGGCTCTTAACTTGAAAGCAAAAATAGCATAAAAATCCAAAATTAATTACCACAGGGCAGTAGTTACTGGTGTGCCAATCTTTAGCTAGGATGACGACTGTGCATTATGTAGGCAGTGAGCTGACATAGCTTTTATTATTGTTATTATCTCTGCCAAGGTGAACGTAGTGAACATTGGAGGAGATTAAGAGATTGGTCGTTCTGTTCATCGTTTTGTATGTGTACATGATGACTCATCATCATATCCACGTGTCATACACAAACGGCAGGAACGGTGGCCCCCTCTTGTGAAAACTTGTACAATGTACATTTTACAGTAGTAGTATTTAAATCGCTTTACTTGGCGGAGATATGTGCGCTCACGAGCGCCTTCTAGTTGTTATTGTTATTGGCTTTTGATTATTGTTTGAACACTCATGTGGTCACGCTGTAGACGCAGAGTCGAATAAAGCTGCTGCAGAATCGACATCAGAGATCGCAGAGCCACGATGGATCGGCAACCAGCTTCCACCGATCGGACTCTCATGAGAAGGTAACGACAACCACTATCAACGCATTTGAAATATCACTCATAGCTTGTATGTCATTGTAACCTGCATGTGTAAGCAATACATGTTGTGTGCATGAGCTTACAGTAAAGTTTGTTCCCTTCCATATACATAAACATGTTTTCATTTAATAGCAGAACTTGGCACGATGCAAGAATGCTCACAATGCAAACTATAAAAGTTTTTAAAAATTATCATTTATAGCAATAAAACAAGCATCTACATAACAGCAAAGAATGACTAGCGTGGGGTTGTGTGTCTATAATCCAAAGGTTCAGTAGTCTAAAGGTATATACTGTACAACGTCCATTTTCACTAACTCTGACTCTCACCCTTACCTTAACCCTAACCCTGCACTTAGTTGAGAATAAATGTGCAGACTGAGTGAACGTCGGTGTAAGTGTATAGAAAAGAACCCTGAAACTTTTGGACTGTTGAGCCTTCGGATTATCAAGATGCCACCGGTGGTTGATTCTGAATGATTGCTAAGAAAATTATAAGGTTAATGGTTAGGGTGTTGGTTTTGCAGTCCCGAGTCACCGATTCAACTCTCGGGGCCATTTCACTGGCTGACGTGTCATGAATTCATGGAAAGTTGTTGTGCAGTGGTGCTTACTTGAGCCACGATATTTCTGCACAACTGTTATTCACACAAACTGACCCTATAGAGTGGGATAATAAAGTAAGAAGCATGTCATTATAAGTAAGCAAGTCAGATGTCATGAAAGCATGTCTGCCTGTATTACAGTGTACTGTTTTGTTGGCATGCTTGTTGTGCTAATTTTCATTTTAGTTGTTGTATTTTGAATTATTTGGTTATTATATGCTCGTAGATTTTGTTATTATTTGGTTACTTTGCTATCCAGGGTAAGTAGTACTCTGTGGACAGGTATATATAGCCAACCATTAAGATCAACTCAACCACAGTGCCAGATTGCTTGGCCATGGTTAAGGCAGGGCACGTTCACCTATGTTGGGTTGCAGGTAGCAATGTGTGATCCCATACGGCAGTTGACGCTCTGTAACTCTGAGATGGGTTACTGTTAGGAGCTGTGCAAGGATCTCATCATTTTTTTATTTCGTGTTTGCATGGAGCCGAAGCTGCAGTTAGGCGCGTGATGCATGTGCTTGTGTTGTTGCTGTGTTCAGCTGTTTCAGAGAATAGATTTTGGCACATACTTTGTGTACCACAACGAACTGCTGGTTGTAAGTGTAAGTTCCACTTTTTTGTGATGAGCGGATCTGCACATCTTTGGAGCTTTACGAATGCTGCATATATTTGCTGATTTCGTCAAACAGTTGCTTTGGCTGCGGATCTGTCTGTTATTACGTCATGTCAGATGAAGCACATGCTGGCTTTGACACAGACACTGTCCGTGTGTTATTTTGAGCTGTATATCGTCTATGTCACATAAATATCTAAAACAAGTAATTTGAGCAAAGCTCGTGAGACGCGCGAGAGCCTTAGCAGAAAGCCTTAGCAGTTCCTGCTTGCAGGTTGTCCTTGTGTATCGCCAGGCATTTCTACGCAATACTCTATGTGCGCCTCGCAGCCAAAAATCGCAAAAGACACTAAAACCCCTTATTTTGGAGGTTCAGGGTCATTCAATGTCATTGACGTTGACACCATTGAAAGGCGTGTCGCTAGTGCTAGTTATGATAAGCAGCATGTCTGCATATATCTGCAAGCGTTTTCATGCTACACAAGCCAATAGTGGTAAAATAACCACTTTTCAGGGGTACCCTTATTTGACGCCCGCATGCGCCACTCTCCTTGAACCTAGGGGGTCCGAACTTGCAGCAATAAAATCTATGCTTAGTGTTGAAAATTTTGTACCAGGTACGCAAGTTGTCTTGGTCTGTCTCCAGCCATTTCTGCGCAGTTCACTCTTAAAATGTGTGTCACAGCCCGAAATCATGAAAAAAAATCACTAAAACAGCTTATTTTGGTGGCTCAAGGTCATTTAAGGTCATCGTTGTTGACATTCTTATGAAGCTCATCGCCAGTGCTTGTTGCAATGAGCAGCATGTCTGTGCCTTTCTGTAACCGTTTACTATACGAGCCAATAGCGGTAAAATAAGCAAATTTTATGGGGTACCCCTTTTTCATGCCCCCGTTCAAGGGGAACCCCTCACCCAGGTGCACAAAATTTTGTCACTGCGACAGAATGCTCTCGTGCGTAAAAATTGCGGTGAAAATTATCCCATATTACAACTCTTATCAATATTGATCTGAAAATGGCTCGTTTTGGCAAGAAATGCATGTAAATTGTTTGCTTTAATAAAAAAGTATTTTTGCTTATTCTCTGGTGTATCCATTTGAATGCATTCACAACTGGAATGCTGTTGGTTTTGTTGGAGCAGCTTGTTTTTTAGTCGGCTGAAGTCTCATTTACACTGTTGTTGTTTTTATTGACAAAACTAAACTCTTTTTTTCGATCAACTATCGCTTTTGTTATCAAGGTTCTATTTTAGCTAAATAGTTATTATCTTGGTAGTCATGTGTTTTGTAATAAAGTTGCACTCGTATTTCACGTAATATTTCATTCATTATCTGGCATCACATTATTATGTAGCTATAGGGTTTTACGAAAACCTGGGTTTTTCAAGAGCTTTACCCGGTGATTTTTTGCTGTTTTTTTTGGGTGGAGGGGTTTAAACCTGATTTTGAAAATTTGTTCAAAAGCAATTTGTTGGGTGGTTTTTTATGGATTCTATGTTATTAGAATGCACACTGTCGGAGAACGTCCGCATCAAATGAACTGATAACTAGAAGGCACTCGTAAGAGTGCATATCTCCGCCAAGTGAAGTAATTTGTACATTACAACTACTACTACTACTACTACTACTACATTGTGACCTTGCATCTATTTGGCACAGTTATGGAGATATGGTGCCTCAAAGATGATGGGGTCACGACCTTGACCTTTCGGGGTCACGTGACGTCATCGACCACGTGACCATTTGACTCCCGGCAGTTGACTTTTTATGGGTGGTCCATTGTGACCATGCGTCTATCTGGCACTGTTATAGAGAGATGTGGTGCTTAAAAGTACATGTACACAAACAAACACACCGACGGACACACGAAACGACGGACTAAACGACCAGTTTCATAATCTCCTCCAGTGTTCACTATGTTCACACTTGGCGGAGTAAAAATTGCAAGTTGATAGATGCAAAAGTGTAAAGAAAACTTAAGCACAATAAACTGTGTCATTGTTATTGAAACAAAACTAAAATTGGACTAGATCTGTTTGTGGGTTTTTTGGTGGGTTTATTCAATAAATCCCGTAATCCCATCACTGTGCTTTTTGGGTATGTACCCACTGCCCAGGTATAGCTGACATGTGTCGCTGATTAATCCTTCAAATATTAGGTTATTTTTAGTAGCAAATCATGCTTTTTGCTTGTGGCTTTGGTGATCGCAGTTTCTTATAATTATCTTTTTTTCTTACATCAGTGCATATATTGGCTGTGGGTTATAGCCTACAACCTGGATATATATTTGCTTTATTTTTTATTGGTATTATTGCACTTATTTGTGAAAGTCGTTAGCCATTTTGGTGGAGGTTTTTCTTTTTCTCAGTGATTCATTAATATAACTTATTAACTTTATTCAGTAATATTTGGTGCACATTATTTACAAATATGCACTTATTTATGTATTTTTATGGTTCGTTTTCTGTAATTGCATTTTACCGTGTTATCAGTTGTTTTGCGATATTCTTCTTTCAATGTCTTTAGACTGTTTTCTGTATGGGTACTTGTGATTTGGATTTGCACAACATCGGTGTGATGCTGTCCAACTTTTTTGCCAACCTTACTTTGTGTAAATGCGTGTATTACAGCCAGCTTGTATAAGTCTTGCTAAAATCTGTTGTCATTGTCTGTTGAGACTAGTAATCAAATCGCAGTATGATGACAAATAATTTAGCATACACTGAAACGCTGACTGCTCATCAGCTTAGGCCATATCTACTTGCTTACTTATTTACTGGTACAATAAAATGCCGAACAGCTCATTTATCTTACATGTCATAACAAAATTCTGCTGAAAATAATGAGATTTGAGCAACATTTTTTGATTTTTGTGTACCTACAGTTTCCCAGTTCGAAAATTAACAAGTTGGAAAAAAGACTAAATGCATAGGACTGGTGTTTATTGGTAATTAGCGGCCAGGCCAGCGCAGATGTTACACGTAAAGCTGCGGTTAGTAACTGCTGTATACCATTAATCATTAAAATGGTTATGAAATCATTGATGATTATTGTTCATGTTTCAAAAGTTAAGAATTTTTTAATTGTTGCTGGATTTTATTATGTCATGTCTATGTTATGTGCAAAGGACGACGATGGCGTGTGATATCACTTGCGTTGGTGCTACCTACATTCTGTACTGATTGTTAGGTATTTAAATTTGTCTGTTTGTTTGTTAATTTTCATAATAATTGTGAAAAGGTGCTTCGTAAAGTTTTGCGCTCTCTCTGTTTAAGGTTGTAAGTAGTTACATCTTGTCCATGCTTCACGGTTTAATTGTTTTTTGTTGCTTGCATTTGTAATTTTGTATGAATCTTCATTTAATTAATGTTGTATAATATGTGTAAGATTTTCTTGTGCTGAATAGCCAACAATCAGTTTTTGCTATCAGAAAGACTGAAATATTTTCCTTTAGAGTCCTGACGGCATCTGGCAATTCTGAGTAAGTGAACCTTGATTTGCTGGAAAAGTAAATAAGTAAATTTGTATGTCGCATGCAGTGTCAATGGGAAATCTGAATCTGGGTTGCAGAGAGTGGGTGGGGAGACTAAGATGACTTAAATTTAGATTGTAGAAAAAAATGGATGTTGTGACAAAAACAGCATGTACACTGTGTCCGGAAAAAACATCCCAAACACTTTCAATTGTAACTTGAAGAAGAATTGTCAGATTTTAATAGTTTTTGACATTGATATTTCTGACACAACTGGCGATCAAATGGCTGTCTAACTATTTACCGCACCTATTGTCTGCTTCTGCCCTACCTGGGGAAACAAAATCAACGAAATATTGCATTTTTATCCCATTTTGTCTGCTTGTATTTTCCCATGTAGTGCAGAAGCAGACATTTGAAGAGGTGGGAACTAAAACGATCATTTGTGGCAAGTAGTGTCAAAATGTTTGGACCAAAAATTATTAAAATCTGTCAATTCTTCTTCAAGTCACAATCGATAATATTGGGGAAGCTTTTTGACGTATTTCCATTTATTTCAACTCATATTTCTTTGGTTCTGTTTTCCCCAAGTAGTGCAGAAACAAACGTTGGATGAGGTGGAATATTGAACGATCATTTGATGGTCAGTTGTAGCAGAGATATTTGTACCAACATTTATTAAAAATGTATATCCCTTCTTCAAGTGACAATTGATAATGTTTGGGATGTTTTTTCCGGACACGGTGTATATAAGGTGAATTTAAATCTCTGATTTACTGATTGATTGCACACAGGGTGGCTTCGTGGTCTAACAGTATGGTGTCAGACTAACGATTGCGAGGTTGTGGGTTTGATTTCTAGTTGTGACTATTAAGTGGTTACTACTTAGATGGGTGACTATCGACTGGGGCAGGTTAAACCATCTTGGTATATAACCAGTACCAAGGTTAACTCAGCCTTACATCCCTTCTGGTAAGTAAATCAAGTATCGGCCTGTCTGGCTGGGGTTCAGGTCGGGCGCTTTCACCTGTGTTGGATGGCAGCTAACACTGTCTGATTCCATATGGCAGGTGATGCTTCGTAGCTCTGTGACGGTTTTCTATTAAAAGCTATATTGTATGTGCCACCTCTTCCTTTTCCCTTTTATTGCACGTTTTCAACCTAGTTATTTAAATAGTGTTGTTGACTGTTTGCAGTCTGTTAGGCCATCATCAACTGACACTTCTGGGTGGCCTGGCCCACCCACGTGGACATGACGTCATCATCGCTCACTGTCTATCGCTCCAATGCAGAGAATTTCACTTGCAGCTCCATGTTCAATCATTTTTGACATTTAGTCATATTCTACGGCAATATTTGGCTCATTTCTATCAAGTCCGAGACCATCAGTGAATGTCGTTTTGTTGTTAAGTCAATGTGAGTTTGAGTTAAGATGTGTGCGTTTGTTGCTACAGAGTCTGCTTAGTTTCTGTTTAAAGTGTTTAACAAGATCGTTATTTCATGATTATTTGCAAAAATGTTTTCGCCAATTTGTTTCCATATTTTTTTAATTTTTTATATCGTCTTTCCATAGACTGTTTTTTACTAAACAGGGTTTTCATGTCTTCAGTTTTTTCTGGGGATTTTCTTTCTTTCTGTTGCAATATAAAGTGCCAGGAATTACTTTTGCTCCTAACAATCTTTGAATGTTTTCAAAAGCTCTTGAATTTAATTATATATTGAATGACTTATCGTATGTAGCAGCATTTGTGGATTTTTACGCACGAAAGCAGCTGCTTTCAGCACATCTTAGCCATTGCAATTCTGTCTGTCCGTCACGCGGGTGGATCAGTCAAAAATGGTGCAAGCTAGGATCACCAAGTTTTTACCGTCGGCTGCCTGGAATACTCTAGTTTTAGGAACCTTAAAGCTTTTCCGTGAATTCTAAGGGGGTCACCCCAACAAGGGTGCTAAGTGATAGGGGGGAATTTTTGATTTTAGCCAATAAGTTCCTGTATCTCTATAATGGTGCGAGATAGGGCTAAAGTTACTATTAGTCACTAATAGTCGTACACTGGCTTTCGATTGACACCGAATTCAATGACCTTGAACGCTAAAATAGGAGTTTTTGTGGATTTTTTGCAGTTTTGGGCTGCGAGACACATTTCAAGAGCGAATTGCACTGAAACCAATTGAGGTAGACATAGAAAAGCTGCATATGAAATTATCAGCATTGAACGTAGATTTCAACAGTCCAAGACTCATTTTTCTAGGTTCAAGGAAACCTGCGCAAGAGGGCATCAAATTGCAGTACCCCGTAAACTCGTTATTTTACTGTTGTTGGCCAGTCTTTTGTGAAAACGGTTGCAGATACTGAGATAGGCATGGGCATGCATTGCTACCTATCACAAGCGCTAGTGACGAGCTTTTCAGTCGTATCAACATTGATGACTTTGACAGACCCTAAACTTCCGAAATAAGGGGTTTTTATTGATTTTTGTGATCTTCGGCTGCAGCGCACCCTCCAAGAATGAACTGCAACGAAATGGCTGGAGATAGACTGACAGTTTGCGAACAGAAACTGCTATAGGCTTTCGTGCGTCTCATGAGCATTAGCTCAAATTTCCTGTTACTAATACATACATGTGATACTAGTACTTATGGAGACCTAGTAGAAAAGTAGGATTTTTTCTGAGAAAGAGTGTTTTTCTTGGATCACATAAAGCAACTTGAGTATGGATTTTTACGCACGAAAGCAGCTACTGCTTTCAGCACATCTTAGCCGTCGCAATTCTATCTTGAGTTGGGTTGTAGGTTTTCAGCAAAGTTAAGGGTTATAGAGAAAATACTTTATAAGGATAAGATGCACTTTTGAAAGACTAGGATCAGTTCAAGTCCCAACACATTTGTCAATTGTGGGACTATTTTTTACATTTTTAAATGTATTTGAGTTCTAGTGCCATAATTTCATGCATTTTATGTGTCGTCTGCATTGGTGATGTATTTTTGTCAAATAGTCAATCAGGTGTCATCTTTATTGGTTTATTTTCTCACATCGGCCCATCTTGGTGCAATTTAATTGTTTCAACAACAATCTGCTTTCTGCAAAGTCGTTTAAATACCTGCATTTAGGAGTTATAAGTAGTATAAATGTTTTTATTTTATAGGGACATGATAATTGTTTGGGTTACTTATACCAAACTTAGTTTTCTGTGTGAATCTGCCTTTATGCCTATCTCTGCCTTTGCCTCCACTTATGCCATTGTGCGATCAAGTGGGCCATGCATGCAGTTTTATCGAATTGGTGCTAGACACTGGTGAATTTAAGTTGCGTTTTTCATCACCTAACAGGGTGTGGTAGTTAGGTGGTTGGGGTTGTTCAGGTAGATTGTTACACTGAAATGATTCAGTAGACCAAACCGGTTGCCATGATGATGATTGCTCCTATGATAGGATACGAAAGCATTTATTTTTTTCTGCCCCTTAAATTAATCCACATTTATATTTCTAACCGATATGCACAGCTTTGCTCTTATTTATGGCAAAAGATCTGTCATGCATACTTTATTATTTGAGTGTTTCATTATCAGACAGTGGGGGGCTTGGTTATACCAAAAAGCGTGAATTAACTTCACTGAAACACTGGTCCCATGGCAGAAGAGGGAAATTTGCCTCCTGAATTTTAGCCCATTGCAAAAATCTTTTGTCAGAAGATTTGTTTCTGAGGGTACTAAATTCGGGACTGAAAATCCCATTTTGTGGGAATTTAGGAGCAGACGTGAACTTTTGAGCACCCGTGATTTTCTCTGTTGGAAATGTGTGAACTGTGTGTCCGAAATTTTTGCCTGTCTATCGGAAAATTGCTATTTTCCGTCCTTCTTTTTTCTTAACTTGCGACACCACTGCGCATAAGGAAATGTGACATGGGCATGTTCTGGTATAGCTAACGCTTTCCATTGGGTGATGGAAAACACGACTTTATTCAGCGTGGGTAAGAATGACGCTGCTGCAATGGTACAAGGGTACTGTGGGGCTGCCTACAGGGAGCTTCAACAACACTGTTACTCTTTCAATCTTAATTCATATGATTTTGGTTTTAGGTGTTTTTTGTGTGCTGTGTGAGATATTAGTGAACGAGTGCAGTATTATTGTTGATAGCTTACTCGGTGTATTTCTTGCGGCTGATTTGCTGTTTTAATGAGAAATTCTGAAGTAGCGATGTGCTTTCTTCAGCATCGTGCAATGTGACAGTTGGTAAGTAAGTAACTTGGAAGATGTATTTCAACCCGGACCCTAACCCTAATGTGCCATGTTCTCTTAACAGCTGAAACATATCTTGTAGCAACCATGTAACCAAAAAGTCAGCCCACTTTTCTTTTGCATATGACATTGTCAGAGTATCGGAGTGACCGTGTTGTCATTTTGCCAACCTTGGGCAAGTTGCACTTTTGTTCATGCCAGTTAGGCATTGTGTCTGTTGAAAGCTGTGATAATGATTGCAGAACTGACCTGACAGAACCGTTGAAATGTGCCGTGATGATTGCCAGGTCAACTCAGCCTTCTATCCCTCCTGGAGTAGTGGCAGTTGATTGCAGCTAGTTTGTGCAAGATTTTTATTAGTTATTATGTGTGACGATGAATTACGGCTGAAGTGTTACAATGCAGCAAATATAAGAAACAGTCAGTCATTGACTGAGTCAGACATCAAGAAGCACAAATATTCAGCAAGCTGAGATAAAGTAAGGTTAAAGGTTAAATCGCCGATAGTCGACAGGCCCTCTTACACCTCTGTGACCGATGCGAGCGGTGCTCATCTCCGTTTCCAAGGCCCCGAGCCGGCAGTGTGCCGCAGATGCCTTGCCTGCCATATGGGATCACACAGTATTAACTGCCACCCAAAACAGGCGAACGCGTCTCTGCCATATATGGGAGAAGGGCCAGACCTCCGCATATTACTACCGTAACCTTCCCAGCGGTGAAGCTGGTACCAATTTGTACTGCTTGGTGAACAGAGGCAGATGTGTGAACAACTTGACCAAGGTCATTACCTGGCAGTGCACCGTCTCAGAGTCGAACCTGCAACCTCAGGGTTACAAGTTCGGTATGTTACCACTATACCACCAAGTCACCAAAGTAAGTAAGATTTGATGAAATGTAACCATTCGGCCAAAATAACATTGTTCATTTGCCAAAAAACAGGTATCACGACATAATAAAGGACCATCTCTTTTGTAACATTTGTTGCCTCTGAGTTAATCAGACCCATGGTACAGCTAGCAGACATACCACCACCTCACCCATCCATTGTAACAGTTTTACACAGATAGGCAACTAATTAAGGTCAAGGCTGCTAATCTCTTTCCGTTTCTCTAGGGTAGGAGGCTGAGTTGGTCTAAGCACACATAACAGCTTGCTCAAGGTTTTGGCTTTCACTAAAATCCGTCAAAGTGTTCATAGTATAAAATATTGCTCTTCATTTGGACAACAGACAGCAATACTTTACTGTGCAGTCATGCTGTAGTATATTTGATAACGTTCATTGTTATGCTATGTGTTATATTAGTTATCTGTGGCTAATTGTAATTATGGTTTATATTGCTGAGTTCAGTCGCGGTTGAACGGTCTGCTGGCCAGCATGCTTATTATTGTAAATTAGTGCCGCTGTTATCGTGAAGTCCATATGTTTTGATGTATAGACTTAGTTATTTATTGTGCTGCCTCCTGTGGAGTTATGTTACGTCTGGGGCATATTTAGAAATGTGTAAAGCATACATAACAGGCGTAAACTCTTTCCGAAGCTATAAAGGCCTATAGGGCGGCGTTGATCTTCGTTTCCTTAGTTTTATCATTTACATGGTGAGACCACAGATACGGGGCTCGTACGGTGTGCCTGTTTACGTCCCAGCTTTCGCTGGTACTCATTGCCTGCTCATGGGGGACGGCCAGGCTGAGTTTACCTGTAACAGCAGAATGTAATGTTAGGCCTGGCAAAACCAATCATGATGTTTTAAACCTTAAGTTTTTATCGATTAAAAAATACTAACGGATTCATTTTCTTATGATGAATTGATTTTTTAATCATTTATTTCAGCAGCCCAACTTTTAAAGGATGTGTGCAAGTGTTGGCCCTAAATATGCCCTTCATGTTAATTATGCTGTTTGTTCATATACTGCTACTTGCACTTAGTATTAATTTGTATGCTGTGTTTTGTGGCTTATAGCCTTATGGCTGTTTCGCTCGGTATGTCATGATTATATCAAAAGTCCGCTAAAGCTTTCGTTGAGCGATGTATCTGCCATTACATTTGTTGTACATTTACGCATATATTGATCGATATTCTTTGAAATCGCATTGCACTTTAATCTTACATAGACGATGGTCCATACCGAAAAGGTATCCATTTACTTTTGATTGTAATGCAGGCGGACTGTAATGGATTTGAACAACTTGGCACCTTTGTAACTGTAAAGAAATTTTCTGATCACTTGTAGTAAGATTTTCTGGCTCACTTGCTTTTAGACACTTGCTTTCTGTGACGTGTGAGAAAATTGAGGATTAATAAAAAAGAAAATATGTCAGTAATCCATTAATTGCTAGAGCCATAGCAGTGGTTTGCAATCTCTTGGGCGCTAATAGGTTTATATTGTGGTTTTTTCTATGTTTCTTTTTTTCGGATTTGAACGTCGGTAGATCTCATTTTATGAGATTTAGGCAACTGGTCGCTGACGTTTGCATCGATCAGTGACCAAAATAGTGCTAGCTTGAGGAGACAAAGGGAAGGAAGGCAAAGCTACCATACCGGCACTTATTTTTTCCCAGTTCGAGCCCTGCTTAGGAGAAAGTTTTGATATGTTGTTTTGTAGACCACGTGTAGTTTGTATCGTCTAAAAGTGCCTTGTTGCAGTTTTGTCTGTTTTCCTATCGTGTCTGAATACATAACTCCTCGTGCGATAAGCCGTGGTTACGTGTGAAGCAGGTAAAACATTTTAATTATTTTGGTGATGCTTGCGTTATATATTGTATTCGTTCACGTCTAGAACATTTGGAAAGATGTTTTACGCTACATCATTTGCAAAAAAATCATGTTTTTGAAACATTTTAGCACGATTTTGTTCGGTGGGCTTGAAGTTCAAGACAGGATGTGGTTACGTTTTAAAAAAACGATGAAACATTTGCTAAACGTTTTTGAATATGTTTTCTGCTGTACGTGTAATCATAGCCTAACTTTCGCCGACTTGATAATTGTCTGGTCATAGTTCTTGTGAGATTATTGTTTGCATCGTGTACAAATTATCTGCTTATGAATTTAACTTCCATCATCGCATCCTGTTGTCGCTATGACAACTTTGTATCTGTGTATAATTTGTTTGTCCGAATTATCTCCGATCTTTGTAATAATCATTTTGCGTGTGTGTCGGTCCATTGTTGTACGTAATGTGGCTGTTTTTGCGTCCCATTGAATTAAACGTAATCTGGTCACAGTCTATCTTGTTCTCGTTGTTGGTTGTTTATCAACAGTTATTAGCAAATATCAGCGGGGTCGTGAGTTAAAAAGGTTGCAGGGAGAGGGCAGGTAGTTGTTGTTTTCCAACATACGGCAGCACATTTCCAACAGAGAAGATATGGATGTTCAGACGTTTAGTTTTGCCTGTAAAGTCTTCAAATTGAGGATTTTTGGCCCTTTATTTTGTATTTTAGAAAGAATTTTTTCTCAGGAAAAATGTCCGACAGTTTAAAATCTAGGGTGAACAGTATCCATTCGGGGTGTCTACTGTCTTCCCTTTCCTGTCCGCTCTTTCTCCCTTCTTCTCCTTTTCCTCACCTCCTTACCTTTCCGTCTTGTCCTCTTTTCTCCCTCATTTTCTTCTCTCTCCCCTTAGAAGTAGAACCCATAAAATCCAGCTAGGGGCATGGGGAGCGCTATGAGCTCCCCCAACGCGGTCTGGGGCGAAGTCCCAGCCGCCGGCATTGAATTGTTTGGTGCATTATAACTTTAACATTTGTGATCTGGTGGCAGCGTTTTTAATTATTTTCCTGAGAATTCACTGATCAAATCTAAAATGTAGTGCACTTTAAATCAGTGTTTTTTTCTGGGGAATTGGGGCCTGGATCCCTTGAGCCCCCTTGTCTATGCCACCGCTAGCAGTATCGAGAATCTCAGTGGTGGTTAGGCCTAATGCATGGTCGGCTGCAGACTGGAAAACGTTATCGGCGAGTGGAGAGGGTCGGTCACGTGACCCTGTGATGCGCTCGTGCGTAACCGATTCAAATTCCGGTACAGTAGGCTCCTGCGAGCATGCGCAGTTAGCATGTCGACGCAAATGCTTCCTGTCAGACTCAGTACCTGGATATCGCGCCAGCTAGTGCTGCGCTGAATACCGCCATACGTTATCGTATCGCTGTTCCTGATACAATATCCAACTGTGCTAATATAAATCTTTATTCGCCAAGATGGCAGCAGTTCAAACACTAGAGACAGGCAATACAAGGCAGAAAGAAAACAACAAAAATTTGTGGGTGTTGGCTGTTTGGCATTGCAGTCGCAGTTTTCCAGTTACGTGAACTTTTCTATTCAGCGTTTGCAAAAGTTTCTTTGTGAATACAGGGTGGGCCAAAAATGGCACCATGTAGCCTATTGTACGCCTCGTAACTTCACCAAATATTAACCAATTTTCACAATTTTTTTACTGTCAGAATCAGGAGACAATTTGTAATGAAATTGTCACTATAGATTCCACCACACCTCAAGTGTGTCGCTACACTACCTCGTGAAATGTCAGATGACGAACTCAAGCCGGCGACGCCACTGACCAGTTGCGTGATCAACGTTGATAGAGCCTAGCATGTGGCCCCCAAACAACCCAGACTTAGGCTGCGTTCACATAAACACGAGTACGAGTCCGGCACTGTACGAGTTGCCGTATACGAGTTCCGGCAAACACGAGTTTGCGTGTATTTCAATGGCGGCCGTTCACGTACATGTATACGAGGACGGATTACTGGTAAATTTCACTCGTACGTGTAGTTGGGATCCATAGTGAAAATTTCATTACAAATTGTCTCCTGATTCTGACAGTCAAAGAATTTTGAAAATCGGTTAATATTTGGTGAAGTCATGAGGCATACAAAAATGGTGCCATTTTTGGCCCACCCTGTATGTAACACCTTGAAAAGTGATTTTAATATTTAACGTTTTTTTCTGTGTTGCTGTTAATTAGCCTTCAAGAGAAGCCACTAAGTAAGTAGGCCCAATTAAAGTAAATCAGTAATGATGAATATCAACCTAGGGCCTATCTCGCACTGTTTAGTCACATTAGTGCGTAACGGAATTCAAAGTCAACTAAGGTCAATAATTTTCATTTTAACTGACAGGGCATATATGCCACTTAGGCCTATATATTAGTGATTGATAATAAACTTGGCCGTATTCTCTCGCCGTTTCCAAAATATGGCCAGTTTTCCGTTGAAAACGCGTATATTTCTCTTACCCCCTCCATTCAAAGCCAATTTTGAAAATGTTTCCCTTGCACTAGATAGCTGAAATTTTGCACGCCTAGGTCTAAGACACGTAGCTAATTATTCGTAAAAAATGCCCCAAACATGTATCCGTTAGCCAGGGTAGCCTACATCCGTTACAGACAGACTTGTAAACGGACGGACGAACGACAACCGTGCCAAAGACGATTAGCCTACTGCAGCATAGCTGTAGCCCGTCAAAAAGCTAAAAAAACCTAGTTTTTGGACCATTTTTTCTCCCATAATAGTGAGAAATGAATCAAACATGTGCGGATCCTGGAATTTGGATCCGCGTCCGCACTCCGCAAACCTAAGCCGTCTTGCGTTTTTGTTCGCACTTTCAGCAATGGTGATAATGTTACTTTGACAGTGTTTTCATCACCGTTTGTTCTTGTGATTTCGGCAGCATACTCTTTTCACCGACAAACCACGTTTGTTGAAGAATGAGGGGTAAAAGCGTAGCAACGCCAAAAGCCACTCAGAAAAAGTCCGGTTCACCGAGACCATCTAAGCCCAGAGATCGTCAAGGTAAAGGTACTGCCCAGAAGGGCCCTGTAGCAGTGGAGAAAAAGAAGTCTGGTGTAAATCAGGATGAGGCTCCAGTATGTGAGGATTGTGGTACACCAACTGGTGGGAATGTATCCGCTCTGCAGTGTGATAACTGTGATAACATAGAGGCTTGGAAATGCACAAGTTGTCTGGGAGTGTCTGATGAGTTATATCAGGAACTTATGTCTAATACTGACCTCAAATGGTTTTGTCGTGGTTGCAGTACAAACACACCATCAGGAAACCCAACCTGTCAACCAAGTAATCTGGATACGGTTCTGGAAAAAATGAACCATTCAGTAAGTGGGAGACGCAGTAAGTGGATACAGTACGTAAAGAAGTAGGGGTGCAGCTTGAATCGCAGCTTCAAGGTTGGAAAGATATGACCAAGCAGCTTGAACAAAGAATTGTACTGTGTGAGACCAATATGGTCACAAGATCTGTGTCGGAGCATGCCAAAG
>Ga0209454_1000280_pt1 | contig 27943 bp, 20 predicted proteins | sample WorMetHERISLAND1_2_FD_187400 | JGI IMG/M metagenome (GOLD analysis project Ga0209454, IMG submission 187400) | Marine gutless worms symbiont microbial communities from Max Planck institute for Marine Microbiology, Germany - Olavius geniculatus... | ecosystem: Host-associated > Annelida >... | reverse complement strand
TTTTATTTATATCGAGCGAATATGTCGCTGCACGCAATTTTTTTAGAATAGTGGCGAAAGCTGTCGCCCAAAAAATGTCAGAACATGCTTACAGAACCCTGATTAAGGTATATGTGCGACATAGCTGATTGTCATTGACTGAAATTGTAATTTATTGTTAATAATAAGTTAACTATAGGTTTACTTAATGGGGTTTCGCACGGATCGGCCCTATAAAAGATTGACGGTAGTTGCAAAACGATACGGACTGGAGACCTCCAATCAATAAAAAAGAAAAAATATATGACACCCTTTTGGAGCGTATCCTCTATATGCAGTACGCCCCTGGAGAAATCCTCAACGAAACAACCCTTGCTGAAGAATTCGGCACCAGCCGCGGCCCCTTGAGGGATGTTCTGAAACGGCTCGAGTGGAAAAAGCTTGTGATGACCATGCCGCGTTTGGGTACTCAGGTTACCGAAATCGATTTCCAGAAAATTATCCAGGTCTTTCAAATCCGATTTGACATCGAAGCACTGGCCGCCAGGTTGGCATGTGAAAATGCCACCCAGGAGATTATCGACCGGATCGACACCTTAATCGACAAGCTAAACCGAATTCCCAAGGATGGAAAAAAGCTGACCGGAATCAAATTTATTGAAATTGATTTTTTGTTTCGGGACGTTTTGTACGAGGCGGCCCAAAATCCCATTCTGCGGGAAATATCCGATTTTCTGTATCACCTGACGTTGCGAGTTCATCTTCTGACTTTTAATAAAGGGGATTTCGGCCGCCTGGTACCCCTGTTCCTGAACGAAATGCAAGAATTTCAGAAGGCATTTGCCGGCGGGGACGTCGAAGAAGCAGGACAGATCAGACGGCGTTACCTGAAAGAATATCTCGTTGATGTAAAATCGCTATTTTAAACGGTTTTATCACCCGAAAGAAGGTAATTCATCGTGGGACTTTAAGTTTTTATGATTATCGGAGTAATGGAGTGTTGGAGTATTGGCTTAAGGATTGATGTCTTCTTTTGATAGCCCAACACTCCAGAACTCCAATGCTCCAAAATCGAAGATTTTCAATAAATTCTTACCATCTCATAATGGCTTTTTAATCGGTAATAAGTTCGTTTTATTATACTCCCCCCAGCGCCGTTTTCATTCGATTCAACCCCTCCTCCAGTAATTTGCGCGGACACCCAAAATTTAGCCGTCCAAATCCGGGCCCATCAAATTCAATACCGTCCTGGAGACCAACCCCGGCTTCCAGCATAAACTTAACCGGATCCTCAATGCCGGTGGCTCGCATATCAATCCAGGCCAGATAGGTGGCTTCCACCGGAGACATTGAGAGTGAAGGCATCTGCCGGATGGCGTCGGATACGGTTGCCAGGTTGTCACGCAAGTAATCCAGCAGCGCTGCATGCCAGTCAGCGCACTGGGAGAATGCCGCATAGGTGGCCGCATAGCCCAGTGCGTTGGGCCGGGGAACGATACCGTCCATCACGTTTTTAAACTGTCGGCGCAGTTTTGGATTGGAAATCACGGCAAAGGCACATCCCAGGCCGGGTGTATTGAATGTTTTGCTGGGCGCCATCATGGTGATGGTGCGCTCCGCGATCTCGGGACCCAGGGTGGCCGTGGGGATATGCACCTTGGTTTGGTCCAGGATCAGCCCACAATGGATTTCATCCGAGCAGATGGTGATATCATGTTTATCGCAGATAGAAGCCAGTTCGGCCAGTTCGGATCGGCTAAACACCCGGCCGACCGGATTGTGAGGGTTGCTCAGGATAAACATCCGGGTTTTCGGGGTGATCATCTGTTCCAGCCGGTCAAAATCAAACCGCCAGTACCCGTCATTTTCCTTCAATGGCACGCTGATCAGATTGCGGCCACCGAATCCGGGAGCAGACAGGAAGGGCGGGTAGACCGGCACAGCGGTCATCACGTCATCCCCGGGCTCGCCGACCGTGCGGCAGGAGACATTCAAACCGCATACCAGCCCGGGCAACCACACCAGCCATTCCGGATCCACCGACCAATCATAGGTTTCCGCAAGCATTGATACGATCAGGAGATCTAGCTCCCGGGGCGGCAGGGTATACCCAAAAATGCCGTGCGCCGCCCGTTGTTCAATGGCCCTGATGATCTCCGGCGGCGATCGAAAATCCATGTCAGCCAACCACATCGGGATAATTTCCCGGGATTCGTATTTATCCCATTTCATGCTGGACGTCCCATGCCGTTCCACCAACTCATCAAAATCATAGTGCCCTGAAGTTTTCAATTGCCACCTCGTTCAATCTTGATGAATTCGTAAAAAGTCGAATTCATCATGTGTTTGGTGTTTCGTGTTTGGTGTTTGTTAAAACACTTCGCGCGTCATATCAAGATGTTATACCACTAAACACTAAACACCAAATACTAAACACTCTCGTAATCAGGTCGTTTTTCGACTGTTTACGAGACTGTCAATCTTGATTGTTTACCGTTTTGCGTCGATTATGCTAAGTACTAAGCAGGCTCGTTTTTACCGGTTTAAGTAAAACCAAAACACCATTTTTGTCAACCTGTATTCTTTTACTGGTAGATATTAAATAATTTTTATTGACATTCTAACATCATCCTTAATAATACTTTAAGTTAACTAATAGTCAACATATCCTCTATCATCGATCTCCGGGGGTGAAGCATGAATAAAGACATGTATGACATCGTTATCGTGGGCGGCGGGGTTATGGGCAGCTCGACCGCCTATCACCTGATGGCAGCAGATAAGCTCAACGTTGCGGTTGTCGAAAAGGATCCCAGCTATGCCAGAGCCTCTACGCCCTTAAGTATCGGCAACGTCCGCACCCAGTTCAATCTCAAGGAAAACATACAGATTTCGCAATATGCACAAGAGTTTTTGGCGGATTTCGAAGACAAAATGGAAGTTGACGGCATGCGGCCGAAAATTTCCTGGCACCGGGAAGGCAATCTTTTTCTGATCGAAGAGGAGAACCGGGCGACGGCTGAAAATGATATGGCCCTGCAAAAAGGACTCGGGTGCAAAGTCGAATGGTGGTCCAGGGACAAAATGAAAAAGCGGATGCCCCAGTGCAATCTGAATGGATATGTCGGCGCAACATATGGACCTGACGACGGCATCATGGATCCCTACGCGGTTCTCATGGGCTTCAGAACCAAGGCAAGAGCGCTCGGGGCCCAATACCTGGAAGACGAAGTCGTTAAGATTAAAACAAATAAAGGAGCGGTTACGGGCGTCATATTGTCTTCCGGAAAGGTGCTTGCTGCGAAAATTGTCCTAAATTGCGCCGGACCCTGGGCCGGCGAAATTGCCAAAACAGCCGGCGTAGAGATACCCGTAGAGCCCGTTAAACGCCAGGTTTTTGCTGTGGACCCCAAAGTTAAGCAGGATAATCTTCCGCGCCTGACGGTCCTGCCGTCAGGGCTGTATATGGCGCGTGAGACCGGCGGGTTGATCCTGGTCAGCAAAACCATGGCTGACGATCCCACCGGCTTTGATTTCTCGTGGGACGATAAACGCTTTAGCGAGATTATTTGGCCGGAGCTCGCAGATTTTATACCGCAAATGGACACCCTGAAATTAATGCGAGGCTGGGCCGGGCTGTACGCGGTGAATACCCTGGATGCCAATGCGATTTTAGGTGAATGGCCCGAGCTCAAAGGGTTCTACCTGGCCAATGGCTTTTCAGGTCACGGGTTTCAGCAGGCTGCGGCCGTGGGGCGCCATTTGTGTGAATTGATCACAGGCTGCGAAACGAGCATGGATTTGTCGGTTTTCGGAACTGAAAGAATCATGGAGCGCAAGCCTATCGTTACCAATGTCATCGTTTGATTGCGCAATTCTCATTTTAGGCCCTCAGCTGCGTTATTCTGACAACATGTTTTGAGAAAGTGAAGGTTTCCCCGCTTACGCTTCGCTCCAGACGGGATCGTAGACAGGTGTCAGGATTTCGCACCTCTTTTCTCTGATACCCGAAGCCTGACACCTGACACCTGACACCTACAATTAGCCAAATACCAAACAAGCGAGGAGAATAAAAATGCATGGATGGATGGGAAAAATATTGCGTGTGGACCTGACCGCTGGTCTTTGTACGGAAGAGCCCCTGAATCCGGCGGTGGCCAAAGATTATATCGGCGGCCGGGGACTGGGAATATATTACCTGAGCCTGGAGGTTGAAGCCGGGGTCGATCCTTTTTCCCCGCAGAATCCGATCATCATGGCCACCGGCCCACTGACCGGCACCGGCGCCCCCACCGGTGCCAGGTACATGGTGATGACGAAATCTCCGCTGTCCGGAGCAATCACCTGCTCCAACTCCGGCGGCACGTTTCCCACCGAATTCAAACGCACCGGTTTTGATGCCATTATATTTACGGGTCAATCCGATAAACCGGTCTATCTGTGGTTGAGCCAGGATGGCGCCGAGCTGCGGTCAGCGGATCACTTGTGGGGTCAGGATACGCACCAGACCACCGCCAAGCTGCTGGCTGAGACCGATGCCAAAGCCAAAGTGGCCTGCATTGGACCTGCCGGCGAAAAAAAGGTGCTGTTCGCATCCATCATGAACGATAGAGACCGGGCGGCCGGTCGCTCCGGCGTCGGGGCGGTCATGGGCAGCAAGAACCTAAAAGCGGTGGTAGTCAAAGGTGCCGGGCGGATTCCCCTGGCAGATCCCGATCGTTTCAAAGCGTTCAACAAACAAATCCTGGATACGTTTAAACAAAACGTCAAGGAAACTCCCTTGGGACTTGCAATCAACGGTACGGCAGGTGTTGTTACGGCGACGCAGAGCTTTGGCGCCCTGCCCACCAAAAACTGGCAGCAGGGGACTTTTGACGGCTGGGAGAAAATTCAGGGCGAAGAGTTAACCCGGCGCTTTCTTGTAAGAAGTTCGGCCTGCTATGGCTGTCCCATCGGCTGTGGCCGCAAAACGAAACTGGATGATCCTCGGTTTTCAGGGGAAGGCGAAGGGCCCGAATACGAAACCATATATGCCATGGGATCCAACTGCATGGTGGACGACCTGGCGGCGATTGTAAAAGCCAATTATATATGCAACGAACTGGGCATGGATACCATCACCATGGGTGCAACCATTGCCTGCGCCATGGAACTCGCGGAACACGGATACCTGACCGAAGAACAGGTGGGCCGAAAGTTGAATTGGGGCGATGGCGAAGCCCTGGTGGAATTGACGCGCATGACAGGCCTGCGTGAAGGGTTTGGTGACCAGCTGGCCGAGGGCAGCTTCCGGCTGGCTGATGGCTGCGGACACCCTGAACTGGCACCCGTATCCAAAAAACAGGAGTTTCCGGGCTATGAACCTCGCGCTTCCCAGGCCATGGGATTGGCCTATGCCACTTCACCCATCGGCGGCTCGCACATGCGGGGCGACCCGGCCTATTTCGAGTTGTTTGGCGTGCCCGAGTCCATGGATCCACTCCAATGGAAAGGCAAAGCCAAGGTGACCAAGGCTTATCAGGATCTTTCGGCCATCATCGATTCAGCCGGATTGTGTATTTTCTTCGCTGTCCGGAACCTGGCGGCCAAAGACCTGGGGGTCGCACCGGTAGGCATCTTGGAATACCTGAATGCCGCCACGGGCGCCGATTACGGCCTCGCGGAGCTGATGCGATCCGGCGAGCGAATTATCAACGCCGAGCGGCTCTTTTTGACCCGGGCCGGTTTTACCCGCAAGGACGACAGCCTTCCGAAACGATTGACCGAAACACCGGCACCCACCGGTCCCGCCAAGGGCCTGGTCTGCCATCTGGATGAAATGCTGGATGAATACTATGAGGTCCAGGAGTGGACGGAGGACGGTATACCGACGGCGAAAAAGCTAAAAGATTTGGGACTGCATGAATGACGAATGACGAATGTCGATTGACGAATGGAGGAATCGCTTCAGGCTTCGCCTTCGGCTACGACCCGACACGTCGCTCAGTCGTTTTAAAATAGACCGTTCGACAAAAGACTCACGACAGGCAGAAGACATTATTCGATGTTCGATGTTGGACGTTCGACGTTCATTAGTTTCTTTTCTTTGATCAGACCGGCTGTTCTTTAGCCGGAGGCCGCGCTCCTGGTTGAGTTCTGTGAATCAGGTACGGGCTGTGCCCACCATGAACAGATGACATCAGCGATATTTGGTTGGCACAAACCTTACTGAACCTCTGAACTTTGAACCCAGAACCTTATTTCATGGAAAAACCGCACCCTGGGTTACGCCAAAGTTTGTTTCGGCGTCATAGGCCTTTTCGGCCTCGGCGTATTTTGAAATAATTTGCTGGGCAAGATCATTCGCGGTTTTCGCCAGTTCCTCACAGCTCTCGGCCGGTTTCAATTCAGCGAGGGTACTTTCGATTTCAGCGGCGGCCTTGATACCGAAATCTTTGTGGCCGTTTTCATGATGCCTCAGCGCCTGCATGTAATCATCCCATTTTTTTTGCAAGGCGACCGGTGCGTTCTCATAGTCCCTCCAGCGCGGCAATCTGAACTCAACCTTGACCGTGATTGTAACCTTAACCATTGAACATTCGCCATCGATCATCCGATAGCGGTAGTGCCAGTTTACATCCCAGCTCGTGTACGCATCGTAGGTATTGCCATTGCTCCAGCGGATGCCATGGCGGTCCATCTGCTGCCTGAGGTCGCCGGCCGTCCACCCCTCAATTTCATAATAGTTATAAGTTATTGTGACGGTTGGTTCGGCGACAGCTGAAGATGCAAGAGCAAGAAAAAGCGGAATGATTAATCTGGCGGACAGACGCTTAATATTGAAGATTAAAGATTGAAGATTGAAGATTTGCGGATTCGCTTCGCTCTGTCTTTTTAACTGTTTTTGGGTGCTTAAATAATCAATCTGGCTGCGGCATAATTCTTTTTCATTCATAATATGATTTCAATCTTGGTTCATTATGATTAAAAATGATAGAGCGCAGCGATTCCATCAATCCGCAATCCGCAATCTAAAATCCTATTTCATTCATCCGTTACACAGCCCTCCGAAGCGGACTTTACGTTTTTGATGTACTTATACAAGGTTCCACGATTTGCCTTAAAAGGCGGTGCCTGCCAGGCGCTGCGCCGCTGGGCCATCTCGGATTCGTTAATGTGAACATCGATGGTGTTGTTCTCGGAGTCAATGGTAATTTGATCGCCGTTTTGCACCAGGGCAATGGGGCCGCCCTCTTGGGCTTCGGGGGTAATGTGCCCCACAATGAATCCGTGGGATCCCCCCGAGAACCGGCCGTCAGTCATCAAGGCCACGTCGTTGCCGAGGCCCGCACCCATGATGGCCGAAGTCGGGGTCAGCATTTCAGGCATGCCGGGACCGCCTTTGGGTCCCTCGTAGCGGATGATGATCACATCCCCGGCGTTGATTTCTTTTGATTCCAGGGCCGCCAGCATCTGTTCCTCGGAATCAAAGACATTGGCGGTTCCGGTAAATTTAGTGCCCTCCTTGCCGGTTATCTTGGCCACCGCACCTTCAGGTGCCAGGTTGCCCCGCATAATTTGCAAGTGGCCGGTTGATTTGATCGGATTTTCCAGGGGGCGGATAATTTCCTGACCTTCCGACAGATCCGCGACAACCGCCAGGTTTTCGGCCAGGGTCTTGCCGGTGACCGTCAGGCAGTCACCGTGCAATAATCCTTCGTTCAGCAGGTATTTCATCACCGCCGGTATACCTCCGGCCGCATGCAGATCTTCCTGAACAAACTGACCGCTTGGTTTCAGGTCTGCCAGAAACGGAACCCGGTTGCTGACTTGCTGGAAATCATCCAGCGACAGCGGTACCTCCACCGAACGGGCCATTGCGATCAAATGCAGGACGGCATTGGTGGATCCGCCCAGGGCGACCACCACCACCATCGCATTTTCAAACGCCTGGCGGGTCATGATGTCGCTTGGCTTGATATCGTTTTCCAGCAGGTAGCGGATTGCCTGGCCGGCCTGCAGGCACTCTTCCATTTTCTGGGGTGTTTCGGCCGGTGTGCTGGAGCTGAAGGGCAGGGACATGCCCATGGCCTCGATGGCTGAAGCCATGGTATTGGCGGTATACATGCCGCCACAGGCTCCGGCGCCGGGACAGCTGTGGCGCACAATCGCATGGCGCTGGTCCTCGTCGATTTTGCCGGCAAGGTACTCGCCGTAGCTCTGAAAGGCCGAGACGATGTCCAGTTTCAGGTCTCCGTGATGGCCGGCCCGGATGGTACCGCCATATATCATCAGCGCCGGACGGTTCAGGCGTCCCATCGCCATCAGACAGCCGGGCATGTTTTTATCGCAGCCCGGCAGTGATATGTTGGCATCGTACCACTGGGCGCTCATAACGGTTTCGATGGAATCGGCTATCAGATCCCGGCTCTGCAGGGAATAGCTCATACCTTCGGTGCCCATGGAGATGCCGTCGCTGACACCGATGGTGTTGAAGCGCATGCCGATCATCGCGGCTGCTTCGACCCCCTCTTTGACTTTGGCGGCCAGGCTGTTTAAATGCATGTTGCAAGTGTTGCCTTCAAACCATACACTGGCGATGCCGATCTGCGGCTTATCCATATCGGCTTCCTGCATGCCGGTGCCGTAAAGCATGGCCTGGGAAGCGCCCTGGGATTTCGGTTGGGTGATCCGGGAACTGTATTTGTTGATTTTCTGAGACATGTTATTCTCCTTATACACAGCGACATAATGGGTGTTTAATTCTTTGGTCCTGGAACCACAGTTAGACTTCCTTTGGTGTATGGTTTGGTATGCGAGACGCTGTGTATATAACTGAATTTAATAACTAATTGAATAGGAAATGCTCAATTAGGTGTTATTGGTTATTTGTTAATCGTTATTCGAAAAGGCTGGGAATCTAATTTCATATATCTTGCAATCGTGGCATATAAAAATCGATCTGAATCCTTTCAAACCAATAACCAATAACGAGTAACTTTCAATTGGGATCTTTTTTTACGCAGCGTCCTGATAAGATTTGGAATCGACCGGTGAACCGGAATTTAGTATTATGTTATTTGTAAGGTCGATTTTCGTTTCGTCAACCTAATCCGCCCTGAGAAATTCGCCATTATATCCGAGCGATAATTTTTTGTAATTTGAAGATGGGCTTTAGACCTGATTCAAAGCGGATTAATTATTATATGCTTCGCATCTTAGAGGTGGGTCTCAGGTACTGCACATTTTAGAGGTAAAGCAATAGTCCTGTATAGATGCGGATAATCTGAGAATTTTGTCACAGTGGTTGTAAAAAAAACAAAAATGATTAGAATTTCTAAATTAATTGCTAGAATCAGAATGCTTGCATTGTGAGGTGCATAATGAAAAAGATACTTGTTGTCATATGCGCTGTTTTCCTCTTCGCATACTCCGCCAACTGTTCGGATAAAACAGAAAACAATCCTAAAGCGGCGCCGTCCGTATCCGGTACGGTCGTTAACGGATATCGGATTCTCGACCTTCAAACAGCCCGGGGGGAGGTTGATTTGAAGGTATATCGCGGCGACTATATCAAGTTCAAATTCGACCCTGCCGTTGGAAACCCGCTGCTGTCGATTCCGGATCTATCCATTGAAAAAAGTTTGCCGGCCAATCCGTCCGAAGCCCCGTATTTCAAGATGAAAATTCCGGGGACCTATGCGTATTCCCTGGGAGATGTCCATGGCGATCTAACCGTCATAAATTACCGCCAGGCCAGCTACCGGGAAGTATCGTCCAAGGAAGCGGCTGAACTTATCAATTCGGAGCAGCCGATCATTTTGGATGTTCGCACCCCGCAGGAATACCAGCGCGGACATCTGCGTGATTCGGTATTGATTCCGGTGCAGCAGCTGCAAAAACGCTACCGGGAACTGGGAGCCGACCACAATCGGGAAATTTTGATTTATTGCGCCACCGGCAACCGCAGCACGGTAGCTTCCAAAATACTGATCGACAGCGGTTTTAAACACATTGTCAATATGCGGGGTGGAATTTTTGATTGGCATAGAAAAAACTATCCGGTGGTACGGTGAATGCCGGGAATGGCTTAAATGAACCGGTTGGAATATCAACATTACATTGAAATATGATGCTTAATCTGCAAGTGAAAACCGGTGGAAGTTATCAGTTATTCGTTATTGGTTATTGGGTTGAAAGGAGTCTGATTCATATTTAAGTTTCACTGACGATATAAGTACAAAATCAGATCCTCAGCCCATTCTATTTTCAAATCCGCCGGAGCGGAATAACGATTAACAAATAACAAATAACACCTAGCTGGAGGAAAACGAATGTTTATCGAATTGATTCGGCAAAGACGTAGTATTCGCAAATTCACGGATGAGTCAATTGAAGCGGATAAACTCGAGGTATTGAAAGAAACGGCGCTGCGGCCGCCGTCTTCCATGGGACATAATCCCTGGGAGTATATTTTTGTCACCGACCCTCAATTGCTGGCCAAACTATCGACGGCCAAGCCGCATGGCTCGAGTTTTCTGGCTGGGGCCCGGCTGGGAATCGTCGTCTGCGCCGATCCTGAAAAATCGACCGTGTGGATCGAAGATGCCTCCATTGCCACCATATATCTACAACTGGCGGCCGAATCGCTGGGGCTGGGAAGCTGCTGGGTTCAGATCAGAGGCCGGATGCATGATGATGCCAAATCATCGGAGGCCTACATTGCAGAACTGCTGAATATCCCGTCCAATTTGAAAGTGGAGTCAGTAGTCGGCATCGGCTACCCGGCCGAAGAAAAAACGCCCCACAGCCGGGAAGCATTGCAGGATGAGAAGGTGTTTCTGAATAGCTATGGGAGTCCATTTGATATAGGTTAGGATTACAGAGATTTGTTATTTAATGATTCTCGAGAGAAAAGGTTTCGGGTGTCGGGTTTCAGGTGTCGGGTGTCAGAGGACAGAGGTCAGATGACAGAGGATAGATGACAGACTGCAGAATTCGGAAGTCGGAATGCGGCCTTCGACGAGCTCAGGCGAGACGAAGTCGGAATGTAGAGACTACTTAAAGAGGGTAGAAGGCGGAAAGGGCAAAAAGAAGGTGAGAAGATCAGAAGGTAAGAAGGAGGGAGAGCTCAAAGCTCAAAGCTGAAAGCTGGAAGGGTAAGGGCATACGAGGAAAAGCTCAAAGCTCAAAGTCCAAAGCTGAAGGATGAAAGGTATTCAGTATTCGGAGGTTGGAAATAAGGAATAGGCTTTCGGCCTTCGGCGCGCGGTAGACGCTTAAAGGTATAAGTGGCACATGTCTAAATCAGATTTTGGTCGCTATGCGCTAGCCCCTCCGCACTATGTTCTATTAATCCGCAATCCGAAATATGAAATTCACAATTGAACCTTTCCTTCGCCGAACTTTACCCTTTCAGCTTTGAGCTATTGCCGTGAGCCGAATGCCGAATGCCATTCCCTTACCCTATACCTTTCACCTTCAACCTTATGCCTTACACCTTTCAGCATCAACCGGATCGTTTTTTCCCAAAGCCGTGCGTCCTTACCCTTTCAGCTTTGAGCTTTGAGCTATTCCCCGTGCGCCGAAAGCCATTCGTTTATTTCCGAAACTCGATATTGGCAGTTTTATTGCTGATACCTGGAACTTTATTGGTATTTCAATATTGGCCATTTCCGAGCCGCCGCGACTTTCAAAAGCGGTTTGCTGGGTTCAACCGCATGAGGAAAGCCAACTGACTCGAGCAGGGGCAAATCGGCCTGATGGTTGCCGTAAGCATAAGAGCGCGCCAGATCGATTCCGGTGCGTTGCGCCAGTTCGGTGGCCAAATGCCGTTTGGTGGTATCCAGGCACAGCGGACCATTTGGTTTGCCGGTGAGCAGGCCATCGGGACCTACCTCCAGGTCCGTGCACAACAGGTGTTCGAAGCCGAGATCCCGGGCCACCGGTTCGAGCATGTATCTGATTGAGCCGGATATGAGCACCAGGGTATGGCCCTGATCACGGTGTTCAATGGCTTTTGCCAAAATCTTAGGCGCCAGTCTGGGCTTCAGAATTTCCCGGTAAAAAGTATCGGAGCCTTCTACAAATTCATCCAGCCGGCGGCTGCGGTAGAGTTTCAGCAGTATTTTCGCGGTCTGCTCATCAGTGATCCAATGACGCTTGTATAAAAAACCGGCCATGAATGCCTTCAGAATAAAGATCTTTGAAACCAGCCGCCGTTCCCACAAATATTTAATCCCCAGCCGGCTGCTCTCCGTATCCAGCAGGGTTTCGTCGAAATCAAAAAAAGCACCGATTTTCCGGTTCATAAATCGCTCACGTTTTCGGTTGATTATTTCGCATCCAGTTCTGCAGTTTGCCCTGTTATCAATTTTTGAACATAATAGGACCGATAAAACAATTGTAAATCCTGGTAAAAGATAAGCTGTTGACTTTACAAGTAAAAAAAATATACATTAGGCGGAGATGATTCACAGCACAAAAACCCAACCCGGATAAACCGGAAAGAATAGCCACAAAGGTATCGTAGGGTGGGCTGCCGTTGGCCGCGGCGAAGCAGTTGCGAAGACGGGTGCCCACCAAAAATCGCTGAATTCATCTGCCAGAGGTGTGCTGCGCCCACCCTAGAACAATATTAAACCAATCAAACATAGCTAAAATTCAGTTTCAACGATTCAAATATGAAAAATTTCACTCCCACTTTTGTCAAGCGTCAAGGATTGGTCCCACCGGGACTCTATGAGTATTTCCTGGACAACTTCTGGTTTAAAGCTGCCGGCCTTGAAAAAGAAAAAATTAATGAGCCTCTGCGAGGCAGTCGCAAAGCGGATATCGTGATTATCGGCGGCGGTTTTACCGGCCTGTCATCCGCTTATAACATCCATCGCAGATTACCGGAAAAAAAGATTATGCTGCTGGAAGGCGCTTGCTGCGGGTATGGCGCCAGCGGCCGAAACGGTGGCTTTTGTGTCGCTACCTCACTAATTGACGAGCGTTGTGAAGGCTCTGAAGCCCGCAAAAGAAATCTGGACGTCAGCTTGCACGGCATCCATCAAATTAAGGAATTGATAAACGATCACGGCCTTGATTGCGATTTTGATGAAAAGGGGATGTTGGATGTTGCTATGAATGAGGGCCAGGTCAAGACAATTGAAAGGGAATATCAGATTTTAAAGAAATGGGGGCTCGAGGTTGAGATGCTTTACGGCCAAGATCTTGTGAAAGAAATAAAATCTCCCCGATATATCGCCGGCCTCAAAACATCCCACGGAGCAACTCTCAACCCTGCAAAACTGGTGCGGGGAATGAAAAAAATCGTAGAAAAATTAGGCGTTGAAATCAGGGAGCGTTCGGTTGTGACACGGGTGATCCCCGGTAAATTCAACCATGTTGATACCGAACTTGGAGATGTAAAAGCACCTGTCATTGTGATTGCCACCAACGCTTATTCCCATAAACTGGGATTTTTTCGAAACCGACTTTTTCCCATTTATACCTATATTATCGCAACCGAACCTTTAAGCAAGAACCAATGGGAAGCCATTGGCTGGCAAAACCGCCAGGGAATATCCGATTGCCGGGTGTTATTTAATTATATGATTCCAAGTGCCGATGGACGGATCATTATCGGTGGTTCGGACAGCAAATACTATCCCAATGACATCATCGCACCGGGAAATAATAAGTCCGTTTCACAAGATATTGTCAAAGATTTACTTGAAACTTTTCCGCCGCTTGGGGGAATCAAGGTCGATCATGCCTGGGGTGGACCGACGGCATATACCCGTGATGCTGTCCCCTCTGTCGGTGTTATGGGAGAATACAAAAATATCTATTATGGCGTCGGTTATAATGAAGGTGTTCCATCTTCACAGACCGGCGGCAGAATGATAGCGGATTTGATGGCGGGTGAAAGGAACGAGTTTACCGAACATTACATCGTTAACCGGAATATCCCCTATGCCGGTCCAAAAGCGTTGCGTTCCTTTTTTGGTACCCTACGAAAATGGTACATGGTAAATGTCATTAAAAATGCAGGACATTTATAATTAATGAATCCCTCAAATTGATTTTGTGACATGATGTAAAAAAATTCAGTTTTTTCAATCTTCAATTACGGCATGTCCGGATCAGGCGCCTAATGGATACTTCCCAAACTGGACGGCAGCTTCAAACATAGCCACTATGTTTTGCGGCGGAATATCGTTTTGCATGTTGTGTACCGATCCCAGAACGTAGCCACCGCCCGGGCCCAGCTCACGGATTCTTTTGGCGACTTCACGTTTAACATCCGCTGCGGTTCCTTGCGGCAGCACTTCGGTTGTGTCGATGGCGCCCCAGAAGGAAAGCCGCTTGCCGTATCTTTTTTTAAGCCTATCCGTCGCCATGTCGGTTGCCGTAACCTGGACCGGATTCAATATTTCGACTCCGATTTCTATCAGATCGTCAAGCAGCGCGCTGACCGCCCCACAGCTGTGGTAATAGATCCTGGCGGGAGTCAACGCTTTGATAAACTGAACCAGTTCGGCCTGGTAGGGCTTTATCATTTCCTGATACATAGCCTGAGACATGTAGGGACCGGTTTGCATTGCCAAATCATCCGCCAGCTGAAAAACGTCCAGGTATTGCCCCACCTCTCCGAGAAAAAGTTTGGCATTTTGTTTACGAATTTCCAAAATCTTTGACAGCAAGGCATGGGCAAAATCCTTGTTGTCCATCAAATCCATAAAAAATTCCGTCAGGCCCCTCAAATACCAGGATTGTTCAAATACGTTACCCGGCGATCCCATACAGCCTGCGATGGCATACTCACCCTGGTCGTAAAGCCGCCGAGCTTGGCTTTTGATGCTGCTGAAATCCAGAATTTCCGCCGGGTCGGGCCACGGATATTTTTCCAAATCTTCGAGATTGGCCGTTTGCAATGGATATTCAATGATGCTTGCATACCCGTCTTCGACTTTCCTTGTCACCCCCCACTCATCGACAAATAGTGTATCCCCTTTTTCCGACTCAAACAGTTCAGGTTCAGCAGTCATTGGCGGGCGCACATGGCGGCAGTCTATGGAATAGCGCTGGAGAATCTGATCATCCACATAAACCGTCTGCCATTTATGGGACATCATTTTGGTCGGCAGGTCTTTTAATCCAAGGTGCGCTTTAAAGTTTTCGTACGAATCAACCATAAACGTGGTTTGCCGGCCGCCACAATCGACCGGCACCCGATCCGGCTCCTCATGATTCAAGGCGGTTAATACTCTTTCGCGTGAGTTCATATCAAGCATAAATTTCCTCTGCTGCCTGCCGGATGACGGCGGCGATGACTTTGCAATCCTCCAGGGTGAAGGTCAGGGGAATTCGAAAATCGCATAAATATTTGAGTACGCTCCTTGTTTTGGGCAGGGATTGAGTCGTCTTCACATATTGCCAGCTTTCCCACGAGCTGGTAAAACCGGTAGGCTCCTTCGCGCCGAACCACTTGATTTCGACACCTCGCTGGGCGCAAGCTTTCAGAAAAGCTTCTACTTTCGCCACATCCGGGCCGGTCAGCGAAAACTGCAGCGATGAACCGACATATCCCTCCTTGTTGTCGCGTTGGGGCAGGCGGATGTGGGGAACCGTTTCCAGTTCCTTCGCGAGTAGATCATAACGTTCGTTCCAGCGCCGGCAGCGCTGATCCAATTCGGTCATCTGGGACCGAATCAGGGCGGCTGTCAGGTTGGACATGCGCAAACTGTAGTTCGGGATCAGCTGCTTGTGCCGGTCAAACACTTCCAGGGGCGGCCTTGAGATGTGGCGTTCATAGAGCATGTACGAACCCGAATAGAGGATAGCTTTAGCGATAATATCCTCGTCATCGGTCACCAAAAGCCCGCCTTCGCCGGAGTTCAGGTGCTTGTATGTCTGGCTGGAATAGCATCCGATTTTTCCAAAAGTGCCGGTAAACCGGTCACCCCAGCGACAGCCGACGGTATGGGCGCAATCTTCAATCAGCATGATGCCCAGACGTCTGCAGATATCCGAGACCCGGTCCAAGTCGACAATGTGGCCCCGCATGTGGGATAAAAGGAAATATTTGGCACCTGATCGAATCGCCTTATTTTCCAGATCTTCAAGATCGGTCAGGTAGTCGTCCGTAATTTCGACGAACACCGGCGAGGCGCCGGCGTTTTCAATGGCGCCCGGCACTGGCGCCAGAGTAAAAACATTGCACAGCACCTTGTCGCCCGGCGATATTCCGGCACTTTTGAGTGCGACGTAAATTGCACTTCCGCAGGATGAGAATGCCGCACAAAAACGAGCGCCGACGTAAGCGGCATATTCCTTTTCCAAAAGGGCAACATCGGATATTTCATCGCCTGCTGTGTTATAGCGATGCAGCCGCCCTGATTCCATCAATTCCACAGCACGTCGGATGCCGGCGGCGGGAATCGGCTCCTGTTTGGTAAATTCTTTGGTAAATTTTATTCTTTTGGTGGATTGCGGGTTCATTGCGCGAATACCTCGGCAATTGAAAGCTATAGGTTATTTTGTCAGCCCAATATCGCATCCATATCGGCATAGAGGGCCGGAGATCCGCCGGTGTGAACGAACAGGACATTCTCAAGTTTCAACCTTTTTTTATCGAATCACCTGACCGGCATTGGTCTTCATACGTTCGGCATTTTTTATGGCAAACTGGCCGTTTACGAGAACATGGGCGATGCCTGTTGGATAAACACAAGGGTCTGAGATAGAAGATCGATCCGAAATGGTTGCGGGATCAAAAATCGTGATGTCTGCCCGGCATCCCGATCGGATATAGCCTCTATCCGCCAAGCCCAGCCGTTCAGCGGCCAGGCCGGTTACCCGGTGGACCGCGTCTTCCAGGGTGATGACAGATTCCTCGCGCACATAATGTTCGAAGAGCCGGGCGATCCAGCCATATCCGTTCAGAGAACCGATCATACCCGCAAGTTCCCCATAGGGAGCCAGGGCAAACGTATCGGAAATTACGATGCATTCGGGTTGCTTCAGGCACAGGCGAACATCATCTTCCGAAAAGTTATCGGAGGTCCACATCAAACTGTGCAGGTCATCGCCCGCCTCCAAAAGGAGATCGAAATAGGCGTCATAAGGGTCGACCCCGCGCTGGCGGCCGATTTCCTCAAACGTCATGCCGATCAGATCCTCGTGGCGGCTGGATCGCAGCAAAACGATTTTGTCCCATTTGCGGGCCGGAACCAGGAGCCAGACCGGGTTCGGATTGTACTTCATTTTTTCCCGCTCTTCGGGATTTTGCAGGCGTTCGATCAGAATGTCTTTGCCGCCGTCCAGGGCCCAGGCCGGCAGTGACGCGGTCAGCTTGGTATGAGACCAGACTGTCGGCAGGATATCAAAGCCCACATCAGCCCCGGCTTCCCGGGACCAATGGATCATTTCCAGGGTGTGTTCCATGGCCTGGGGCGGCGCGCCGAATTTCGGCTGGATATGTGAAATTTGAAGCTTGACACCTGTATTGCGCGCTAATGCCAGGGCTTCGCTGAATGACAGATCATAATATATGTCCCGATTACGGGAATGCGTGGCATACAGTGCGTTGCGCCTTGCCGCCACTTCACAAAGCGGGGCGATTTCCTCCGGGCTCGAGGCCTTCCCCGGCCAGTATTCCAAGCCGGTCGAAAAGCCGCCGGCACCCTCGTCGAGCGAACTTTCGAGCAATTGCACCATTTTTTTGATTTCAGCCGGCGACGCCGGCCGCCAGGCATCCTTCATGACCGCTCGGCGAATCGTACCCTGGCCGACGAGTGCCATGACATTGATGCCCAGTTGCTGCTGTTCGAGCCGCGCTAAATATTCGCCGAAGGTTTTCCAGGAAATCTCGAAATCAGAAAAGCGGTCGGGGATCAGCACACTGGCGAAATCCGAACCCTCAAGCGGTGCCAAACTCGTTCCGCACTGACCAATGACCTCGAGGGTCACGCCCTGGTGGACCTGACTTTCAGCCGCACCGTTGATCAGCAGCGTGAAATCGGAATGGGTGTGAATATCAATAAAACCGGGGGCCACAACCAGACCCTCGGCATCGATTTTTTCCTTGGCCTCTGCATCGGAGAGCGATCCTACGGCAGCTATGCAATCACCGTTAATTCCCACATCGCTTTTGAAAACCGGTTGACCGGAACCGTCGGCGATTTTTCCTCCCAAGATAATGGTGTCAAACATCATGATTGTAGCCTCCCTAACCCGGCAAAACCGGTCGCCGCGTAGCGGTGATCCCGCTATACCGGGGAAATGAAGATTGAAGATTTAAGATTTGTTGTATCGCTCGCGCAGCGCAGGCGCTTGCGCCGCGTGTCGCTCTGTCGTTTAAATTTAAATTCATTGCATTTTAAAACATTCAATCCGGCTATAGCATAAATCCTGCGTAAACATGATAGGATTTCAAAACATAGACAATAATTGGGTTTACCTTTTTTCCTTCTGAACTTGCAAACTAATTATTACTATAATAGTAAATCGATTTCTATTTTAAAATCCAGGTATCGATTTATTCGCAGTATGTCAAGAAAAAATTTACTATTATCGTATTTATATTATATAATTTAGATATATTACTCGGATATTATAATCCTTATGCTATTGACAAAAATTCGATTTAACTTTAGACTTTACTCTATTTTAGTATGAATTGAAAAAACAGGATTGATGCTGAAAATGACCCCGGATAATGATCCATATTTTTCAAAAACTATCGAAAAGGGACTCGCCATACTGAGCCTTTTCGACCGCGATCACCAGCAGCGCAGCCTGACCGAGATTTCCGAGTTAACGGGTATCAACAAAACATCGGTTTATCGGTTTGTAAATACGCTCCTGCACCTGGGATATTTAAAAAAAAACAGTAGCAATAAGCAGCTGAAACTAGGTCCGATCGCCTTTCTATCGGGCCACAATTTCATTAATGGTTTTGAGTTGTTCCAGCGAATTAGACCGCTCATCGATAAAACCTTCATGGAGCATAGTGTATCCATCGATTCAGCGCTGTTGCACAGCCAAACCCTCATTTCACTATACCGCCGAGAACTGCCGAACTTGATATACTTCCGGCTGCCGCTGGTTATGGACGACCTTTATGCCCGCGCCATGGGAAAAGCCGTGCTTGCCCATTTAGACGAGAACAGCCTGTCTCGGTTTCTTGAAACTGTCCAGCGCAAGAAACTGACACCCAAAACGATAGTCAATCTTCAAGAATTGCGACAAGAAATTAGTTTAACTCGGAATAGGGGCTATTCGATCAACAACGAGGAATATGTAAAGGGACTTATTTGCATCGGTGCTCCGTTGATGAATTTTAATACCAGAAGTATCGCAGGTGCCGTCAGTCTCGATTTCCCCTCAGCCGAATTTTCATTGAGTATGATCGAACGCAATTATACCGGAATTCTGACCAAGTTGGCCAGCGAATTGTCTGAAATCATTACCAACACGGATATGTAGAATCTTCCCATTATAAATAGTCGTACCGCAAGCCTACCGATCACCCTCATCCAACTTTTTCCATCATTCCACTTTGCCAACAATGCGTTGGGGTTAAAGCATGCCCCTCGGAGGTTGAGCGAAGCCGCGCCCCCTGGGTCCGGATTTTTACTCGCGGCGGCCTCACCATGGGTAGACAATATTTAAAATTGCAGCCCCTTGGGATAGGCCAAAATTTAAAAATAAGCCTTGACATGTCCAAATCAAGATATTAAGGATACTAAAATTGTATATCTGTTACTATAATTGAATCTTTTGGTTCAAAAGGAAGGAGGTAAAAATGGCACTTAAAAAAGCGATCTTTTGTCTATTGATTTCAGCTATCGCACTGATCTCTTTGGGCGTTCCCGGGGCTTTTGCGGACACACCGAAACAGGGGGGTACCATGGTGTATCTATCCAGCAAAATCCCCAGTTTGAATCCCCTTCACGCCCAGTATGACGTCGGTCTTGTTTCATCGCAAATTTTTGCGACCCTGGTCCGGCTGAATGAGGACAATATGCCGGCTCCCTACCTGGCTGAATCCTACTCCATCTCAGAAGATGGTCTGACCTACACATTCAACCTGGTCAAAAACGCAAAATTCCATGACGGGAAACCCGTGACTTCAGCCGATGTCGCTTTTTCGCTTAGAATTGTCCAAAAACTCCACCGTTTTGGTCCCCAAATGTTCGGGCCGGTCGAAAAAATCGATACGCCGGACGATCATACGGTTATCTTCCGACTTTCAAAACCGCATGGACCACTGCTGTTGGCGGCGACGACCCCCAGGCAGTTGCCGATTATGCCAAAACATGTTTATGACGGCGCTGATTTTACGACACACCCGGCCCACAAAAATCCGGTCGGTTCCGGCCCCTTTATGATTAAAGAGAAAAAAACCGATCAATACGTCATTATCGAGAGAAACAAAAATCATTTCATCAAAGAATTGCCTTATCTGGATCAAATCATCTATCAGATGGTCACCGATAAGACGGCTAAACGGATCGGGCTACGCAAAAACCAATTCCAGCTGGCCAATGCAGCTGCCGTGATGCGCTATGCCGATATCGATTCTTTCAAGAAAATTAAACACTTGAGCTTGGCACGGATGAAAAGCCCTTCGGGTGCCAGCGTGATATTGGAATTTAACAACCGCACAGGTCCTTTGAGCAAGAAAGCGGTTCGCCAAGCCATTGCCTATGCGATCGATAGATCCTACATCTCACGAGTTCTGCATTCCGGGTATACGATACCATCCAAGGGGCCGCTGCCCTCCACCAACATTTTTTTCAATGACAAAATTGGCGGATATCCGTTGGATATCGAAAAAGCGAACAAACTGCTGGATAAAGCAGGATACCCCCGAAACGCAGATGGCACCCGTTTCGAGCTTGGCATCATATACATCGCTCAGCCTTTTTGGCCGGATTTACAACAAGTCATCGGAGAATACGTCGGGGAGGAATTGAAGAAGGTTGGGATCAAGGTCAACCAGACCCCCATGGCGGGAGCCGCAGCCTGGTCTAAAAGGATCGCCGACTGGAACTATGACATGTCACTGAATTGGGCCGGGGACAAGGTGGACCCGGCGATCGGGGTCAGCCGGCTTTACGTTTGTGATAATATCAAGCATCAAGCGTACACCAACACTTCGGCTTATTGCAACAAAGAAGTGGATGCCATTTTTGAGCAGGCCGCCCTGGAAGCTGATTTTGAAAAGCGCAAGGCGCTTTACGATCGGGCCTCAATGATATTGCTGGAAGACATGCCCATGAACTGGCTGTTTGATACGGTAGGTCATTTTTTTCACCATAAAGATCTCTTTGTTCCCACTTACGGATACGGAGAGGCCTGGGATTTAATCTACTGGAAAAAAGCACAGTAATCTAAACACTGAACAAACCGGCTAAATCATGTCGACTGCTATTTTTCAACGAATTGTATATGGCATCATTCTGATTATTGCCGTCGTGGTCTTGGATTTTTTGCTGATACAAGTCGCGCCGGGTGATGTGGTTGACACCATTTTGACGGAAGCGGGCGGCGGTGATCCTGAGCTGGCAGCAACCATTCGGGCCTCGTATGGGCTGGATAAGCCCATCCCGGTGCAATTATTGACCTACCTGCGCAAAATGCTGACAGGGGATTTGGGGTTTTCCTATTACTACGATGAAACCGTCCTGTCTCTTCTAGTGAGTCATTTGCCGGCGACCCTGATGTTAACCCTCTCTGCATTTTTTATTGCTGTTTTGCTGGGTACATTGATGGGGGTGCTCGCCGCCCTGCGTCCCCGCAGTATATTTAGTCATATTGTCACATTTTTTTCGTTATTCGGCTATGCGACCCCGGTCTTTTGGCTGGGCATGATCATTTTACTGGTTTTCGCTTTGCATATCCCGATTTTCCCGGCCTTTGGAATCCATTCGGTCCCGCGACCCGATGGTATGTTTGATCGAATTTTGGATGTGCTCAATCATTTAGTCCTGCCGACTTTCACGCTGGCCATCCTGTACCTGGCAAGCTACAGCCGTCTGGCTCGCGCATCGATGCTTGACGTACTCGGTATGGATTATATTCGAACCGCCAGAACCAAAGGCCTTTCTGAATTTGTCATTACCTTCAAGCATGCCTTGAAAAACGCGGCCCTGCCGGTGATTACGGTTGCCGGTCTGCAATTGGGATCGATCTTTTCCGGGGCCGTTTTGGTCGAAACCGTCTACAGCCTGCCGGGGCTCGGCCCATTGCTCTATGAATCGATCGTGCGGCGCGATTACCCGGTGATCATGGGGGTTCTTTTCGGCGCCGCCGTGACGACGATCGTTGCCAATATCATCACCGATTTAGTCTATAATTTGTTGGATCCAAGAATTAAAGGGATCTCCTAGTGAAAACAACAGCCGACCAACAGGATATTCCGTTTCGCTTTGAAGAAGAACCGGATCAACCGGAGATCTGGTGGCGAGAAACGGTTCGCATGTTTTGCATGAACAAGGCGGCGGTTATCGGATTTTTCGGTCTTGTATTTATTATATTGGTTGGACTCTTCGGTCCGGTCTTTTTCGAAGCGGATCCCTTTGCGATCATCGGCCGCCCCTTGACGGAACCGGGGGAAATATCGCTGCTGGGGACCGATTATCTGGGGCGCAATGTATTTACCGGGATCATCTACGGGGTGCGGACCACGCTGGCGATCGCAGCTACAGCAACCGCCTTTACCGTGTTTATCGGCATTTCCATCGGCGCCATTGCCGGATTCTACGGCGGAAAGATCGATAACGCCTTGATGCGGTTTGCAGAGTTCTTCCAAGTGCTTCCACCGTTGGTTTTTGCCATGGTGATCGTGGCTGTGTTTTCCTCTAACTTGATCGTCGTTATTTTTGCGATCGGCGTGACCTCATGGACGACGGAAGCGCGCCTGACACGGGCGGAGTTCCTGAAAATCAAGGAGCGCGAATATGTCATGGCCGCCCGGGCGGTCGGTGCAAGAAATAAACGGTTGATTCTAAGAGTCATTTTGCCCAATGCCTTGCCACCGCTGATTATTGCCATAACACTCAGAATTGGTATATCCATCATTTACGAAGCGGCTTTGAGTTTTTTAGGACTAACGGACCCGGATGTGATGACCTGGGGCAAGATGCTCGGGCTTTCAAGAGATTTTTTCTTTGAAGCCTGGTGGACGGTTACCTTCCCGGGATTGGCAATACTGTTGACCGTGTTGTGCATTGCCTTGATCGGTGATGGATTGAACGACGCATTCAATCCAAAACTGCGCGGACGTTGAGGTTTATTGATGGGTAATCCAGCGGCAGATTCACAAAACACTGTGTTAACCGTTGAAAACCTGTGTGTCGATTTTACGATCAAGGGCAAGCAGGCACGTATTCTTTCGGATATCAATTTCACCCTCAGACGCGGAGAAACCCTGGGCATCATCGGTGAAAGCGGTTGCGGGAAAAGCATGACGGCTCTGGCTCTGCTGCGTATGGTCCCTTCTCCGCCGGGTTGGATCAGTGCGGGCCGGGTTGTTTTAAATGGCGAAGACCTGGTCCAGGCCACGGAAAAAACGATCCGCAACATTCGTGGGGGTGAGATTTCCATGATATTTCAGGAGCCCATGACCTCACTCAATCCCGTTTACACGGTTGGCAATCAAATCGCCGAGGCGATTCGCCGTCACAAGGATGTCGGACGGGCCGAAGCATGGAAACAGGCGACGGACCTTCTGGATATCGTCCACATTCCCTCTCCTGAGCGACGGGTTCGCGAATACCCGCACCAGTTGTCGGGAGGTATGCGGCAGCGGGCCATGATAGCCATGGCTTTGGCGTGCGAGCCGCAAGTGTTGATCGCCGATGAACCCACCACGGCCCTTGATGTAACGGTGCAGGCCCAGATTTTCGACCTGTTGAAAGAAATTCAAAAAGACCGCGGGACTTGCATCATTCTAATTACCCATGATTTTGGTGCCGTGTCCGTGATGGCGGACCGGGTTCTCGTCATGTACGCGGGGCACAAAATAGAGGAGGGAACTTTAGATGAGATTGCCGACAGCGCTCGCCACCCTTACACAAAAGGTTTGCTGCGTTCTATGCCTGAAATAGACGACAACCCTGAAGACGTCAGAAAACCGCTGCCGGAAATACCGGGGACGGTTCCCGATTTGCTTCGACGTATAGAAGGCTGCCCGTTTGCCCCGCGCTGCACCTTTGCCATGGCAAAATGCCGGGAACTCCCCCCTTACTTTCAATTGGGCGACGACCGTTCCGTAAAGTGCTGGCTAATGCGGGATGAGGTACAAGCCAAGGAGCCGGCATGACGAACGATAATCTACTCAGTGTCGAGGAATTGAAAGTTCATTTCAAGTTAAAGCGTTCTCATCTGTTCGGCCAACGCCCGACACTGTATGCGGTGGATGGCGTGAGTTTTGACATTGCTCGCGGTCAGACACTGGGACTTGTGGGAGAGAGCGGATGCGGTAAAACAACCTCGGGGCTTTCCATACTCCGTCTCGTAGAACCGACCGCAGGGAAAATCGTTTTTGATGACATAGACCTGCGTTCTTTAGAGGCAGGTGCCCTGCTTGAGATGCGCAAACGGATGCAAATTATTTTTCAGGACCCCTATTCCTCGCTCAATCCCAGGCAGACGGCAGGCGATATCGTTCGAGATCCTTTGAATATCCAAGGTGTCGGGAGTTCCCAAGATCGCAACGAGCGTGTCTCTGAATTATTTTCCCTGGTGGGATTGCGCCCGAATCAAAAGGAACTGTTTCCGCACCAGTTTTCAGGAGGGCAAAGGCAGCGTATCTGCATTGCCCGGGCCCTGGCATTAAATCCTGATTTCATTGTTTGCGATGAGCCGGTATCCGCACTGGATGTGGCCATTCAGGCCCAAATTCTCAATCTGCTCTGCAAACTGCAGGAAGAATTCAATCTTACGTTTCTGTTCATCTCCCATGACCTGGCCGTGGTCCAGCATATTTGCGACGAAGTCGCCGTCATGTACCTGGGTGCGATTGTCGAAAAAACGAACCGCAAGGAATTATTCAAAAATCCGCTACATCCTTACACCCGGGCATTACTGTCGGCCGTTCCCACACGCTCGTCAAAGATGTCAAATCGCATTCGATTGCAGGGCGATATACCGAATCCTATCAATATCCCGCCTGGATGCCGATTCCATACCCGATGCATGTATGCCGAAGAAATTTGTCGAAACGAGGAACCCAAGCTGGTTGAAAAGCAGCCAGGGCATTGGGAGGCTTGTCATTTTGAAACCACTTCAATGCGCCCTGTCTCGTATTCATTGGGGGTTCGCGAGGGACCATGAACCTGGATATAAATTGCGCCCTGGCCGCCTGCTATTTCATGTTTGCCGCCACGGAAAGAGGATTGGGCACCTGCTGGATCGGGCGGGGAAAACATATCAGAAATCCTGGAATCATGAAACTTATCGGAATGCCCGAGGACTATCAAATCGTTGCTCCAATCGCCCTGGGTTATCCCAAGACTATTCCGGCCCAAACCAGCAGGAAAGCGCCTAAGGTTCTAAAAATCGTTTAATGTGGGATTTCCGGGCATCTCTGCAGTCTGTTCGTTGGACTTGAAAAAGACCAAAGGGATCGAGTCTACACGTTTGACAGATGCAGCCTCAACGATTTTCCGTACCGGGTTACTGAATTCTAAATATCAGGCTAATCAGCTTGAATCCAGTTCATCTGCCAATTTCTGTACACCATCCAGGTCAAAGTCTTCCGCCATTTGAACAATCTGTTTGCTAAGCGGTGCATAGGCGTCCGAGTGAGCTTTAATTTCCTCTGCGATGACATTTAAGGTCATGACATCTCCTATTTCAGCTGCATCTCGAATACGTCCGGCAATATCCCGAGATAGTTCAGCGGGAATATCCGCAAGCTTTTCAGCGGAAGGTTTGCCGGTGTCATCTTCAGTGGAGTCACCCAGGCTTTGGGCCGATTCCAAGGCTTGCCTGAGCGCGTTTTCAAGCTCTGAAAAGCTCAGGTTCAGCTCTTTGATCGGAGGTGCGTTTTCTTTAGCTCCCTTGACGAGTTTTTCAAGATTCAACGCGGCAGCTTGCAAGTCTGTGGCTGCAAGATTGCCGGATAGACCTTTGAGATTGTGCACCAAACTGTGGGCTCGATCATATTCTTCGGCATCAAGCGCATGGCGGATTTCATCTGCTACATGGTTGTAGTCCGCGGCAAAATTTAACAGCAGCTTCCAATACAGTTTTTTGTTTCCTTGCAATCGATTCAGGCCATCTGCCAGGTCGAATCCCGCCAGAAATTCCGGAAGTTCATTTTCTTCAGTGACTGCCCGATCCAACTCAGATGGCTCGACAGAAACTTCCGGCTGCTGATCATGGACTCGCTGCTCACTTGGTTTTACCCATTTCTTCAAGGCTGAAAACAACTGGTCGGGGTCAATGGGTTTGGCGACGTGGCCGTTCATGCCGGCTCGCAAGCTTTTTTCTTCGTCTCCCGCCATGGCATGGGCCGTCATGGCGATTATTGGTATTCGGTATTCGGTATTCGGTATTCGGTATTGGTTAGCCTCAGTTGAGACTTGATTTCCGCCTTTGCCTCGTCTGAGCTTGTCGAAGGCCGCATTCCGATTTCCCACATCCACATTCCCACTTCCGCCTTCCCACTTCCCACTTCCGGAGGATTCCCATTCGCGAATTTTGCGAGTGGCCTCATATCCATCCATCACCGGCATTTGGATATCCATGAGGATTGCATCGTGATGGTTTTTTTGGGCAGCCTCGACACCTTCCTGGCCATTATTTGCTATCGTAACGCTGAGCCCCGCACCTTGAAGTATTTCCATTGCCACCTGTTGATTGATTTCATTATCTTCTACTAGTAGTATCCGAGCCCCCTGAATTTTTTCCCAACCCTCATCTTTCTGTTCTTTACTTTGGGTTACCCTTGAGATGTCTGGAGCTGCCTTCCCGAAGGCCTGCATGATCGTGTCAAGTAGGATCGACGGATTGATCGGCTTAAGCAGAAAACCCTCGAGTCCCACATCCTCTGCCTGCAGCATGACATCTTCGCGGCCGTAGGCGGTAACCAGTACAATAGCCGGGATTTTGCTCAGTCCCGCGTGATTTTTTATGCGTCGGGAAGCCTCAATTCCATCGATGCCCTGCATCTTCCAATCCATGATAACCAGCTCAATGGGTTTATCTTCAGCGGCAGCTTCGAGCTCCGCAATGCCTTCCTCTCCCGAAGCCGCCAATGTGACTTCAAATGAAAAGGACTCCAGCATTTCCTGCAAAATATCTCTTGAGGTGGCGTTGTCATCCACCACCAAAACCTTCAAGCCGCGAAGATCCGGTGCAGGTAAATAAAGTTCCTTTGTCTTTTCCTTTCCCAGACCAAATTTGGCCGTAAAACTGAAAGTACTGCCCTGGCCACGCTCACTTGCCACCCAAATATCTCCACCCATCAAGTTCACCAAACGCTTGGTGATGGTAAGGCCAAGTCCAGTGCCGCCGTATTTTCGCGTTGTAGAAGTATCGGCCTGGGAGAAGGCCTGAAATAACTTGGTCTGTTGTAATTCGTTCATCCCGATGCCGGTATCCCGCATTGAAAACTGAAGCGTAATCTCATTGTCTGACCTAGACATTATCTTGGTTATGAGGACAATTTCACCCCGCTCGGTGAATTTGACCGCATTGTTGCCCAAATTGACCAGTACCTGGTTGAGCCTCAACGGATCACCAATAAGGAAGTGGGGCACCCGTGAATCGAGGTAAAATAAAACTTCCAGGTGCTCCTTTTCCTGTGCTTTGACTGAAATCACGTTGGCAACGTTGTCTAAGGTTTTTGACACCTCGATCTTGCATGGAATAGAAAATAATAATTGAAAAACCATCTGGGACTCCTGTAACAATTGGGTTTCGGAACCATTAACCCCAAAAACAGGAGGTACCCAGATGGTAAAACGACGAAAAAACC
>Ga0209454_1000277_pt1 | contig 28321 bp, 7 predicted proteins | sample WorMetHERISLAND1_2_FD_187400 | JGI IMG/M metagenome (GOLD analysis project Ga0209454, IMG submission 187400) | Marine gutless worms symbiont microbial communities from Max Planck institute for Marine Microbiology, Germany - Olavius geniculatus... | ecosystem: Host-associated > Annelida >... | reverse complement strand
GACCAACACTGCAGTGAATGGTCTGTATGACACTAAACTGTGTGGGTATAAAACAGTTTAGTGCCATACGAATCGTTCATCGCAATCTTAGTGTGAAGCGTTTTTTTCACTTACCTAAACTTTTGTTATTATCGTTAGTTTTTGCTTACATTTATATTTCACATGGTAGCGTAGAAACGCTTTTACCGTGTGGTGGGACATATAATAAAACATTATTTCAAATTGCCTGTAGAGTGTGCCAGTGAAAGAATTGTGAAAATTGGTCAATAATTGGCGAAGATATGGACAAAAGTAACGTGGCACGTTTTTTAGAGATCTTTGAACATGCCACTGGTGTTAGAGACGTACCGTCGATAGACGAGAAGACCGACTGTGAGAACACAGAGACTGATGGCGACGGCGACACACAGCCAGATCAACGCCACTGCAACTGAAAACGATAACCACAATCGACACATCAACATCGACCATCAGCGCTGAAACGCGTCTGGCGTCTGTTTATCACACGCAGAACGCGCCGTCGATCAATCACATCATGTAATAAGTACGTGGCAGCACGGTCTCGAGTTTATTAGGCCTATGCATTGTTAAGTACAGGTTTTAACACAGTCAACAGGGTATTGTGTGTTAAAATGTACTTATTACATGACTCTAATCGACGGCGAGTTCTACCTGAGAATGGGTGCCGTACACAGACCTGAGCCACGTTTCGGTCGTCACGCCTGAGCGGAGTCAAATTATGGGCAAATATAACCATAGATGTAAAAAACATTTTATGCTTTTTATTCTTGGCATGTTTCTTACTTTTTAACGTTTTAAAAATTTTTTCAATGTTTTTTTTATTATTTTTAAAAACGTGCATTGAAAATCTTACCAAAAACTTCGAAAAAAAATTTGAAATCACAGAAACGAATTAGTAGGTCATAGTGATGATAGTTTACTTAGTCAGTCTAAATATATTAAATAAAGTAATTTTATGTGGTATATTTGCTTAGTTTAGTGTTATAGTCTTATGACCACACAGTTGAATTAAGATTAAATAAAGTTCTTTTTCTATTTAAACTATAGTTTCAGGTATACTGCACCTACAGCATTAGGCATTGGGCAAAAAGTGAAACAAATTATGGCCAACGTTTTTTATTCAACGTTTTAAACATTTTTTTATTCCTGTCACGTTTTTACGTTTTCAGCGTTTTTATTATTTTTTTCTAGAACGTTTTTTTGCATCTATGGATACAACATTCCAGACACAACAGTGAGATTGGCGAAAAAAGTATAGGTCATGAGATAAGGTGTGTTCAAAACGACAGAAATAAAACCGAGATAAAAGCCGAAGTGCACGGCTTCCATTTCATTTCATTTCGGTCGCTTCAACACACCTTTACATTCACATAATACACTCGTGGCTGAAATAAAACGTATATACGTATGTCTTATTCAGCAACACGCTCTAGCCGATTGTATCAAGCGTGCGTGCACGGCAGCAATGATCGCAGGGGTGTTATCGGCGTGATGAGAGGGAGGGGACGACTGACGGTGACGTATAATGTAATGACGGAAGGAACGACCAACAAGACGTCGTGGGTGGTCCGCCAGATGATGATGATGCAGTCACCGATGGCTGTATGCGGCCCAGTCAGGCGTGACGATATGATAGCGCAACCGTGTACAGTGGCGTATAGCAAAGGCTCTGAAGAGCCCTGATTCAACAGTAAGTTAGAAGCCGCCGATTGTGAAGCCCGACTTACGGCTGGGAGCAAGGGTAGGGTTTAGGGAAATGGGCGAGTCTCTTGCCCACCAGCAGAAAAGGACTTGGGGAGCGTTGTAAGCTTTTCAGTGGAGTCCTGCAAAAGTTGTGTTTCAATGCTTTTTGTGTTCTTCGCAGATGATCTCTCTTATAGCTGTCAAGGAACATTGCGTGTGCACTGTGAAATTGTATCATTTCACTTACTTTCTTGCTTATTTTTGGTGAGGGGCCCTCAAGAGCTCGCGGGTCAGTACTGTTCATTGCACTGTTGAATCCCCGGCTCACTGCAACGATGTCAGCTATTGCTGCTTCTACTACAGCTGCTGCAACAACAAAACTGCATCTTTACAACGTTAACTTACAACAGCAACGTCAGCTACGCCGCTGTTATTCAATTTTTAGTCGATCGAGTCTGTTATGCTGTAGTATGTTTACTGTATAGTTCTTGTGAGTACTATTTAGTGTGCCAACTAGTTTTATAAATTGTTCTGTGACATTACATGACATGTTATGATATAAAAAATAAAAATTTAAAAAAATATATTTATTGAAGTCTCTATTTTTTCCAGACTGTAAACAGAATTTTTTTCGGCTTCACTTACTACGTACGGTACATACCGTGTACCAAGTCAAAACTCCTACGTACTGTATTGAATATCGAAAGCAAATGTGCCAGTTAAAATACTGTTTTTACATCATTGCAGTTAAAATGTTAAAAGTCAAAAACGGATTTGCATAGCGCCATAAAACCTAAGACGAAAAATTATACGCTCGTACAAATGTAACTCAAATTGTTTTTTAAACACGCCGTTTACGAAAAAATTTTTTCTGTGTGGAAGTAAGATCAGTGGCATGGCGCGTTTTTCTCTATTTTCTCCTGCCATCGAAGTCTCGTGCCATCAATCTCTGTTTTGTATTGACGCTCGCAAGCCATTCGTCACCATTCGTCTAAGTTCATCGTTCGACTCACGGCGCCTCGCACGATCAATTGTCACGCAGCGAAAATTCGTTCGTTCTATTTTATTCCTCTCCTATCTTTATACGTACTAAGCACGTTGTCGTTGTGACTACGCAATTCCAACGAGACATAGACGGATGGTTACAATAACGACGTAACAGACATGTCAACAACGACTACAACCATGCGAATGATAACTTACACTGCACGCCTTCATCAAAGAAGACTAAGAAGTTATTGTTTGCCTTGTCCGTATGTAAGCAAAGTTACAGTTAACAGTTATAGTTTAATTTCCATGTCATTTTAAAAACGTGCCTATACGCAAAAAAATGACTAGTATTTTTGAAGTATCTGTATCACTTGGCCGAGATCTTCGCGTTTTAACGGAGTGCGCAGTTTGCACAAAATTACCACAAAATCTGTGCTCGTAATGAGTCAGTTTACAACACGGCCGGATTTAAACCTAATTGGGCAATGGTCCGCAAAAATGTGGAACCCCACATAAATTTTCTGACATTATTGTGTAAAAACTAACCGTAAATTTGGCGTTACAACAATTCTACGCAGTTTTGCTGCTATTGCATGATTTGAGACACGGCTTTCCAAATTCGGAAGCGTTAGTCGGGGCAGAGAATATCGTGCTGGTCTAAGTGAACTTTTAAATGTGGAAAACACGCCATAAATATGACCCCCACAGTGGCATTGGCCAGAAAATGTGGCGCTGTCGTGGCCTGTGCACGGAGGCCCCGTTTCGTGAGGTCCCTGTTCGGCTGAGCATGTTGAGGACGCCTAAATCCGCGTGTGGTTTACAAATGTCGTCCGTGAAATCTAGACAGAAGTCCATGAATTTCAATAGTGGCCGGTCGGTTGTCTCGACGGCGGCTAATGCTTCTGCTAAGCTGGGTCTGCAGGACAACAGCTGGCTGGCGCAGTGCTATATCTACTGTATAGGCCCTACTGCACAGTGTTACAGTAAGTCAGGTGGACTGTGTAATTAGAGACACGTAGCCTACCTGCGCTTAGTTGGAACTGATCAGGACGAGCGCTGGAAGATGCCGCTACCCTGTCATCTATAGACAAGCAAGCAACAATTCATGTGATATAATCTGCTGCTAACTTTGTGATGCGATGTACCTCTATACGACGTAAACGTAGTGTAATCTGCAGGGGAAAAGGGTTATTGCGTTTAAACTTTCCAGAAATGTTGGGATTTTTGACTCGCTATACAGCTATGCTGTAGGCGTCTATGGCACGGGTTGTGTTGTCGTCTGTCGTCTGTCGTCCGTCGCCCGTCTGTATGTAGCGGATGCATTGTAGCTAACGGGTAGGTTTTAGGAGAAAACTTTTTGCACGAGTAATTAGCCCTGAGTCGATGCTCTCTGTGTACAGAATTTGGAAGATGCAATGCAAAGGAAACATTTTCAAAACATTTTTAAATTTGGGATTGAATGAAAAAGGTAAAAAAAAATTAGCGTTTTTCATGCATGGAAAACTGGCCATACCTTGGAAACGGTGAAGGATAGGGCCATGTTACTATTAATCAGTAATAGAAAGTAGCATACGCCCTTTCAAATGAAATAAAAATCACAGACCTTGGATATCTTAAATGTCAGTACTACAACAGCAACTGTATAGGCTGTAGTGCGTCTTCTCTAGCGACAGCTGGGCTTTCTTGTTTTACTTGATAAAACAAAGCAATCAAACGATCAAAAATGTAAGATGAGTTTCGAGAGCCGAAAATGCGTAAAAGTGCGTTTGCGGGCGCCACCCCGGACGTCGCTGGGGAAACGTACAGAACTTCCCAGATATCGTAGCGAGACTTGGAGAGGTGAGAAAAACAACTCGGGAACGGAAACGGAAAAAAGGGGAAAGAGAGGGAAAGAGGAACGGGAGGAAACGTGGAGGGGAAGGGAAGTCAACCCCCAGCAAATATTGTGGCTACAACCTTGTATTCTTCAATTACAACACTACTGTAATGCTACTGCGCGTTATAATGTGCACGAATGAAAGTAACTGGGCATAGAAAAGATTTATGCAAATTATGCAAAGTATATTAAAACACACCGCTATCCAAGTTTGGCGGCGGGCGATTATTTTATACGACATTCTGAAACTTTTGACATAATCACACGCCTTTCTATCGCTAAGCGTCGCTAAGTTATCAACGGTTAAACAGGTCCGATTTTTGGCTCATCCTGTAGATACTAGGCCTATTTAGACGCTGTAGGACTAGATGAATATAGCACAGTGGCGGGTGGCGACCGACTCACCAGCAGGCAATGCGGGTGAAGATGCGGAACAGTTGCCTAGGTGACCAGTCCAGACATCATTGCGACATTGCAGCCTCCAGCGTGGCTGACTGCGTCGACTGCCACAACCAACCTCAGCGACACTACGGTCAGCAGAGTAGCTCACCCAAGCACCCGATGACTTGTCCACGTCACCGCAACCTACCACTAACACATCATAACCACAGCAACAATAGTCAAACAATCAATCATTTATTTGCTCAATAAACACAACTTCAACCAATAAACGTTTGCAGCAAAGATGTACACACGAACAAGACATGTCAGGCTCGTTGTACAGGGCGAAAAAAATATTAAAAAATGTCCAACTGAAATGAAAGCCGCGCATCCCAAATTTTATTTCATATTAGTTCATTTCGTTCTTGTCGCTATGTATGTACTTTTAGAGCACTTACAGCAGCCAAACCAACTAAAACTAATAAAATTACAATAATAGAATATTAATTTCTCCCATCTTCACACATTTCAGACTCCAGCTCTGGAAGCCGCCGGACATCGTACAATAAGCTCTTCCGGCATATTATTTCTCGCCGAGCTGGGGCGACAGACGACAGATGTTTCAGGAGACTGACTCGCGTGAAATCACGTGTCTTTTCCAACGAGTATCTTTGGCCAAGGTGAAGTCAGCCTGGCCATCCCTGCAGGAGTACGAGCGCAAGCTGGGGCGTAAAAGAGCACACCGTGCGATGCACTAAGCTCCGGATGAGTGGCCTCGCGGTGTGCACTGGTGTCTGGTCCTGAGACTAAGTGTATGTTAAACGACAGTCCACAGTGGGATAAGCGAAGAAAGCAGAGATCAGCGCCGCCTGTGGGCCCTGTGGGCCGGGAAGGACTTTACGTTTACGTTTATGTGCAAGTGACAGCGGTGTGGTGTCCGCATCATTTGCGAGCGTCTATACGGTCACCAACAACGATACGGAGAGAAAAGAGCAAGCGAGTGAAGGAGACTGTTGAGCGCCGTGGAAAACCGACATTTTCCCCCTGGGCGTCTTTACTCCCAGACCTTTCCCCATCTTGCATTCCCTTCGCTGTCGCTTGCAAGCTGATACAGGATACGTGCACGAATGAAAAACTGCAGGCAATTTATTCCGTGTTGTATAAACGATGATATAAAACAAATATAGGCGCGAACTAATGTATTTGCTGTTACATTTCATATGTCCCCAGTGGCCGAAAGGAGATGGGAACATGTCCGGGGGAAATGTCCTACATCCAGTGCGGGGAGGGGCTGTAAGACGTCGTTTCTCAAAGGGCAGTGGGCAGTAGGCAGTGCACTGACTAATGACCGAACTAGCACGTACGAACCATTTCCCGCCAAGACAGCATTACGACTAGCGGCGACCGGACTAAGAGAGCTCGTGACTCGTGACGTGATTACGACGTGGCCCGACCGACTGACGACCGACTCACGACTGCTGCTGCTGCTGCTGCTGACTACTCTGTGTGATGAATGAATGAAGTTCTTTCGTCGACGACTGCAGACTGTGCCGCTATGCCAAACGCGCAGAGTGCAGAATAAGGAACCCGCCTCGGCAAAAACCCTTGAAATAAAACCCCTTTACGTCAAACCCCTTCTTCTTTGTCATGCCCTACTGCAATTCTTATAAATAATTTTTGTTGTATTTCGTCCGTTTTCAGCGCTAGCTGTGTTGAATAATGAGCCTCAAAAAGCTGCCATTAGTGGTCTTAACTGTTTTCCACGTGAAAAGGGTTTTGTCAGAGGGGTTTTGTCGTGGGGTGTTTTGTCGTGAGGGGAAGTTGTCGTACACTCGTGCCGCTATGTGGAACGCTGCAGCCGTTGCGACGCGCGTCTATATGACAATTGAGTCGCCGACACTAATCGACAACCAGTGGCAACCGGCAACATTGCCCGGTACACGGCCGGCGTCTAAGAACCGTCAATTTGAACGTCTACTCGAACGACGAAATACATCAATTATTCGTTTTTTGTGCGGCACGAATGGTTTTGAGACGAGGTCGAAAAGGCGCTGCTAAGAGTGTGTAATATCACATTCACACCTTGGAATCTGTAAACCATATATTAAATAACGAAAATATTAAAATTAGAAATTAAACATCGATATGTTCTAGCTGTCCGTATTCTATTTTTTTTAGCAATAAAGCAACGCCTAAAGACTTACGGAATGCAATATACGTATTAAAAAACAAAACATTACTAAAAAGTGAGCAAAAGCATGCAATTTGTTTAGCTTATTTTTGCAAAAGATTAACCAAAAGCTTTTCTTTTACACGAAAAGCTAGTGTGGCAAAAATAATTATTATACGAGTAATTTGTCGATCATTAGGCATTAATCACAAAAAAATAAATAAAAAACATCTGCTTAGCTACACCCGTTCGGACACTAGTAGACAAGAGCGTTAATGACGCTAGGAGTCCTGATGATAGTAGGACATTACTCAACTCGGAGCATTTGTACATTCTCGGAGAAACAGTAAAATGTAAAGTTTGGTAGCCTACTTGCTGTAGAGCTTCTTACAATAAGTCAGAGTGGTAACCAAAAGCACTTTACAATCTCGGAAGAGACAGCTAATTGGCGTGAGCTAATAATACCGCAGCGCGCTATGCGGCCATCCATTGCGCGCGTCAGCGAACAATTGGACCCACGGTTTGCAGCTAGCAGACATACCACCGCCGCAACAAGTCAGCTACACTAGGCTTTCACCTCGTAGCCCGTATAAATCACTAGTCATTCTCTATCCCGCTGAGGGTAGGAGACTGAGCTGAGCTAAGAAAAAGAAAAGGAACTGACGACGCACCTGTGAACATAAGCACGAAGTTATCGGACGACTCTGAAGTCTCCTGTAGGTCGAGGACCATCTGAAGACTTCCGGTCTGTGACGCGTACAGAAGCGCCTCACCGAGCGGCGGCAGCTTGCGATGACGTAATCTGTCGTCATGGCAACGGTCGCGTGACGACGACGCTGTTGCTATTTCCGGTTCGGTAAAGTGCACGTAACGGCGACAATGTCCCTCGTCGGGCGAGGCAGCCGACGCTGCGGCAGCGCTCTCTGTATATATGGTTAAACAATTAAATCGTATGTAGCTCTTTATGATAAACCTATCTCGACGCTACGGAGCGTCACCCGCCACATGGGATCACATAGTGTTACTGTCACCTGATGCAGGTAAACGCAGCCCGCCATAACCCAAATCAGACAGACCGGCACTCGATTTACCTACCCCGGAGAGATGGGAGGTTGAGTTGATTTATGTGTTGATTATATACTAAGATGGTTTGCCTCTCTGCAGACACTCACCCACCCATAGTGATTCAATCGGAAGCCAAACCAGCGACTTTGAGATTGCAAATCTAACGTCTTACGTTATACTACCAAGCCGCCACTGTAAGTAAGTAAGTTTTATTGTTTCAGTAGAAGAATTATCGCCGGATTGCACAGTGTTTAAAAATGCAATAATACAAAGTTGAAATTTGCAGAATACAATGAAATAACATCATTATACAGTCCAGAATATGCAATACAAGACAACAACATACGATAAAAAACAAATGTTATATGGCATACCCACCGATTAGGAGAACATGCTAGTAAAATACGAGATGATATTGTAGGTACAGGTTTCAACGTGGTATACAGCGTATTATGCCAATGTAACGAAGCATAATGCACTGTAGACCGTGTGATTGACGGTACGTTCTGCCTGGACGGACGTGTGACATACAAACGCAAACCCTATCAGTCGTCACGTTTGAGTAGAGTGAAATTATAGACATTTATTTCATGACAGTTTTGCCGGCTATCACTCACTGCAGTGTCCAGAGTGTTATAATACCCCGTTTACACGATCGAGCAAACATCGAGCAAACGTCGAGCAAATTTAAAATTTAAAATACACGTGCTAATTGTTCGAAGTTTGCTTGACGTCTGCTCGATGTTTGCTAGCATTCATCCAGCTAGCTCGACGAGCTATGGTAATTTGCATGCTAATTAGGAGGGCGGGCGGGTTGTAATTGAAAGGCCTATATAACACGTGATCAGCTGTGGGCTAAGCCTAGGCTTACATTTGAGCCAGGGGGCGGGGTTCCATCAGGCCTGCTTGATGTTTGCTGTATGTCTGCTCGACGTTTGCTCGATGTTTGCTCGATCGTGTAAACGAGATATAACTGCTCACAATCTCACTCCACTCAAGCGTGACGACCGAAACAAGGCTCGGGTCTGTGTACAGCAGCACCGATTCGCAGACAGAACTCACCGTCGATCAAAGTCATGAAATAGGTACGTACGTTTCAACACGGTCTATTGTGCAGTCGTTACACTCGTATAAAACATTGTAGACCGTGTTGAAACCTCTACTTATAAGCTACAGTAAGAGATAGGTCGTAAAATAATAAAAGTTGTATAAACTGCAATAGAAGGAAGCAAATGACTGCAACCTGTGGGGTGGTTGTGAGTGGACCCCTGCTCGCTGTCAGTGGGGTGGTGTAAGGTGAGGTCGACGACTGTGACGTTGATGCGCTGACCACGGCGTGACGTAGCAATCGTCCACGGTCTCGAGCTCGTGCCGCACTGGTGATGGCGAGGGTGCTTGTCTCCCGTCACTGCATTGGTCGTATCGGCCGCTCTGACGAACAACAGAGTCCGTCGTGACGTCAGCAACGCCTCGCACATGCCGACGTGCGACGCCCGCAACACTACAGCACAAACAAGCTCAGGTCAACTCAGCCTCCTACCTTCAGGGGCGACGTACACACAGACAGACACGCGCACATTGTCACACATGCGTAGCGCACTAGCCACCGCACAAACGTGTTTAAAACTGTGTATATCTCGGATGGTTAGAATGGTATAGGCCTAGCTGTTCATAAAAAACCATCTCAGAACTACGGAGCGTCACCTGTCATATAGGATCACACAGTGTTACAGGTAAACGCGCCCCGCCATAACCCCAGCCATACAAGCCGGCACTCGGTTTACCTTTTCGGGAGAGACAAAAAGCTAAGTTGCTCGGTGTTGGTTATATACTGAGATGGTTTATCTGTCCGCAGACAGTCACCCATCCAAGTAGTAGCTACTTAATAGCGACCCGACCGTGTCCCGACAGATCGCAACGACCTCTCAATCGCAACTCCAACGTGTGTTTAAACAGTGTAATGGATAGATAAACTAGAAGGCGCTCGTGAGAGTGCATATCTCCGCCAAGTGAATGTACGCAGACACACACACACATACGGAACGACGAATAGAACGACCAATCTCATAATCTCCTCCAGTATTCACTACGTTCACACTTGGCGAAGATAATAAATAGATAAACGTTGGCTGACTGACCTGGCAGACAGATGTAGTCGACCTCGAGGTAGTTGTTGAGTTCGACGTTGCACGGACGTCGGTTTCCGAACGTCGGCTCAACGACATCTAGTGCACACCTAGGTCTACCGGTGCAGCGGCCGTGCAGCACGTCCAACACGTCGACGTAACAGCCGACGTAACCGAAGTTCGTCCTCACACAACCGCCCACCTAACACAAACCAAACAGATTGTTCTCTGACCAGCGGCGTCGTGGGCGAAATAAGTAAACGGGGGCAAAAGTTACAATTTTTCTACAGACAGCTGCAGATTTTTGATAGAGGACATTAAAGGTGCTCAAAAGTTTGACTTTGCCCCTAAATTTCCCCAAATAAAAGATTTTAGCCCCAAAGGTGGCATTTTCTGATGTGACAGCCGAGAGCTAGATTTAATGTATGTCACTGCCACTGACGTTGAGCCAGTTGCGTCTGTTAAACTTCTTGACGAAATGTGGATAAGCAATCGCTTTTAGTTAGATGTCTTTTTAACTTTTTATACTTGCCCCCAAAAAGTTATAGTCTTTTAATTGACTTTCTGGTCACTTGTTGTATGCTGGTTTGCTATAGTGCTAATGTGCGTTTGCAACATTTGTTAATAAAATACTGTGAGTTACTGTTACTACTGAGTTACTGCGTTACCTTCATGCGTCCGTAGACGGCTCGTAGAACGACCAGCACCTCGCCAGGACGATGACAGACGGCGTCAAAGCGAGCGTGGTGACAGTATTCACCGGACATTGTTGACCCGTCTGACGACAACGACAACGTAGACGCCAACGCCACTGTATGCACATCAAACCATCGAAATCAAATAATAAATGTCATAGTGCCTTATCTACAGTGTGCGTTATAGCGTCGGTTACGAAACAAGTACGTCTACTCATTTTTTTTATCAAATCACTTAATTTCAGGTAATTCAGTGACGAGATTTGAAAAACAACGACTGGATATTTTCACAAGAGAGAGCGTTTATAGTTGTCCTGTACCCAGTTTACACGACAAAGCTGGGTCGACGAACACACGACGTGCGCTCGTCGTGCGCTCGTACAGCCAGCTTTGTACATTGTTGCAATGTACACTGTTATCAAGCCAGTTTGACGAGCGCCCGACAAGTGCTCGTTGAGCCAGCCTGGCGTTCGTTGTGCGCTCGTCAAGCTGGTTCAATGAATGCTCGATGAATGCTCGCAGTATTAGAATGCTTGATACTGCAAGTATTTATCAAGCTCGACGAGCGCACATGAACTCGAGCCTGCTTCGTCGTGTAAACGGGGTATTACACTTACTTCCCTTTATTATTGTCTGCCTATTGTCATCAGACAGCTTCACGTTAAATCACGTTAAATTCTAACATGGTAGATAGATATTGCTGCTAACAGTTGCCTTGCACGCCCTTGACGCGAAGCTTAGATTGCTATAATATAAAGAAAGCTCAAAAAAGTTAATACCATCCCCAAAAAGTTAAGTTAAACACTAAATTTACCAAATATAAGAAAAGCATGCTGTTTCTTTCGCTTGAAACACTCGTCCAAACTATCTTAAAACCAGTACACTCAGCCTGTATATTTTTAGAAAAAAAAACATTTTACTAGCATACCGAGCGCGTTCATAATTTTTCATCAGTTAAAGCTGTATTACATTACACAAAATACCCGTTCACTTTCCTAAAAACTCTGTTTTCGTGAAGTAAGTGAATTAATGTCAAAAGATCGCATTTCTGTCACTTAACCGAAACCGTTTTGTCGTCGGTCAGGTGCAACGTTTGCACTGCAATCAATTGCGATCAAGTGATTGTCGATGCCGACGGAACTACAAGCTGTTTGCTTACGTCAACTAAACGACTCTTGTTGTCGGAGTCCAATGCCGCTCTCTTTGGCGGCGCAATCATACACTCCAGGAAATTGAGACCTTCGACCGAGGGCACTTCGAGGTTGCGGTTGACTGACGGTAGGCTTATAGGGCACTTGACTGGGGGGCAAATAAACTACCGTAATATTAGCCTCGCTGATGAATTATAACATACCTGACTGTCTACGCTGGAGCTGCTGAAACGAGAAATGAAGTTGAAACTGAAGTTTTTAAAGAATACGCCTACAAAAAATGATTAAAAATGCATTATCTTTCAGGTAAGAAACACTACTCGACAATTTTTTCACTGTTGTGGAATATTGTGTATTTTTTGTCCGATCATTAATTTTCTACAGCGGTAAATTTGAAACGTATTGACCACGGCCCCTAATGTGATAATTTACGTATTCTTTGTATTTTAAAAATACAGTGTATTATTTTATTTTTCCTTTTAGCAGTTAGCAGTCGGCACTGTCGGTCACTGTCTTACATTCGGTTTTCAGACTAGTTGGTCTTGTTCACGTCATTGACCATGGAAACAGTTCGAAAAACTAAAGGTTCAATAGTGCGAAAGTTTTAAGGTTTTTCCTATGCACTTCTTCGGACGTTGACTCAATATATCCACATTTCCTTCCAACTAGAGTTACGGCCAGGATTAGGATTAGTGCTGCATATACACCTTCAAACCAGCGAAGCTTTTTCGGATTACAGACACATAACCAGAAAGCAAATAAGCAGTTCATAACGTTCCACATTATTCGTAAACATTACCCATTATCACGACACATAAAAAGGCCACAAATACACCGTGTCTCAGAAAAAAAACAGTCAAAATTGTTTTTCCTACAACTTGGTCAGATGTTTACTACATTTGATAATTTTTGGCACGAAAATGGCCAAGACGATGAAATCATGCAATGTGCACTCATTTTCCACCTCACCTAATTTATGTCAACGCATTACCATGTGAAACATAAATGTTTCAAATTCTTGCATAACCCTGAGTTATTTACCAATTAAGCGCTGTAACGACTTAACTAAGCACAAAATAAATCTCAGTGTAAAGTATTTAGCAGAATTCTAAGTTTGTGTAACAAATCGCTTGCAAATCATCAGAATTTATGTCCAAAGTGGGCCCCGCATACAAAGACAATGACTTAGATGCAACGCCACTGGCTGATAGCGGAATCAACAAACGACTGATCAAACGGCATTCAGCTCATCAGTCAGCTATTTTGTTGTCTGCTGTTTTTACCATAAAATATTCAATACCACACAATTATTAAACCACGTGGCACCCTCAGTCAAACTTATGATGCAAAGGTAAGCAATCCGATACAAATAACCACCGCGTAATGTAACAATTTGGAGCATCTGTGTTTTACACGGTAGTGCGTTGACAAAAATTAAGTGAGGTGGTAAATGGGTAAACCTCACATAATTCTATCGTCTTGGCCATCTTTGTGCCAAAAATTATTAAAGTTGGCGGAAATTTGACGAGGTTATAACAAAAACAATATTGACTGTGTTTTTGAGACACGGTGTATAGTCAATGCTTCCTGTATATTCATGCAGTCTTAAGTCGGTCGTGAAGTGATGCACTGGCTGCAGCGAAAGCGTACGATGCTCCCGAGATCAACTCGCGGCTACGATCGACTGTATACTGTCGACCTACCCAAGTACCGGCGTTAAAACAAATGCGAGCAGCTTAATGAGCATACGCGCGCTGATTGTAGTGACCGAGTCGTCTAGCTGTGGTGAGCGCTGAGGGTACGATTGAGTCTGACGCCAACGATCTGTCTTTAGTGCTGCTCAGTGTCCACAGTGGCGTAGCAAGGACCAAGGAAAAGCCCTGGACCCCTGGTTCAGCAGTAAATTAGAGACCCTCAATTGCGAAGACCGACGTACAGCGGGAAGTAGGTAGTGGGAACGACTTTCCCCACGAGCATGGGAGCGTTGTAAGCTTCGCAGTGGGGTCTAAAGCAAAGCCGGCAAGAGACTGTTGTGATGCTTTTTGTGTTCTTCTCAGATGACCTTTCCTAGCTGCCGTGAAAAATTGCGTGCGCACTGTGGAATTGTCTTATTTCTCCCATTTTTTGCCGTTTTTGGTAGGGGGTTTCGGGAGCTTGGGAATCCGGTTCTTTGAGTCAGGCAAACCCCCGGTTCCTACGTCACTGACTTGCGGCGTCGTGGGTTTAAAAGAAGGCGCGGAAGAAAGTTGTAAATTTCCGACAAAGGAGATTATTGATGCTCAAAATTCCGATTTTGTCCCTAAATTTCTCAAAATGGGGTTTACGGTTCAAAAATTTGCATTTTTGTAAACGAAAATATTTCGACAAGAAGAGGATTTTCCGACAATTTTCCGACAACCAACGATTTAGGGTGGGCAATTGCCCCCTTTGCCTCCTTCCCCTACCCTGCCAGGACACCACTGCAACTGGCTGTCGATACGTCGTCGCCGCCGTGTATTTACGAGCGAGCCAAGACTTATCAGTTCAGCCGCCTCCGCAACAGAACCAAGCAGCATTGCACCGACTTACTGCAGTGGCTCGTAAACCAACGTTAGTTAGCCATGCTGCGCTGCGAATCCAGCTAGTCACCGACCAGGAATCTGCGACGGCCTAATTACCAGGTGCTGGCAGAGCGCTGTCGTCGAATAACTCCAACATCATCTTGGTGACTTGGCAAGGTGTCGAACTTGAGCTAGAGAGATCGTGGGTTCGACTCCCGGTCGGGTTACTATCAAGTAATTACAAGGCCCCTACTTGGAGAGGTAAACCACTTAGGTATATAACGAACACCAAAGTCAACTCAGCCTTCCATCTCTCCGGGGTAGGTAAATCGAGTACCGGCCTGTCTGGCTGGGGTTAAGGCGGGCGCGTTCACCTGTGTCGGGTGGCAGCTAACACTGTGTGATCCCGTATGGCAGGTGACGCTCCGTAGCTTCGTGATTGGTTTTCTATCAAAAGCTGTACACCGCCTTTACCTTTTTCACCGAACATAAGGACGCCCGCCAAACTGCAGCGGTGCTGGAGAGTGAAGACTGATCGAAGACTGATCAATTAGTTGTCGATCACTCCGCACTCGCTACAATCAAACAAACTAAATCACGAGTAGATGTTGAGTGCACTGCCGGCCGAACGAAAAGATCGACCCAAGTCGTTTCTTGATTATATTGACACCACACGCAGCAATCGTTGCACTGGCAACATCGCATACGTATAGGTTTCAACACGGTTTAAAGTGTATTATGCGAGTGTAACAAGTAGTGTAACAACACTGTAGACCGTGTTGAAACGATGCTTATTTCGCGACTGATCAACGGTGAGTTCTGCGTTCAACTTGTGTGAGATAAACAGACGCAAGATGCGTTGTAATTGTCACGGTTGATTAAAATGACATTATTTATTCATTTCTTGACGCAGTATCCAGAAGAATTGCAGTGTAACATCACAGCTGAACAACCATATATACATAATGGGTATTTTGATTGATGAATCTTTGTCATTTAGTAGTCATATAGGCCTATGTCATATTGTTACTCGTGCATTTACCAGGGCTAACACGATTCATAAGTGTTTTGTCTCTAAGCACACTCCAAATGGGCAGTTATAACACACATTATAGGAGGACAAAATAGGTCACGAAATAAAGTATTGCCCTGATGTTTATTTCGCACCATCCGCCGTATGGGAGATAAAGTATACAAAAGGAGACGGAAGAAAAGAAAAGAGAACAAAAGTATGCAGTCGAAAAATACAAAACGCGGAGAAGTTGATTCAGTTATTTAAATAAGATTTCTTGTTCGCTCCAGGTTCCGAGTCACTTTTTCACTCGATGCTCGTTTTTGCGGGTATCGTGTTACTTGAATAGATGCGAATAAAGCAAGCAGGGCAGATTTGACAAGGCTGCTAGAACTGCGTGGTTTCATTGTGTGCGACATGCAACAAGAAAAAACGTTGCAGCCCATAGGCGTCGGTCATAGGATGGATAAGGGAACATGCCCCTCTACTTTTTGTGCTAGGGGGCGTAATGTGTTGTGTTTTCTCCTACTTTTTACAGAAAAACACTTATTATTTATTAAATAATAACTGTTTTAAAACATCTGTTAAATAGTTATGATACTGCACAGTAAAACGCATTTAATATGTTTCGCGGTCGGGCACAGAACGTCTTTTAAAGAAGGTGGAGCAACAGAGAAAAAATGAAAGCATAGAAGTAAAGAAAAAACGTCGTATATGCCCCAAAATGTGGTTCTATTCTCGCTCTTCCTTTGGACGTTTGATAGGCCTATATCATACACTATACAATATATTGATGTTCAGTTATATGGCATTTTGCGGTACCCCTTCTATATTTTTTCTCGGTCGACGGCGCTGGTTACAAGAAACGCTGTTGCTGCTAGGCGCACGGCAGAATTGTGCCAATATACAGCCTAATAAATACGTCAACGACTAATCGCTAAGAGAGTGCCCACATGTGGGACAAAACCCTGCTTGCGACAAAAATGGCGGGCGGGGCTACGTACAGTGCAGATGTCAATCAACTCGGGTTTGGCAGCGCTATCGCTGATTGATTTGACTGACAGCTGCACTGCACGTGGCCCCAACGTGTTTTTTGTCGCATGCGAGATTTTGTCGCACGTGTAGGCACTCACTGAACATCGTCGCCGCAGCGCGTATGTGGATGCCGCCATGAAGGACTCTTGGCGACATTAATCACCACACCACTCACTCCACCATCCGTACTCAATCGTTGCCACAATGTCGCGCATATATATGGCCTACCCTCTGTTCTGCCCGCCAGCGCCCGTCGACAATCTAAGCGCTTGGCGCCCGGAAACGAAGAGTCGCGAAGTCCGTCCAAGTGTCAAACTCCACTGCACGAACATCGTTGGCAACATATCTTTGAACAGGCTCATAAGCTAAAACAGTAAATTATTAAGTTATGTAAATTCATCAACAATACAACTTTTTAAAAATTGTTCTTGACGTTTCGGCAACCGCTGCTGCCTTGTTCGAAACGACTGTCCGCCAGGTGTCGCTGCTCGCAGATCACAGTCGCAGACCACGCCATTTTCTCTCAACCACGTCATAGACTGGGACCGCGCCAAGGTAATCAACGCAAAACGCAACAGAATGAATCGATGGATCAAGGAAGCGATACACATAAGAAAAAAACATGTCTAGCATGTAGTGTTGCCTTGATTGGCGAATAAACATAAACATTACACTCTAGGGCGCCGTGTCGAAAAGTGTTTATTTCATCGATTGTGATCGACGATGTGTTCTGCCTGGGACACGTGTGTGATAAGCAAGCAGACGTGAGGCGTGGCCACGTGTTTGGTGACGCCACGATTAGACGACTACATGTTCGTGTAGTGGAGTTTGACACTAAGCGAGCGATCACCTGAACGTTCGCGGCTGCATGGTTAACATCTGCGCCGTCATCCGTCGCGCAGCGCGATCACGTAATACACGTGCGCCGATCTTCTTTCTCTCCAAGACAGTGTTCGTTGTCTGTCCGTCCATGCATTTGCCGTGGTCGTGATCTATTATTGAACCTGGCGGCCAGTCCGTTGGTCGGCCTGTCGGTTTAGCGGTCGATCGCCCGCCCGTCCGCCGCTAATATGCAAACTCGATAGAGGACTCGCGCGCTCGCACTGGAGATTTAACAGACTCGTTGCTCTCGCACTAGTTCAGTCCCTATTTGTCCTCGGAGTGACAACGGCGGGCCGACTGACCACGAATAGACTGTCGCTACTGGCACAGCGAAGAACGAACAGCAGCAGGAGCGGTATAGTCGAGTTGAGTCGTGGGCTGTGAGTTAACTAGATCTCGCAGAATTGCTTCGTCGAATGTCGAGCGAGCAGGCGAGCCGTACGTACCCAGTCGGTCGCAACTGACGAAGATAGGCGGCCGTTGGCGTGACGTTCGATTTAAACTACCGGTTACTGACTGCTAAACCCAGCCCGACTCGACGCAGCTATTTTCTTTCTTTCGTACTGCAGCCTGGACACTGTCGAATTGTTGTGTAAAAATACTGCAAACGGTGGAATCATGTATTGACTACCAAATGACGTATGATAAGACGCCGAACGGAGTGCAGACCGGGAAAACAACGTGAAATGAAGGCTGGCGATCTTTCTGCGCAGAAAAAAAGAACACAAGCCGAACGCAATACTCGCACTGTTTGATCGAAATAATTACTATACTCGCTCGCACACACAACGACGATTGTCAATCACATCGGTTTTTCTATGTTGATTCCCAACTCACGACCCAACGAATAAAAAATTGGCATAACTAATTATGTTGGCAGTTTAGAGCCTGTGGAGCCTACACTTTCTTTAAAAAAATTAAATAATTGAAATATTAATACACAATTAATAGGGTTAATATGCAAATAAATCAGTGGTGGTGGTGGTTTTCGGTTGTGCGTGTGCAGTAATTAGATCCAAGGCAGCACTGCAGACGAAATGCATGCACAACGGAACGTCAAACATGAAAAGAGAGAAAATGTCACAGAATAATAATTGATCACAGCAAATGCCACAATTTCACGTCAATACGTCCGTCCGTCCGTCTGATTGGTTGGCTGGTTGGCACTGACCGGAACTTGCTTCCATCCGAGTCGACTTGGACTTACTTTCGCACGTCGAGATAGACGGACAGACAGACAGACTCCGCTACGTTACTCGGTCTGCCGTTAACTAGAAGGCGGCGTAAAGCGGGGTTTCCACCCAACGTAATGCAGGCAGCGTACGCAACGCAAACAAAAAAAACACGCAGCTGACGTAGTTGACGCAACGGCTGTCTTCATAATTATCCGTGACCCCCTCTACTGTTCGGTCGACTGCTTTTACAATTAAATTCCGCGCCGCGGAACAAAACAAATTCTAATCATCTGCTACGACTAAAGCAAATAGACAAAATAAATCGCAATTTACACTGTATTAAAAACAAACACCAACAATTTAATATTAATTACAAACAATCCAACAAGTGCCAAAATGACGGTCGCTTGCCTCATCGATCAGCTACGTCAGTTGCGTCGCGTACGTTGCGTTGGTTGCGCGTGGTGGAAACTCCGCTTAACACGGTAAAGCCCCGCGCACTGCAGTGTACTGTCCAGGGATCTGTGTTTCGTACCGCTTCTTCTTGTTTTTTTTTATTTCTGATAATGCACAAATTTTCAGAGCTGAGTAATGAAGTGCTGGTAAAAACCGATAACGTCCATATCCTTGAAGCTAATAAAAACGTGGAGATAAAAACAAGGCAAATGTCTCTAGATTGACGCCTGAGTCGCCGCGCTGTCTGCTAATCGAGACTTGAATGCCTCGATGGACATAGACATGACGACATCAGCTGGCAATCGGTTCCAAGTCTGGATAATTGCAGGGAAGAAGCTTTAGTTGAAAACGTCGACGAATCTACAATACAGTCGGGGCTGTGTCGCTTTCGACATTCCAAGACACTCCGGGATTGAAAAACCGGCGTTACAGGACGCGATGCCTCGCATGCAGTAAGGTTATCGCTAATGCGTCTTGTGGCGGGCGTGACATTTGCCGACGTCACTCACTCTCTGCCCTAGCAGAGCCTCGTAGTGTCGGAAGTGCTCACTGCTCAGTCGAATAGATCGTCATCAGGCCGCTATCACAGCCTGTCAATCGACCGCTCAACAGCTGCCTGCCTCCCGCAGCAGTCGCAGATCAGCGATTTTTACCAGTGACGAACAGACAGACAGACGGACAGACAGGCAAGACTGGTAACGCGATCCAGAACTTATTACCTGTCCCAACCAACGGCGAGGTCATGCGATCGGTTGGTGCTATATATCTATGTGTTGGTTTCCCAGCAGGATTACAGAAAAAAGTTCGCGACGAATTTGGCTAAATTTTTCAGGCAAGTTTCGACTTGGCCCAAGCTTAAAGGTGATTGGATTTTGATGGTTCTGCCATCTGGCGAACACGACGGCTAAATTGACGCAGCGTTGGCGGAGGTTTGCGGTCTCTGACTGCCCTTCGATTTTTGGGCACGCAATGACGTCTGCTGTCAACCATGGAAATGGACTGAATGAATGTTTTGGCTTGCCGCGAAGAGGCGATGAGTTGTGTTTGCCAGGGCGCTCTTCAGGCGACGTTAATACTAAATGCTATGTTAGCAGGTGAGAGCCTGCATGACGGCGATAGGCGAGTTGTTTATAAACTGCGATCTGCTGATGCGATGATGACGTCACACAAACAAACCGAACCTCTCGCCGCTTGTGCTTGCTTCAGACCATTTCCTCCAGCATCAGCAACAGATCATCCATCCATGAAACTCTGGATAATAACAGCTATTATCCAGGTGTTGTTGATCCATCGATATGCCTCACGATTGTCCATCAGTCCCAGTGTTGTAGGCTATATTTAGGCTACATGTTACACGTCTGTCGTTTGCCTTTGTTGTTCGGTTTATGCCGCACATGATAGAACTATAGCTAGTAGAACTTCACACGTTCCTAATAGCTTTCACTGCAAAGTAAGTATGTTAGTTTTTTGGCCGACCGTATTCGCCTACTAACGGTCGTGTTTATGGCACAAGCTATCGTCTGTCTGTCTGTTACGCATGTATTGAGGCTAAACGGTGCGTCATAGGGGGTTGGCAATGGTACCGTTGGCTAGGGCGATGACGAGTTCCCATATAGGCTGCAAATAGTAACCATGCCGTGAGACGTACCTTATTTTAGCGTTAATTATAGCGTCCGATAGCAGCAGCGTTATCATGTCCTGTATGGAACTGTAGTCACCTCTGGGAAATCGCTTTCTCTCCTCGACCGGAAGCTGGACGCTGGCTTTTAGACGTAGGTGGTACGGTCGGCTTTTCCTAGCACAGCTGGGCTTTACGTTTCTTTACCAATGTCTATAGGTGTAAGCTAAACGTAAAAGTCGGAATGTAGCTCTTTAGAAGATTGAACCCCCACAAAACTACGGAGCGTCACCTGCCATATGGGATCACAGTTTTACCTGCCACCGGACACAGGTGAACGCGCTCCACCTTAACCGCAGCCAGATAGGCCGGTACTCGATTTACCTACCCCTGAAGGATAGAAGGCTAAGTTGACCTAGGCGGCTAGTTACATACCGAGATGGTTTGCCTACTCGCCTAGGTACCCATCGCAGTACTAACCCGGCCCGGCGTACAGTAACTTCGTTGATAGAATGAAACGCTTTACCGCTACGCCAGGCCACCGAATGACGCCATGTATTGTATACTTGTACACAACTTCGTTACCAATAGCTAGCACGATAATATATCTAGTGCAACGAGTGCAACTGCTTTTGCCGCACGATGCAGATTGACGTATAGGCAAAGTGCGGTATTGCAACCGTAAGTTGTCCCTACGTCTGTTCGTCTGCGTCATTAATATTCAATAGTTTTACTGCAGAGTAGAAAGCTTATGTTTGTTTTTTTCTTTTTATTAATATTTAGTGTAAACGATGCTGTGTATATTTGTACATATATCTATTTACAAACAGCGATCACGAAAATATAAACAACAAAATGAAAACTGGTGCATAAGTAACAATATAAAAAATAATCACGCATTTCAACTAACGTTGTTAGTTTTATTTAGTATTCATTCCTGCTAAGTTCGTTAGAATACTTTTAGGTATGCGACAATGGGAACCAGACGAAACAAAACCCGCGAGTGTCGGGAGAAACGTATACTTTCTGAGCTATTTGTGCTGTAACAGAGCACGAAGATTTATTTGCCGACAGCTTCGTTGACTAGGGATCTGACGTGACACTGAAAAATGGCTGAAATTGTCAGCTATTCTGTCGCGGCTAATGATGCCGATTTTTCTCTGCAAATTCTGTCCATTTATCACGACTCACTGCAGGCTCAATGTCTTCACCGATCCAACTTGAAGAGTAAATTCAACTCGTAACGTTGCTTATTGGATGTCAGTCGTTTGTCTTATCTTGTGAATTGCTACCTCCGTCGAAGAACGCGATTAGGTGTCAGGTCAAAAACTAATAAACGAGTTTTTAAAAATAAAATTTTGCAAAAAGCGGGGCGTGGCCTGAATTTGAATTGATTAGATTTTGGTCGCGATCCGAAATCTTTTATGGATTATTAATTACTTACCCATGATTTTTCACTATCATCAATAAATAGGGCGTAAAGTGGCCGTTTGGCATTTGCAGTGTATCTCAGTAATGCGTAAACGGATCTCGATCAAATGTTACGAAAAACTGAAAATTTTAACGACGATCCTGTTCGGGATTCAGATCTAGGATTAGATTCCTGAATCGTGATCCAGATTATAATATTCAAACGGCAGTTGTATTGACTTCGTTATGCTCACCAGATGACGGCACCATTTTCGGTGGAGGTTTGTGCTGTCCCAGTACTGTAGGGACTTTCCAGTTCTAGTCATTTTTCACAGTCTGACATTGACGGAGAGCTCGACATCACTGCATCAGTTGCAGATGCAGCGCCGATGACGTCACGCGAGCCTGCCATGCTGCGGCTACGCCGCGTGTCTACGAGCGTATTAATGCAAATCAGCGCTAAGCGTGTTACATCGGCATCTGTACGGCTACAGCCGGCAGTTGGGGTCGCTATCCCTCGTCTACAGTAGGCCTTCACAGCTGTTTTGTTCGACAAACGACAGCTGGGAGCCGAAGAGAAACTGACGTTTTCTCGGACGTAGGCCTAGTTCTATGCCATTCCATTCGTCAGCTCATGTTTCGTCCAGAAGAAGGATTAACAGTAAAGACTATCTCTTAGAATAAATACCAAGATATTCGCAAACACGAGACGAATTCTAACTTTGGTGTTATCTTTAGTTTAAGAACGAACATTTGAACAGAGACCCACTGGCAAGTATTTTGCCACAAACCCCAAAACAGTAAAAAAATTTTACACTTAAGTTTAGACTTCTCATTAGACCAGTAAGTAAATGTCAGATTTATACTCAAAATGATCTTGCCTATGCTGGGCCATTATGGGCCCCAAAGGGTTAAATATGACTACCAGATAAGTAAAAAAGATAATAGGAAACGACAGTTAACACAAAAGTTAATCCGAACATTACCGATTAACACCCGTCAGCTACAATGCAAATAATTATGCGTTTTATTTAATCCTTGAGGATTACAAACTTTTAAATTAATTTTTAGTTTACCTTTTTTACCTACAAATTATAAAATAAGTTAATCAGACTGCTTAGCATAATGCCATAAAAATTATTTTTTGTCATTTAAGTTAACATCCTTTCCTATGATACTACCAGATATAAAGTAGCACACAAAATATTAAATAGTTATGACAGTTCTGCTCTGCTGACACTGCCATAAACAAGACTATTTTGATAACAATTAGCACTGCTTTGCATCAAAGGCGTGAACATTTTTACTCGGCCGCTGTTTAATGCAATAGCACGACCACACTTCACCGTCCAGCCTCCGCAGTCGTGTATACCGTCCATGATCCGCATTGTTATGTCAAAAGAACAAAATCACTGACTGACTTAAGGACTGATAATTGATAATACTGACTTAATGACTAGCTTATATTTTAGTTAATAACATTTAATAATATAATTCGAAATTCCACGTTCAGTTTGATAAAATTAATTAATATTTTTACACTGTTGAAGCGTTTTCGGTTTTGCTTCCGACTAAACGAAGTCACCAAACGACCAAGAATCGTTTTCTGGGATCACTAATGTTTGGAAACCCCTTACTGTTTGACGTCATCGGCTGCATGTCTTTACAGCATGCGCCATATCAGAGTTACGCAACTAAAAAGCTGCAGCCTTTTTGGTCAACAGACGAAGGATTTGAGCTTTGATATGGGGCATAGGCCTATGTGTGTATGAAAGAGGCATTTTTATCCTTAAAAACTCGAACATTGTTAAAAGCAGGTGAAAGGGGGCAATAATGATGACGCTAATTGAGTCATTAAAACTAACGTGGATAACTGAATTTCTCAAAGAGCTAATATGCAGCTGCATAGGCCTACTTGAAACTTCGGTATTTCAGATGGACGTGTCAGCGCACGTGTCTCCGTGTACATGTAATCTAGAGAAAATCCTGCTCTCTGTTTGTAGCTGCCTGATTCTTACCACTTTTAAAGATAATTTTTTATGTACTGCATGTTCCGTGCACTTTATATACGATATTTATGATATACAAAAAGTGCTCGTTTCGCTAGCTTTAGTTCAGGATTTGCCATAAGTACGTGTAAGATAATTAGCACAATTTAACAGCGGCATCGCATATAGAGTGAACGTCTGCCCATAGTACGCCGGCAACGTGCGTGTTAAAGCGCATACAAAGCGGCGTAGGCCTAACTGAACCGAACTGAATTGATATGGTTTAGTTTTTGACGAACTGACTAATGGACAAGCAGTAATGTAACTACGCTCGTACGCCCGCCCTGCTCGCCAATTGGTCAGTTCGTCAAAAACTAAACCGTGTCAGTTCAGTTCAGTTCACTTCAGTTACGCCACTCTGTAGTCTGTTCGCGCCTTTATTAAAACTTTGTCTTTGAAGAACAGAACCAGTAATCACAAAACGAACATGTGAATCAAACGAACAGCGTAGGTGTGTTTAAAACCCGTCCTTGATATTTCAGATAATTTTGTCGCCAATATTATCACCTCAGACTAATTTCGCGACGTGACAATAAAGTCGGTGGAATTTTCGCCGCATGCACTTTAAAAAGTGCGTTCATGATTGTCTTGCGTGCCAATAAGATTGAAGACCCTGCCGACTGTTGACACACGGTGTGATTAATTAGCGTAACGCGGCGCAATGGAATGCAACGGACCACGACCGAACGGTCCGGCACTCATTCAGGCCCTGATGTAGTCCGTCCGTCGTAAGTCGTTTGCGTTGGTGATAAATCATAAAGCATTTGGCCAATAAAGCAGCTTATAGACTACTTATCAGAATCAGCAAACGTCGCAGCACGATAACCCCACGCGAAGCACAACGGCGTCGTGCGTTAAAAAAGTGGGCGGGGCATGTAGTTGCAACTTTCTGGCAGGCACTGCAAATTTCCGACGAAGCAGATTATGGGTCTCAAGATTTCAATTTTGCTTTTTCATTCCACAAAATGGAGGTTTTAGTCCAAAATTTTACATTTTTGGTCGACAATTTTTCGACATAAAGAACATTTTTCGACAATTTTCCCTCGACCAAAAATTTACGGGGCGTGGGAACAATTGCTCATTGCTCCGCTGCCCACCAGCCAGCCACGACGTCACTGTCAAAGCAGTCTGGAATGAAAGAAAACCAGCAGTAACAAAAACAAAGGTGTCGGCCCACTACCGACATAATATGAGGCCGGCCGTCCACCGACGTACAATACATATATACGCGGCCACGTACTCGATCGATGCAATGCGCAATTCTGGCCATAAAATGACTTTTTTATTGTATTAATATTTTATAGCGCTGTATGCAGAGCTTCAGAGGCGCTAGAACTTTTAACCTCTTGAGCTGAAAATAAAATTGGCGCACCAATTACTGCTGCTCCGGGAAAGGTTGACGCCAATTTGGGTTTTTACGTCCTTTTGTTTTTGAGTTAGGCCGTGCGGGACAGACGTACGGACGAACGGGCAAAACCTTTAATGCGGCCTGTTAGAACGAGCGCGCAAAAAGTGCACTGGTATAAAGTTGTTCGGCTAACGAACGGTAGGTCTACCTTGAATGAAGTAGGCGGCGACAATGACAGCTATGACGTTGCGCGGCAGCGGACTGCAGACAACATTTGCACGGACTGTGGACGACTTGTGCAGTCGGGTAGACGACGTGTCCCCCATCACAACCAAAGCAAAGCCAACGCACTGCTGTTGATATCGATTTTGATCGTCAGTTAAAGTACACTCGGCTCGCACTCGTACCGTTTTCGCGGCAACTTTCGGCTGCAGTCGTGCGTCATACAGCAAACGCGACGGTGTAGTCTACGAGATCCGAACGTCGTTTAAGTACGATGTCGCGCTGTCTGGGGCGGTATAAGCTGTACACTGTTTGCTTATAGACTCCAGTCGTCGTGGCTTCAATGTCTATAATTCGATGCATACGGCAACTACATGTATAGCGCTATATCCACCAAATATGGTTGCTGTAAAGCAACTTCAGTACCGTACAGCTGATTCTTCGAAGATCTTTCTCTACACTTCGCTCAGACACAAGAGCTAAGTTAACGCTGGCTACGCACACGGTCTGCAGCGCATTTCATAACCGTGTCTTGGACGCCCGTGATGCGTCTGTCCGCATGCCGTCCTTGTGTGTTCATCTGTATATCTCTCTAATCCCGTCGTACAGCACAACTGTCTTCGTCTGCTAGTCGACGAGCTCTTATCAGCAGCAGCAGCAGTTGCAGAAGCAGTAGACTGGCTTGCTGCTGCAACTGCTGCAACGTCTGATGCTGCCGCGTGCTGTTGCTTGCTGCTGATTTAGCGGCCAATAAGCTGGCAAATAGAACGCAGTACAGCAGCAGCGTCACCACTCATCGACACATGATAATTACATCATTGCTGTGATTATGACGGCAATAGTCATAGTAATTGCTGCTCTCTGTACCGGTTTATGAATAATATACGTGCATCTATTCGCCTGCAGTGGTACAACGTCTTCAGTATTTCGCTGAGCCCCCATGGCATTAAGCAGTGTTTTCTGTCGCTCGTTTGAAGTCAGTTTGTTTGTCTGTTTATTGTTTATCAACACCTTGAATTTCCAAGTTTTTTTCGCCTTTTAGTGCCAGTTATACGAAAGTTTTTTTATAGCCAAGCGCCCCCGTAATGAAATTATATCGCAAAAATCTGTTATACGATACGCAAACCGATCCTGACCGAAAAACGGCTCGATAATACCAGGAAATACCCTTCAAGCCCATATCCTTTCCATGAACTTTTCCCCATATCTAAAACAATCAGCAAACTGCTTGCCAGATACACAACAGAAAATATACAACAGGACTCGAAACTGGAACGGCAGACACAACGAAAAGCGCGTATTTCTGCAATCCTAGCTCCTATGGGAAATGACACGCAATAATAATTCCTAGAAAATGTCAAACACTGCCAAAGCAAGCTGCAGACAATGCCAGGTGTATGTCGTCTCTGTCGTTACAAAGGCCGCTAATTTCCTTGCCTAATTCTAAACACGTTTTAAACGTTTGAAGCAAAATAACAACTTGAATCAAACTGTGCGGTTACTAAAGCGTTTCGGAGTTTGTTAGAATGTGCAACATCTCTGCCGAGGTAAGAAAAAAATTATGTTTTTTTTATCTGTCTCCGTGTTTCGGTGCATCCGCAAAATTATGGAAAAATTATGAGCAAATTTTGATCATTTTTTCAAAGAATGAGATATGGCACAGAAAACAACCGAGTAAGCTTAAAGCGACGTTGATCATAGTCTGAATACGTAGATAAAAAGTTCGGCGAATGTTTGCTTTGCTCAGTCGAGTGCCGACAGTTACTATATTTAACTATTCGAGAATATGTTTATAAATTTTCACCCGCTGCACTCTGGGCGATCGGAAGCATCTGGCTGGCTGCAGTGTGGCCGCGTGGCCGATCTGAAACATTGTCTACTGGGAGTGACGCCTGCCGAGTTTCACGGACGACGGTCAATATGCTGCCGGGACGCCTGCCACGGATTCATTTCCGTACATGAACACAACACACGGCCGTCTTAATGATAAATCGAGGACAAAAGTCCTCCCAGACAGGTTTTCACCAAGCGTAACTTAACACGCCAAACCACTGAACTCAACTTTGACGACTTTTGTGCAGGAACATTGTCTCATACTACATCTGAAGACAGACAGTAGCGGCCTTTCGCGCGCGACGTTAAGAGCAACATCTTTTGATTAAGACTCGATCCACTAAATAAAAGAATACGCAAAACGGCATAATAAATTACGGCAGCAAAATCGTCGATTTTTACGCGCAAAAGCAGCTACTGCTTTCAGCGCCATCGCAATTCTACGGGTGGATCAGTCAAAAACGGTGCAAGTAGGATCACCAAATCTTCACCGTCGGCTGCCTGGAAGACTCTAGTTTCAGAAACCGTAAAGCTTTTCCATAAATTCGAAGGGGGTCACCTCGAACGAAAGCGCTAAATGAAAG
>Ga0209454_1000275_pt1 | contig 28467 bp, 20 predicted proteins | sample WorMetHERISLAND1_2_FD_187400 | JGI IMG/M metagenome (GOLD analysis project Ga0209454, IMG submission 187400) | Marine gutless worms symbiont microbial communities from Max Planck institute for Marine Microbiology, Germany - Olavius geniculatus... | ecosystem: Host-associated > Annelida >... | reverse complement strand
TGCAGGGTTACCTGTTTTTTTTTTATTTTCGTCACAACGAAACGTTATGACGCCAGAATTCTCTGACTCTGCCGCACTATGACCACGGGCATAATCATCAGCCCCCACGTTGGCCGCCACTTGCAGTGGCGGCGGAAAGGGAAGGGGAGAAGAAGCATGCGCCCCGGGCGACACTGTGCAGGGGCGGCATTTGGAGGGGCGAAAATGACTTCTTTGAGATACACGAAAACACATCAGAAGCACTTGCGACTAAAATCTTGAGCAAATTAGACGCTGATGGTCTGCGCGTTGCATGATGAAGACTGCCGTGGTCAGACTTACGACAACGCTGCAGTAATGGCCGGGCGTCGAACGGGCGTACAGACAAGGATTCGCGAAAAGAATTCTCGTGCCTTATACGTTCCCTGCGACAGCCATAGTCTGAATCTTGTCGGCGTTTATGCGGCTTACGTAAATCCGGTGATTGTCACTTTTTTGGAACGATTGGGCGAATCTGTACTTTTTTGCTTCGTCAACACATCGCTAGGAAGTCATGAAACAGCACGTGGAGCTGGCGATTAAACGTGATTGCGACACCAGATGGAGTTCAAAGTGTGACTCCGTGGAAGCCGTCTGTACGCAAATAGATAGTGCAGTTGATGCCCTGGAGCCAGGACAACGTTTGTGAAAATTCTGACACTCGAGCTAATGCTGGTATTCTTCTTCGTAACATTCTCACTTATATTTTTTTCGTCTTACTGCCATTCTGGAAATCCGTCCTGCAGGCCATCAATCGAATTCAGAAAAGGTTGCAAGATCCAAAGATAAACTTTCGTGATGCGGCTGACGACATATTGGGCCTCAAAAAAATCATGAGGACTCGAGGAGAACAGTTCTGTGTGTACGCCATGCAAAACGGGATGAAATAGTGTGACGAGTGGAATGTCGAAATCAATTCTTGAACGAGGAAAAAAAGAAAATACCAAAAGAATTGGCAGTAGATGCAGCTCATACAGCACAGAAAGTGACAAGGCGTGTGATGAAGTTTGCTCTTCACACAATCGCGGCTGGTTTGGAAACTCGGTTTCGACAGCTCGAATATCTGCACAAACTTTTGGCTTTCTGCTGGATACTGAAACGCTCATGACTGATGACGCTATTGACCTTGATGACTTGCAGAAAAAATGTACAGATTTTGCGACAGCATTCCTAGACGACGTCGACGGTGCTCGTCTTGTGGATGAAATACAAGACTGTCGAATTCTTGTCAGCAGACGTGTAGGAGTTGACGTAAGTCCTTTCTGGTATCCTCAAGTTCATTGTGTCATTTGGTGAAAATGACGTATTTTCCAACTTGAAAGTGGGACTGCAGATTCTGTTGACACTGTCTATTTCTGTTGCTGGCTGCGAGATTTCGTTCTTCTAGATGAAACTCATTATGAAATATCTCAGGTCAACAATGACGGAAGGTAGATTGACGAACTTAGCAATTCTTTCCATAGAAAAAGAAACAGTTAAGCAGGTTGACTTTACCAAATTGATTGAAAACTTTGCAGCAGTGACAGCGCGGAAAGTTTTGATTTAGTGGTTTACCGTTCAGTGTACTATACATTTATTTCTTGCATGGTTGGACTGCGGTGACAGGCAGACCGCAGACTGTAGTGTAACTAGAGCAGAGGCCTTACTGGCCTAGTTAAAAGGTCTGTTTAAAGGCAAAAACCAGTGAATACCAAAAACTGTCATATAAGTGTTACATAACTTTATTCGAGCACTGGACACACGTGCAGAAAGTGTGAGTAGCAGTTGTTTTTTTGGCAGTTGCAACTGATCAAACTTCAGTTCCATTGCATTACACAATTACACTTCCAAATTAGCGTACTGTTCACAGTCCACACCAATGCTATCGTTGTAGTGTTGTACCCATAAGAATATCCATTGCCAATTTGACTAGAGAAGGCGGCAACACAGACGTTTGCCCCGGGTGCCAAAAAACCCTCGCGCCGCCACTGGCCACTTGTAACGTCAGCACGCCACGTGACGGCCATCAATCCCGGTTCCTCGTCGGCATCAGCCTTCTCTTTGGCATCACATTCTTCGCCTTGACGCACTGCTGCTCCATCCTCCGAGTGACCCGATTAAACGCCGTCCTCTGCATCATGGTCAGCGTGCCGCGGTGAACTACAGAGTTCTCTTTTTGTCAAGGTTCTTGAGCCGGACGGACTATGTGTCACACGTTTTTTATTGCCACCACATCTCCCATGACTAAGCTCTGACGGGATGGATAAACAACCCGTGGCCATCTAAGTCAGCATTTGTAATTTTGTACAAACTGAGTGGTGTGATAGATTTAATGTAATTTAATTAGTTTTATTGTTTTATTATAATTTTACTGTTTTAATACGATTTTATTAGTTTAGCATGGTTTTATTATTTTTATTAATTTACTATGATTTTATTAGTTTTATGAATTTATTAAATAACAACACGAAAAAGAGAATTGATGGTAAAACTATTATTGCACGCGTTATCAACTTAATAACCGTAATACAAAAGAAGTGCACCAACAAACTGTCTTTATGCGTAATTAAATTGTACAAACAATAACCTAGGAAAAGCGCCACTGACAGTAGCCAAAAGATTTGAGTAAAACACCTTAGTGAAACCTTACACCCGTGCCTAGTCAAAGTCCCGGCCTAGGCCCTATAGCAGGTGCTATACCGACCGCGTCGAGCTCCGACTCGGATGTCTCTGTGTCTAGCAGCGGCGGTTGACTCTCTTTTATGCTTTTTGGAAAAAGCGTGACTTTTCACTTCATCACTGAAGACTGATGAATGATGAGTGAAGAGTGAAAAAACGCACGCGGAGCTCATCACGGAAGACTGAAGACCCCGTCACCGACGAGTGAGGAACGCAGCAAAGCGTGACTGAAGACCGATGAGTGAAGAGGGAGGACTGAGGAGTGGCAAATGATGAGTAAAAAATGAAGACCTCAAGACGAAAAACCAACAATTAAGAATAGGTAAAACAATTAGACAATATAGATAGGAAACTGCCAGCGGTGCTAACGTAGGCTAAAATAAACTACAAATAAAGAAAAATAATGCCAAAAAACCCACAGTTTGTTGTCCGGTTCTGGTTCTGACCTCAACGTTTGTTATCCTGTCTTTCCAAGAGATGACCAGTATGCTCCTCTGCCATCTGTGATGTGCCGCATTCAGTCTTTTTGCTAACAAAATGTTGCTGTCAATAGCCATACATTAGCACCGTACAGAAGAGTTGTGGTGTTCGGCGTGGGTGGGTCACAATGCTATCAGGATGCCTAAGTAACTATATAAAACTCAACACAAGATATTAAGATTTTAAAAGCCATAGCCAACTTTATTAATACTAACGAACCAGTTTAACTAAGCAAACGACATTTTCAACGGTCCAGGGACAGAATAGACATAGTGACAGATGGACAGACGGACAGACAGAAAAACCGACGGATGTACGTCTAAACAACAAAAGTCCGCAAAAATAGGCTAACACTCAGCCTACGGTAAACAGGCCTACTCGACTCGTTGTTTCAAACTCAAACTGAACCCTTCTACTCTACGTTAATCTACTCTACTCTACACAACTCGAGGACTTAAGCTAAACTCAGCTGCCCCAACATAAATTTAGGACTTAAGCCCCTACGGCTGCCTAAGGCAGGCTCTACGCAGGTCTGCAGACACCCAGCATAGCAGGTCCAGTCACGTGGTCGCAGAGGCTAGCCCGTGCAACCTGCGCGACCGTGACATCCGTCGCCGCCCAAGAAGATGTTCGGAGTCTCCGACATCTTCACGACTATCGGTCTGACCTTACCTTCGGGGTAAACAGCTTATGCACCTGTAAAGCGCCGAGGCCATAAAAATGCAGCCCAATGCGCAAACGACTATCGGGATGGGTGAGGAAAGTTTACGGAAAGCCATGGTCTACCTCATTAGCTGTGCACTACGTGGAAAGTCTGAGTTAAGAAGTTCAACGGATTATGATTTGATAACATCGTGACAGGGCACCCAAAAACCCAACGTTGAAACTTTTAAAAAACCCAGATTGCTGCATAAGCTTCTTTTTCCATTGTAGCCCATTTGCTCTGAGTAGAACTGAGTTTTACGCTCGCAAACGCAACTGGCCTTAATTGATTGACTGAGTTACCGCTGCGGCAACGACATAGTCGCTCGCATTGACACAAAACCTAAACGGTTTATTACAGTTCATGATTTTTAGTGAGGCGAAAGCTGCCTTGATTAGCAAAGCCTTCAAGCGGTTAAAGTCTTGTTGTTTTTTATCTCCCCAAACTACCTTATCGGTCGCTCCTTCTTGGTAATTTCTGACAAATGATAAGCTTGTTAAACGGAATTGAAAATAAACTTTTTAAAGTAAGAGAAAAAACCAAGTATTTGCCTATTTTGTTTTTTGTTGACAGGTGCAGACATGTTCTCGACTGCAGCCATCTTATTTTGGTCCGCCCGTCGTAATCCGGATTCAATAATCTGACCCACAAAAAGTACTTCGCTCAACGCGAAGTTACGCTTTCGAAGATTCGGAGTAAATTTTGATTGACGTATTTGTTGTAAGAACTGTTCTATGTGTGTCACGTGATGGCGCCAGTTTTCACAGACGACTGACACGTCATCGACAAAGGATGCGGTGAATTTTCAGATGGGCGGCAATTACTTGTTGCATTGCCCGCACGAACGTACTACCACTAAATCTTATTCCAAAGTGTGTACACGTAATATCAAATAGTCCGAACTCACGAGTGAATGCGGTAAGCCAAAAATTATTTCACGGACCGCTGTCTGATAGTATTCTTTAGTAGCATCGAATTTACTTATGAAACGGGCCTTACCGACCTCTTGCACGATGTCTGCAACGTCAAGAAGTAATTAGACGTTATCTACAGTGTGCCGATTTACATAGCGCGGTAATCAACTGCTAAACGCACTACTGCCTTCCCATCCTTTCCTTCAGGACACAGACCACTGGGCTGGCCATTGGGCTGTTGGACCTACGAATTAAGCCTTGTTCTTCCAAATAATTGAATTGTTTTCGAACTTTGTCTCTGAACTTGACGGGTATCTTGTATGGCGGTAGACGACTTGGCACGAAACTATCTAATAAAGGAAGCGTGTGTTTTGATAACTGACAGAACCTAGGTATCTCCAAAAAACAGTAGGCATAATTGTCTAGGAGTGAAAGTAACTCTGCTTTTTGTTGTGGTTATATATGAGTCAGTTTTCACTCATCAACGCGTTGGCTTGGAAGTTCACAGTTGCTGTTCGTTGGCTTGGTTTCAAAAACTATCACTTGAGCAAAATCTGAGTGTTTCTCATAGATTACAGCACTATTGCAACCTGCTGATACATACAAATGAACGTTACACGATACTTTGTATGTTCGACAATAAAATTTACGGAACTGGTTTGCATGTATTTTGTGTTTTGAACCATTCAGTTTTACAATATAACTATGCGGTGATATCTTATTGTTGCTGGTCCTTGCCAACGACTGAAAGTTTTGTTTGATGTACTGTCAGAAACTAAAATAAAAACTTGTTCGCCAACATTAAAAGTTTTATCTTGACTGCGAATATTGTAACGTGTTGTGTATTGAGTTTGTCTTTTATCAGCATGTTTGGAAGCATACTGTTTAGCACTACCAAAGCGCTCTCGGAGTTCGCGGAGATACTCCACTACTCCTTACTCAAGAGTCAACGGTAGATTTTTTTTCCCCGTCCAAGTGTTTTTCAAGACAGCAAGTGGTCCCCTGGTAGACGACCAAAAACTCGTAGCCAAGGAGGTAGCCTACACCAGTTGTCTTGTTTACTGATTTTTTTCAATGTTCACAAAATGCAAGGCAAGTGAGTATATCAATGCTTTGGATAATCAATAGCAATTTTGGATATGGCTGACTTAATTAAACCAACCAAACGTTTTACCAAACCGCAAGATTCTGGATGAGATGGGGTCGAAAATCTGGGGCAACATCCAAGACGTTGTGGTAAGCTTGCCTCTGAAATTCGTCGCGTTGTCTGACAATATCACATTCGTCACCCCGGTTAATGAAAACTGGGTCAGAAGAGCTTTTCAAACAGATTTGACAAACAAAGAATTTAATGGGTAAGCAGCTGGCCAAGTACCAGACAATAATTGTATCGTATATTATGGTTTTGAAAAAGTGGTCCCAAGCAGTTCATAAACCAATAACTAAAAACATTATCGGCTCTTGGAATGGCTGAGATTAGAACACGATCACGTACAGTGGTTCTTGCTCGTTTTTGGCACTGATCACAAGCTCTACAATGTTGCTTGCTATCTGAAGTAAGAGATGGTTAATACAACGTTAGCCAAATTCGATCTCTCGTTTTTCTTGGATCCAAATAAGCGCCATAATAGACCTGATGTGCAAGTGTCAAATCTTCAAACCGGCGACCAAAAAGCACACAGTTGTTCACATAATTAACCAGCAACGGTAGCTTTATGATACAACAAATTATTATTGATACAATAACCACCTTTGCCTTTTGCAGCTAGTCCTCAACGACCAAAGAATGTTGCATCTTGTTTTTGTTTTTGAAGCAATTGTTTACTAGTTACTACTTTTATTTGTATGTTTTGTTTGTCTTGTCTTGATGTTTTAGACTCTTTTTTTAAATTTGTTGTATCTGTATCATTTGATGTGTTTGTGATTACGTTATTGTGTACACAAAGATCTGTTACAATAGAAGAATAATGCATTTAGTGTAATTTCTACTAGACAGTAGTGCTCGCACAACTTGGTCTGTGAGAATGATATCTGTGTTCGCAAATTAAGTCATTGCCATTACATCAGGAATAGACTCCGTAGAACAGTTAGACGATCTGATAAAAACTGTTATTTACAGATTCCCAAACAGACCTCGTAAATTGATTTTACCATCACGAGATATGCTTAAACTGATCCCTTTTATAACTCTGGGATGGATTACTAAAATCATTGCCCCTGAGTCATGTAAGGCTCTGACAGGTCCCGATAGTCCATCAATGTGTACCTCGACATACGTTAAATCCGTGATCTCGTATTTACCCTTGTGTGTTGCAGAAATGTCTGTGGTCTCGCAGAGTGTCTACGCGTCGACTTGAATATCTGCATTACATGATCTTGTAATGTCCAATTGTAATTCATGTTCGATGCTATTAGTAGGTGCAATAACTACATGCATTGCTACAACATCTTAAATTGGTTTTGTATGTTGTTGATTCTAGAGCTGCAGGTGTTACTGTTACTGCTGCGTAAACTCGAGCTGAATTTTTCCGTGAATTATTTGTGAATTGTTTTGTTTTAAAATGTCTATCATTTTTTTTGTTATTATAATGTAAACAGCCTTTGATCACATGTAGTTTGATGTCGCCGTGAAAGTATCTGCTCTTGTTTTTTTATTAAAACTTGTTTTCTAATTGTACATAAGTTTAGATTGTCGAATGTAGACGTAAGCTGAGCTTACACTTGTTTGTGGTTTGTCGTCAAAACCATGACTAGCGAGATATTTGTCTATAACCTCAGCTAACTTACTATGTCCTAGCCTCCCTTCCTTCACAATATTTTTAACTGCAAGGATTTGCTGAACACAATCTGGTGATCTTTAATGTGGTTGGCGACCAACAAATATTTTAGATTATCAAACGTTTTCACATTTCTGCTAGTAATGTAATAGCTAAACATAGTGGATAATCTGCTTGCAATCATCACATATGTTTCACCGGACTGTTTTGTTGGCTGTTTGATAACGTTTACGATACGCCCAAGGAGTTAGTTTGTTATCACGCAAAATAAATGTCTTTACTTATGCGTAAGATGATGCCTTTTTTGATTCATTCGCTTTACTATTGCACGGGCTTTATCATTTAAATAAGGCATTAATAACTGCGCTTGGTAATTGGCAGGTATATCTGTGTCCTTAGAGACACGTTTTGCATTGTCAAAAAAATGTTGGTAAATCTGCAGGGTCCCCAGGCATACGGCTTAAAACTCCGCGTAAAACGTCTCCGCAGGGTTTAAGGAAAAACGCTGGGCTTTCTGCAGTTGCAGTTTGCTGACGCACGCGCTCAATTTCTATTTTTACTTTTTTGCTTTCTAGTTTTATTTGATCAGTTTGTGCTTGTGCCTATGTTTTTTTTTCTGTTCAGCTTGTTTAGCAAGTCTTAGCTTTTCTAGCTCTCTCTGTTCTGCCTGCTCTGAAAGTTTTAGCCTTTTTAGCTGTGCTTGTTCAACACGACCTGCTTCTTGTTTTGCAAGTTTTCGTTTTTCTAGATCTAAGCGCCTTTTCTCTAATTTTATATTAGCAAGCTTTTAGCTTGTGAAGCTGTAGGTGGCAGTATTTTATCTCGTCCAGTAGCTACCGACTGGCTGTGTAGATCTAGTAAAACTGGCCTAGCTAATGTATCTGCTACACTTGCAGGTATACCTGCTGCACTAAGTTTTTCCTTATCATTTCATCAATCATCATTCATTTTTAATGAGTTCTCGTTGTTGATTTGATAAAATATCCACCACAAAGTGACATGTAAGCCCGACAATTAGTAAGTAGCAACAAAACTATTACAGCGACGGTTGCCCCTTTCGCCTACTAAACAAACAGTGGAGTAGACCATTTATCCGTCCTGCCGGCGTGATGTAGGTGCAGCTGCGGTATGAGTGGTTGAATTGATGGGCACGCTGTGTCACACGTCGCTGCATGCTGTAGTTGATCCTGTGCTTGCTCGGTCCGACGTGCGCGTGTACAGCTTTGGTCTGCTCCGTGCCTGCCTGCTCACTCGACTGAAACGTCAGCAGCACCTGACTGAGTCTGCCTCTGAGTGAGTTTGCGCACCTGTTTGAGGTCTAGCCAGCAGTAAGGATCAACTTAATTCATGATTTCCGTGAAATTGACCTTCTTTCGTGAAAAACGCTGATTTCCGTGAAATCCCTAATTTTTCGTAAATTTTAGCGCTTTTAGTTTAATTTATGACAATTCCAGAGTTTTATCAGCAGCTTTTGTACGAATGTTGCTGTTTGCTACGTGTCGCACTTCAGCACTAAGTAGTTGATATTGACTGTCTTGAGTCTTGACTTAGTGTAGTAAATATTCGTTGTTCTCAAATTTCTTTGTTTGCATTAACGCAGCACCTCGAAATAACGTTTGTGTGGTCCGTGAATTTTCGTAACTCTTTCCGTGAATTTTCCGTGAAATTTGACACATTTTAAAAATTTTGCCGTAAAATCATGCATTTTTTCTCGTGAATTCGGTCGGTCCCTAGCCAGCAGGTGTCCCCGACCACTCGAAGCTGGACAAAACAAGGTACCAAAAACAGTATACAAAAATCAAATTTTTGTGACATAGAAATATCTCGCGACGTTTTGAACGGTTTAAGCAGTGCTTTTTTTAGATATGTCTTTTTCTTCTGACACCAGATGCGTGGTGTTCGGCGTAGGTGGGCCACAATGCTATCAGAATGCCTAAGTAACTGAATAAAACTTAACAGTGACAAACAGACAGACGGACAGACAGAAAAACTGACGGATGTACGACTAAACAACTAAAGTCCGCAAACGTAGGCTGACACTCAGCCTACGGCAGATAGGCCTACTCGACTCGTCGCCTCAAACTCAAACTACCCCCCCCCCTCTACTCTACGTTAATCTACCCTACGCTAACTCTACACAACTCGAGGACTTAAGCTAAACTCAGCTGCTCCAACATAACTTTAGGACTTAAGCCTTAACGGCTGCCTAACAAAACAAACAAAACCACGCCAGCATCACGACTCAATCCGATATCCGGCGGCGAGTGCCGGCTCTACGCAGGTCTGCAGACATTTTACATAGCAGGCCCAGTCACGTGGTCGCAAAGGCTAGCCCGTGCAGCCTGCGCGACCGTGACAAGTGTTGACAAAATTATTGCTTTATATAACCTTGTCTTCACTCTCAGGCTAATGTTGTCGTTTTCCCAGATCTTTCTCAAGTCATTTTACCAAATATTGCTGCTGCTTTTCTAATTAGTACTTTGACATTTTTTTTACAGTTGCCGTTGGATGATAGATAGCTGCCAAGGTAACAGAAATTGCCTTCTTTTTATAACTGAGCCTGCAGCCTGTATATCTGAGCTGTCGCTCCAAACACTAGTGGTCATCAGTTTACATTTCTCTGCATTAATGTATAGTGCGACTATGTTGGCTTCTTTCGTCAAAGTAAATGTTGGCTGTTGCATGTTGTTCCATAAGTCATCGATTAGAGCGATGTTATCGGCGAAATCTAAGTCACAGACATTTTAGGATGACTACTTTATGTTGGCTACACTGATACTGCAGACAGATGAAGCTGACAGTAATTATAGACGCTTCCTACATATATTTGACGAAAGAGGAGGACAGATAAGACTGAGTTTGAACTGCTATTACCGTGATCTGAGTTACAATCTTATACAACACAGTGCTTTATACTGTTACAAAGACGATCTATCGTATTTTTATCAAACATCAATCAATGCTGTTGTTGCTATATCACCGCTATAGATAGCGATATTATAAATTTATTGACTTCGTACTTTTACGAACCACACAAGTGAAGTGTGACTATTAGACGACACTGAGAGAAAGAGGAGATGATATATGATTTTGGAGACGACTCAATATTAACGTAAAAGTTACGTTAGTTCTACATTAGTATGATTTGCGAACATACTATGGTTCCTAAATATTTTGGGATGACTAAGAATTTAATTTTTTGCGCAAACGATCAATCGTTATCAATTATTTTGGCTGACGATTCGTATTCTGATTACTTGTCTCGGAGAATGTTTACATATTTATCATCGTAACTTAATGTTGTCTGAATGTTTTATTGACATTACAGTAGCAAGTAGTGCTTGTTGTTATTTAATGTAGTTTGATTTGTTATTGTTTTGATTTAGTGAGTGTTAGAGCTTTACAATCATTATTTCACTGAAACATTTGTGCTTTCTTATGGGCTATTTCATCATTATTATCATTAGCCGTCATTAAAATCTAATGTACCTCTTTGCTGAACATTTTAACTCTGTTTTTGAGCTATGTGGCTTGTCTAGTTACGCGTTTACGTGGTTCGATGTGTTCACCCTGGCTCGCCAACGGAGACGATCAACAGCACGACAACGACGCGCAAATCATCAGCGCTCTTCGCCTACTTCTTACTGGCGTTCTCACGTGCTGCTCTGGCATTACGTTTACAACATCTCCGTCGTCGAGGCCAGATTTATGGATGCTTTCTGCATCATGTATTTCCCCCATGAACTAGACGATACTGTATACTATGTTATTGTTGAACATTATTAGTCCGCCCGTAAGCGATAGCTTGCGGAGCGGGCATAAGTTTTGCTGTGGTTTCTTTTTTTTCTCGCGTAATCTCCGAGCTTCGTGGGCCGATCGCCGCGAAATTTTGCACGATGCTCCTAAGTATGTTTGGTTTTATAATCCCGGGCCGAAATTTTGGGGGAGCCTCCCAAAAAATTTTTTAGAAGCCAAAAACATGCAAAATTTGGCCTGATTTCAATCGACTTCGAAGTTTGGCGGCGAATATCTTCGAAAAGGATAAAAATATTCAAAATCGGCGACTTACTTTTTAACGCCGATTTCTCCCGCGTTAGGTGAAACAAGTCCGGTGAAGTTTGGTCCAGTGACGTTGGAGATCTCAATGTTGAATTGAACCCACCTAAAGCGCATTGTTCGGAAAACCATATTTCGGCCACTAGAGGGGGGCGGGGTGCGCCCCCAAATTTTTACACGCGGTTGAGAATGACCAAGTCTTACTAGCGCACCCCCACCGGGGACGGGGGCTCCTTTTACAATTTTTTAAAGGAGGTCAAAAATTGGCTTAAAATGCAAAAAAAGCGTTTATAACTTAACTTAAGAGTTAGGGGGTGTATGTTGACGAAACTTTGGCACTTGACGTGTTTCTATGTTGGAGTGTTAACGCACGTACAACTTTTGGGAGCACCGCCCCCTTAAAATTTTGCAGGGTAAAAAAACGTTAAAAAATCGGTGCAATTTACGACAACTTTCGAGGTTGAGCGCAAATATCTCTGGAATCGACAAAGATAGCGACAAAATCTAAACGGCGTTGACGAGCGCGATTTTTTCGGCGTTGAACCAAAAAAATTTTGTGAAATGCCGTCTACTACGAACAAAGTTATAAGAGCTCATGTTGACCTCCCCAAAGTCGCATTTTTCGGAAAAAAAAAGTATTTCGGCTCCTAGGGACTGCTGCGCCCCAAAATTTTTACACGCGCTAGAAAATGACCAAGTCTTACTAGCGCACCCCCACCGGGGACGGAAGCCTCCCTTACAATTTTTGTCAAAGGAAGGTCAAAAATTGGCTTGAAATGTATTAAAGGAGCGCTTATAACCTCGGAGTGTAGCCCAAGGAAACTTTGGCATTTGATGTGTTTCTATAGGTTGGGGTGTTAACGCAGGTACAACTTTTGGGGGCAACGCCACCCATAAAATTTGGGAGGGCAAAAAACGTGCAAAAATCGGTGCGATTTACGACAACTTTTGAGTTTGAGCGCATATATTTCTGGAATCGATAAAGATAGCGACAAAATCTAAACGGCGTTGACGAGAACTTTCCTTTCGGCGTTGAACAAAATAAATTTGGTAAAATTCCGTCCACCACAAACAAAGTTATAAGCGCTCATGTTGACCTACCCTAAGTCGACAATGCGCGTTCGGCGTATGCCAATGCATTTGAGTTCGGGCCACGTGACTTTGGTGCCGAGGAAATTTTACCCCCACCCCAAACTTCCCCCAAATGGAACTTAGGGCGCCGGGCGAACTCACGTTGGGCTTTGCCCCAAATTTGTAGTTATTATTATTTCAGTTGAAGTGACGTCATCGTTTCATAGTATTTATGAACTATATTTTCATCAAAATGTACTACGTTATTTTCTTTTTTTCGTGGATTTTTTGCGGCCATACTTGTTAATTTTCGGGGACGAAAATCTTTTTTACAGCGGGGACAAATGAAGAACATTCTAATTCAATGCATGGCTAATTGCTAACTGATTTTACAGGGAAAGTTTCTCGAAGGTCATTTAGTGCTATAGGTTTTGTCTAGCGAGGCATTCTAGCTAGCAGGATGCCAGTTACTGGCTTTTTTTAGCTGTCTGAGTTTCGCTAAGGTAAAGGTCATAGCTAAGCTTAGTTTTTTTCGTTATTTTCTTGGGAAGGAAATTGAATATTACGTAGCTATAGGCTGAGATGACGATTGGTATTGTCGTGGCTCCCAAAAAAAGCAATTTGTCAGCCCTGTGTTTGTTGGAAGGTGGAGCTTAAGTGTGTGTTTACATTCTTAGCGACTACAGCTTGTAGCTAGGAATCAACACGGCACGCTCGGGAAATTCACGCCTCTTTGAGGTCACTCTTAGGACTTCTAAGCTGACGCGTCTGTCTGAGTTCTATCGGATTGTTTAGAATATTGCGCTATAATAAAGTGGAAAAAAATTTAATAAATTTCTGTTAATAACCTAGGAGAAACTTTTTTTAGACACCTGGGTTATTGCTTATAATCAGGTCATAGAGGGAATTTTCCATGCATGTAGCCGATGTGGGCCCCAAGAAATAAGGAGTGTCGACATGAACCTCTGCAACTGGAGTACGACAATCTGTCCCATCAATGAAAATACACGTCTCTACTCGGTCAGTTATCTTGTCATCGGGAACGAGCAAACGACGGACTACCACCGTAGAGCAGCCGGTGTCCCTGAGCACGCTTCCTGTCTGACGTTCGATCGTACCCTTTGTAACTGGCATTTGTCTCGACTTATCTTGGGACTGGCATGCATCAGCGACAACTGGATGATGCTGACCACAATTTTGGCAAATGGCTATGAGAGCCTGACACTGGCGTACTGGTGCAGGTATATCGAAACACTGCGGGCAATTGACCCTGTTATGTCGTCGACATGACGCAGTTCGCATTATGTTTCTAGCGGTGGATTCTCTTGTCATCGGCTGACATGCTGCAGCTTTCACCATGGTCTCTTCAGTTTCTCCAACTTCCTCCGAGTATTCGCCTGGATACTCACCAAGTCCCTGTTTGAACTCACCGGACTGATCCTCAGACTTTCCGCCTCGTATCGATCGGCCACGAATCAGAGCGGCAGGCTTTGGCCTTTCCATACAGTTTCTGGCTAAGTGTCCAGTTGGGTCACATATGAAGCACTTTAGGCCCATTTTCGGTTGCTGTTCAGCCTATCTTGGTGGTCTAAGCTGCTGTGAAGTCTGTCCATATTGTCTCGGTGATGCTTGTTGTTGTACTTGTCTATATTTTCTTTCTCTGAACCCGGCTGGCGGTCATACTTCTACTGCATTAGCCTAGCCAACTGTTGCTGCTAGTGGCTCCACTGTAGAGTCCACTGCTATTAATGTTAACGCTAACCTGGCATCCATGTCTCGTAAAGTTCCTGTGGTTTGTGTACGAGGATCAGCTACAGCAACTCAGATCAAGGGTGTTCCCCGACCAAAAACGTTAGCCGTTTTTGTTGGGCGCTTGGATATGGAGACAAAAGAGGAGGATTTGGCTACGATGCTAAGTGATGCTAATGTTAATGTCGTTAAGTGCACTAAACTTAAGAGTAAGCCAGGTTCCAAATGAAACACAGCTGCTTTTTTATGTTTCATGTCATGAAAACAGCAGGGATATTTTCTATGATGAATCTATATGGCCTGATGGTGCTGAGCTTCATGACTGGTACCTTCGATAATGGCCAGTTCTTCTGACACTTTTAGAGTTGCCTCGTTAAACGTGCATGGTTTGAAAAACAGTTTGCACTATTTGCAACATTTGTTAGACTGTCACGACCTGGTTTTTGTTCAAGAACTTGGCTTCATACATGTGAACTTAATTATTTACAAAAGTTACTTTATTGTATATAATAAATCGGCAATGAATGCAAAAAAACTAGTTGGGAATATCTAAAGGTAGACCAATTGGTGGAATAACAGTTTTTGTAAGAAAGTCTTTTAGTAATCTTGTATCTGTAGTGGGATCTGATGACGATAACCGTATCATATGTGTTATGTTTGCTTGCCGTGATTTAGACTTGCTTTCGTTTGGCTCATATTTTTCTTGCTGTGACAGTAGTTCTCTATACATGGATAATCTTTTGAAGATTTTGGGCTACATTGAGTCTATAATTGATATGTATGCTGGTTGCAAAGTTAACATTTTAGGTGATTTAAGCTTTGAGTGTTCTACTGCTTATTGCGGCTACCGCATTTTTGATGATTTTGCTGCTAGTCTTGGTTTAATGTCTTGTGATGATATGGTGCCGGCATGCTCATTCACTTACTTGCATGCCTCTTTTAATCAAAAATCATTTCTTAATCATTTATTTATTTCTAGGGTACTAAAAAATTGTATTCATAACTTTTACGTAAAAGAAGAGGGCTTTAACACATCTGATCACTTTCCCATATGTTTTGATATATCTGTTTCTCTCGTTTCTAGTGCTACGTCAGATGAGGTTACTAAAATTCAGGAATACAAATGGGATAAAAAAGATCCCTACTACTACTACTGTTCTGGTGACTTACTAAAAAGTATTTTCCACTCATTCGCGTGCTGTGCTAATTCTACATTATGTAATAATTCTAGTCATGAATTAGACATTAAAATTTATTATAGCGAGATTATTCATGCATTAACTATTGCTGCTGATGGTACTATACCTAAAGTTGCCAAATCTGCACTTAAGCATTATTGGTCTGCAGCTCTGACTGATTTAAAGCAAAAGAGTGAAGAGACCTATGATCTGTGGGTGTTGTGTGGCAGACCCAGAAATGGATTCATGTATGAGTTAATGAAGAGCGCTAAGTACAAATATAAATTGGCTATCCATGATGCTGTTAAATCTTTTAAAAATAGATTTAGTGATAAATTGTATGAACATTTGCTTTCGAAGGATCTTAATGGTTTTTGGAGAATGTGGTTTGCCAAAACCAGCAAAAAAATACTGTCTGTTAGTAATGTTGATGGTAAAACAAGTAGCCGTGATATTGCTGGTACTTTTAAAACCAAATTTGATTTACAGTCATGTACTGGTAATGCTGCTATGGGTTTGGATAGTATGTTTAATAGTAACTGTATCATTGATAACTGGTTGTTTACTGTTAAAGATGTTGATTATGTGCTGCATCATCATATTAAATCTGGTAAAGCAGCCGGTATTGATAATCTCACTGCTGAACATCTCTTTTACTATCATCCTAGCATTACCGTTCATTTGTCTAACCTGTTTAATCTTATGTTGAAACATAGTTATGTTCCTTCTCAGTTCGGGCTAGGTATTATTGTTCCACTGGTCAACGACAAGAATGGCAATGTTTGTAGTTCAGATAATTATAAAGGCATTACAACCAGTCCTCTTATTTCTAAAGTTTTTGAGTATTGTCTTATGTTAAAGTTTGAGAATTTTCTTTATAGCAGTGACCTTCAGATGGGTTTTACGAAAAAATTAGGTTGTGGATTTCCTCTGTTTGCTCTACAAGAAATGTCCGATTATTTTGTTTTTCGATCAAGTTCCATTTTTATTACTGCTATTAATGCCAGTAAGGCCTTTGATCGTGTGAATCATAAGACTCTGGTTAATAAACTTTGTAGTCGACAAGCTCCACCGTGTTTTGTTGGTTTAATAATTAACTGGTATAGTAAAGTTTATTCTTGTGTTCGTTGGAATGGTATTTTAGTAATTTTTTTCGGGTATCATGTGGTATACGTCAGGGTGGTATCTTGTCACCCATTTTGTTTAACTTGTATGTTGATGACTTGCTTGTGCTACTGCATCAGTCTGATTACGGATGTTATGTTTCTAAAACGTTCATTGGGTGCATCATGTATGCTGATGATCTGATACTTATTTCATCTACTGTGAGTGGGCTACAGGCTATGATTAATATTTGTTCTAATTTTGGTGTTAGTCATGACATTGTATTCAATCCTAATAAGACTGTCTTTATGTATGTTGGTAATTTAGTTTACATTCACTACATATGGGTGTCAGTCCTATTGCTTGGGTTAATCGACTGAAGTATTTAGGCATTTATTTTGTTAATAAGAAGGGTTTATGTGTTGATGTCAGTGAAGTTAAACGGAAGTTCTATGCATCACAGGCTGAACGGTAGTTCAAGCCTTGTGTTAAGGCGATTTCTGTTTCTTATGGGAAAGCCAAAAATTCGACCCCCCTTAGCATCAAAATCCCTGACCCGATTAAGATAAAATTTGGCACAATTAATTACGTCGGCGAGAGGACCCGTAACGCAAAATTTTATGCAAATCCCTCCAAGGGGGGCTTCCAGGCAAATGGGTGAAATATACGCAAAAATTTTTCTAGCTATATACCTTTTTTCACAGACTCACCTACAGGTCAGACCCTTCGGCGGATTTTTGCGCGCGATGGCTCAAACGACGCGGTTTCGAGCAAGGATGTGCCTTTTGGAAATTAAAAAATTTGAAATTAATATTTAACGTATTTATTCACAAAAATCGAAAAAATTACAATGGCGCCTATGGGGAAAATTAAGCAATTCTGTAAACGGTCATAACTTTGGCTGTGTATAAGATAGAGTCGTATTTTTTGGATCTAGGGTATGGTTTTCGAAAATGGCAAATTTATTGGTGTCATTTAATTTTATTCCGGACTCTCCCTGGTTGCCATGGCAACGCAATTTGGGACAGAATAGGCTATAACATGGCTTACGTAAGAAATTCTTGCGAGATTTTTGCGCCCATAGGGGGTTTCGGTGATGGGCCATCGAATGCTGCCAATTGCATTTTTTCTCGACCATGGCAACGAAATTTGGGACAAAATGGGCTATAACTTGGCTTACGTAAAAAAATTTTTTGAGTTTTTTTTGCGCCAATAGGGGGTTTTTCGGAAATGGGCCATCAAATGCTGCCAAATGCGTTTTTCCCGACCGACCCCCGTTGCCATGGCAAAAAAAATTTGGGACAAAATTGGCTATAACTCGGCTTGCGTAAGAAGTTTTTGCGAGATTTTTGCGTTTATAAGGGATTTTCGAGGATGGGCCATCGAATTTTGCCAATTGCATGTTCGCCCATCGACCCCCGTTATTACCTTAACCACAAAATTGGCTGGGGCTAAGGAGGGGGCAGCGCCCTTTCCCCAGAAAAATAAAAATGTGATAAATTGTTTCACTAGAACATAACAACTTGGTTCGGAAAGTGCACTTTAGTAATAAATTATTTAAAACAGCACAGCTGTAATGTGGCGAACTAGTTTAGTACACATGAGATATCACTGCGCTTCGCTAAAGTGAATGATGGCGGATTTTAACAATTGTTGATCTAAAACTTCAGTCGTTTAATCGCGGTATGAAAAAAAATTTGACTGAGAAACGAGCGGAATATGTTTCTTGGAGGTTTGTTCATCATATTAGGCTATAGTATTGCGTGGTTATTTATCTGTATTAATTACAGTCAAACATCGTCAAACACCATCAATGTGTCGTCCCTAAATTAGCATTATTAAAGTGTTTTCCGGGCCTATATTAAACGGGTTATGCGTGCATTATTAGTTTGTGTATTTATATGGCTATTTTGTAGATATAAAAAAAAAATTTCTTCAGTATTGTCAGCAATGCAGGCCAGCGGTGACGTCATGTTTGACACGTGTCGTCTGGTTTGTTCACGCCATTAGATAGTAAGTAACAGTTGTAAGCGGCTTGGCTACTGTAAAAATATCTGAGGCGCAATAGCTATGTAACTGATCACCAGTAGGAAAACAGTATTTTAGTAATAAAACAGCAAATATAAATGTACAAAACGGTACTTTATACACTTGTTAACGGCAACATTTAAGGACTTGCACATCGTAAACAGCAAAAATTACAAAAGGTGATATTATTCAGCAGCACATTGACACGCAGTAAGTGTGATGCGGGCAATATCACTTTTTGTAATTTTTGCTGTTTTCGATGTGCAAGTTCTTAAATGTTGCCGTTATCAAGTGTATAAACTAAAGTTTTGTGCATTTATCTTGTAATAGTGTTTTGTGTCAAAGTAAATATGTTTGTGAGATCGTTAAAGTTACACTCATCAGGTCCTACTGCTTACCGCTGCTTACATATTGTATTAGTTCACTGCGTTTAACTGTCAAAGCTATCCGTCAATTAGGAGTCTGTTGGAATGTTGCCTTCTGTAAAATTTTTAATTACAGTCGTATGGAATTTGTTAAATTGTTGCAATATTTTTTCTTGTTTAGATATTAAGCATTACTATGATTTACGTAGGTGGCAGTTTCTGTTATCATGTGCTACTAACTGTAGATATTTCAGAAGTCTGTTTTGTGTTTAGAATTTCAAGTATGGTTATCTTGGTAGCCTTCAAAACTAATTTTGTGATTCACGATGTATAAAAACTAACTGTTCTTTTGCATCCACCGCTTATAGTCACTTTGCTTCAGTTGCACTTAGATGTTTGTGATCATTGTAACAATTTAATTTCTTATTCTGTCCTTGTTTGTCTATTTTTGTCATTTGTGTTTTGCACTTGTTGAGAATAAAAAGTGTTATAAAAAGTGTTATATGTTGTCTAGGTAGTGAGTGTTGTAAAGAGGAAGTGCACGGATTATTTCTAAACTGTCAAGATGAACGTGGCTTAGTGCACTGATTTTGCAAGTGTCTCACCTCTTTACAATTATGGCACTTTCGCGTTTCGGATCTCAAATTTCGAATATTGGAAAGTTTTGGATTTATACCAAAGACAACTTCAGTGGCATGAACTTTCACGTAATTCTCAGCTTTCTCTTCGAGTTCCTGAATAAACTTTGGTTTTTTTTCTTTCAAGTGCATGGCCATTGCTTTTGGACTTACGCTGAAATACTGTTCTTGGACCATCAATGTCTTTAGTCCCTTGAAAGTTTTTTCAGCTTTCGCTAGCTCAATCCATCGTTGGAAATAATTGTTGATTCGGGTCAGAAACTGAGTTGGAGTCTCACTGGCTTTCGGTTTGGCTGAACGAAACCCTTTCTTAAATCCGTCAGCTAACAGCTGGTATCGCTAAAGAAGGGCGGCCTTTAATTAATCGTAGTTATTGGCCTGATCCGCAGGTAACATGGAGTACACATCTAGAGCACGACCTTTAAGAAAAGCCGAAAGGTACAAAGCCCAGTTTACTCGATTTCATCGCTGGCATGTAGCATATAGCAAACCTTTCGAACCGACCCAAGTAACTGTCTACGAAGTCCCTTTTTTATCAAGGTATGGCATCTTCGAAGCTTTACCACTGCCTCGACCTAATGAATGTGGACCAACGTTGTCTGTACTGGTATTGCAACCAGGCCAGCAACGACACACCCCCGGCTTTCACTGCTGAGGATGTTGCCAATGCCCTGAAGACAGTTAAACCGGGTACTGCTCCAGGCTACGACAACATGCATTCTAAGTTCCTGAAACATCTGGGCCCGAAGGGTCTCACGTGGATGGCCAGATTGTTCACAAGAATAGCGAAAAAACAAAGGATGCCCAAACTATGGAGACGCGCCAAAGTGATCGCCTTACCAAAACCAGGCAAAGATCCACAGATTCCATCCAGCTACCGTCCCATCTCACTGCTCAGCGTCTGCTTTAAGCTGCTTGAGCGGGTAGTGCTACAGAGCTGCCGAGCTGATGAGATACTTTCTGGCAACCAAGCAGGTTTTAGACGTGGTCTGAGTACGTGTGATCAAGTCGCTGCCCTCACCACCTACATCGAAAATGGCTTTCAGACTAATCTCAAAACAGGAGCAATATTTCTTGACCTGACGGCTGCCTACGACACTGTGTGGCACACTGTTTTTTTATGCAAGCTGGCCAAATATATGGAACCCTGGTTTGTCCACCTTATAGAGCTGCTGATAAGAAATCGTCGTTTCCGGGTCCACATGGGAGATGACATCAGTCGCTGGCATATCCAGGCCAATGGTCTCCCACAAGGTTCAGTCTTGGCCCCTACCTTGTTTAATTTGTACACTAATGATCTCCCAACCACGTTTTGCCGCAGGTTTATTTATGCTGACAACATTTGCTGTGCCGTTTAAAACAAATCCTTCACTGAAATCGAGAGCATATTGTCAGATAATGTAACACGCATGGCCAAATATTGCCAACAATGGCGCCTAAAGCCAAGCACGACAAAGACTATTACAAGCGTCTTCCATCTGCACAATGCTAGCGCCTCCCGCGAACTGTCAGTCTCGATGGATGGTCAGCAGCTGAAGCATGAACAGTTCCCAGTGTACCTCGGTGTTACCCTGGACCGCACCTTATCATATAGACAACATCTGCAGAAGTCCGCTGTCAAAGTAAAGAGCCGCAACAATCAGCTGTCCAAACTGGCTGGCTCCACCTGAAGGGCTAACGCAGAAACTCTGCGTACATCTGCGTTGGCACTCTGTAGCAGAATACTGCAGTCCTGTGTGGTCCAGATCGGCTTACACCAACGCGGTCGATGCACAGCTGAACGCTTCCATGCGACTTATCTCCGGCGTTCTGCGAACCACACAACTACCTTGGCTACCAGTTTTGGTCAACATCCCACCACCCCACTTACGCCGCAAGGCCGCCTGCGACAAACTACTTCACAATGTTGAACTACATCCCGATTGGCCAGTACACGACGATGTTTTCAATCACCCAGCCCCCCGTTTGTCATCCAGAAAACCAATCTGGTCCGACATAATTCCAGTTGACGTCATGGCCAGGTGGAGATCTGATTGGCAGTTATCATCCGTGGTCAACAAGCATTTTGTTTGCGATTTGACTGTCCGGCCTCCGGGCTTCAACCTCCACCGGTCGACTTGGTCAATGTTGAACCGCTTCCGTACTGGCCAGGGCTGCTGCGCAGCAAACCTTCACAAGTGGCACATAGCCCCCGTCAGACAAATGTCAGTGCGGTAAAGTACAAACCATAAACCACATTGTGAAATCCTGTCCTCTGTCCGAATTTGCTGATGGTGACCTGTACCGGCTCCACTCAGCCAACGATGACGCTGTCGCGTGGCTTCAGGACGTCGCAGCGAAGGCACTCGCGAAATGAAATGAAATCTGTACTGAGTCGGCTATTAATCTGCGCGGCTTCCTCCTGCATCTAGACATAGCTAACAGCTTCGTCTCCAGTTTCTTTGTGACTTACACCAAATTAAATTTGTTGTGGTGGGATCACATATCCTCTCACGAGATTGCATTTGCCTCTCAAACATTTCCAATTTACTTTTGTGTTTTTCGCTTTTCTCGTCCTGACGTTGTTGCGAAGTGTACTTAGCCCGTTCAAGTTCCTGCTCAAAGGTTAATTTAGCTTTCTTAAATTCGTGTTGCCTTTGTTTATTTTTAGCTTCTTCTTCAGCTTGGAGTAGCTTGCCTTTTTCTCTGCTTCTTCCCCCATGAACGTTTTTTCCTTTTCCTTTCTTTGCTCTTCCTTTTCTTTTTTTGCTCTTTTTTTTCTTTTCAGCTGCTTTTCGCTCATTTTCCTTTCTTCGTCTGTCTCTCTCTTGTCTTCTTCTTTACGTTTTATCTTCTGTTGTTTACGAATAAAATTGCATAAGTCAGCACCTTCAAGGCCCATAGACGCACCAACTTCTTTCAACTGCTGAGCCGAGGTAGACAACATGTTAAACTAAGTACTGTGGGTTGATGTTTTACCTAAATATAACTAACAACTAACAGCAACGGGTGGGTTGGGAAACACCAATGTAGCACAAAGATATATGAATTAAACTAGGGTTTTACTTGTTGAAATGAAAACCGACTTTATGAACAAGTATTACTACTATAATCAGTGATATTGTAGGGTGTTTGAAAGGTGCCCCCTTTTTTCTAAGTGTTTATTTACGAGAGGTTAACGGGTCGTGGGATGTGATTAAACAAGGCTAACTAAAAATTTGGGGAAAAACCCAACGTGAGTCCGCCTGTCGCCCTAAGTACGATTGGGGGAAATTAGGGGTGGGGTAAAATTACCTCGGCACCAAAGTCACGTGGCTTAAACTCAAATGCATTGGCATACGCCGAACGCGCATTGTCGATTTAGAATAGGTCAACATAAGCCTTTATAACTTTGTTTGCAGTGGACAAAATTTTACAAATTTTTTCTGTTCAACGCCGAAAGGATCGTTTTCGTCAACGCCGGTTAAATTTTGTCGTTATTTTTATCGATTCCAGAGATATAAGCGCTCAAACTCGAAAGTTGCCGTAAATCGCACCGATTTTTGCACATTTTTTGCCTTTTCAAGTTTTAAGGAAAACGGTGCCCGCAAAAGTTGTACGTGCGTTAACACCCCAATCTAGAGGAGCGTCAAGTGCCAAAGTTTCGTCGGGCTACACGCCCTAATTCCGAAGTTATAAGCGCTCCTTTATTACTTTTTATGCCAATTTTTGACCCCCTTTAAAAAATTGTAAAAAAAGCCCCCGTCTTCGATAAAGGATGCGCTAGTAAGACTTGGTCATTTTCTAGCGCGTGTAAAAATTTGGGGGCGCAGCATCCCCTAGAGGCCGAAATATGGTCTTCCAAAAATGCGACTTAGGGTAGGTCAATATGAGCGCTTAAAACTTAGTTCGTAGTAGACGGAATTTCACAAAATCTTTTTCTGTTTAACGCCAAAATGATCGTGCTTGTCAACGCCGTTTAGATTTTGTCGCTATCTTCATCGGTTTTAAAGATATTTTTGCTCAAACTTAAAAGTTGTCGTAAATCGCACCGATTTTTGCACGTTTTTTGCTCTCCCAAATTTTAAAAGGGGGGGGGGCAATGCCCTTAAAAGTTGTACTTGCGTTAACACCCCAACTTAAAGGCGCGTCAAGTGCCAAAGTTTCGTCGGGCTACATTCCTAACTCCAAAGTTATAAGCGCTCCTTTAATATATTTTAAGCCAATTTTTAACCCCCCTTTGAAAAAAATTGTAAGGGGGGTTCACGTCCCTGGTAAGGTTGCGCTAGTAAGACTTGGTCATTTTCTAGCGCGTGTAAAAATTTCGGGGCGTAGCACCCCCTAGGGGCCGAAATATGGTTTTCCGAAAAATGCGCTTTCGGTGGGTTTAATTTAACATCGAGATCTCCAAGTTTACTGGACCAAACTTCACCGGACTTGTTTTGCCTAACGCGGGAGGAATCGTTGTCAAACAAGTAACTTACCGATTTTGAATATCTTTATCCGTTCTGGAGAAATTGGCCAGCAAACTTTGAAGTTGACCGAAATCGGGCCAAATTTTGCATGTTTTTGACCCCTAAAAATTTTTGGGGAGGCTCCCCCAAAATTTCGGCCCGGGATTATAAAATCGAACGTACTTAGGAGCATTGTGCAAAATTTTGCGCCGATCGGCCGACGGAGCTCGGAGATTACGCGGCGAGAAAAAAAATAAACCACAGCAAAACATAAGTCCGCTTCCGCAAGCTATCGCTTACGGGCGGACTAATAAAGAAAGAAGTACGTCTGTAATCGATCCAATTAGAGCGGCAACTAAACTGCTAGCTGCTGCGTTGCGCCGGACCAGCTGCTGTCTGCAGCATTAACACTTTAGCTTAGCTTAACCCATACACTCTCCCTCCCCTTAGCTAATAAAATTTAGTTGGATAAATTTTATTTTGAGAATTAAAGTATTATGTAAACTTAAAATTTAAAGTTTCGAAATTTCCGAACTATGAGGCAAATAGCAGCTGTAGACGCAATGCAGCCGATACAATATTTATACAATCATATCACAGGTAGCTTTGTATTACAAGTAAATGGTAAATCTAATATCACATATCGATGTTCATTACTGCAATAATCGTTATGACTTTCTGATGTGTTTTGTCGTGTGCAGGTCTAATATGCAGGGGCGGCGCCACGGTTTTAAAGGTGGGAAGGACAATTTTGCTCGCTCCGCTCGCGAAAATTTTTTTTGACTCCCCACTTCAAGACTACCTGGGGGGTACAAAAATAATTATGGTTGTACTAAATTTGCTCATAGGAATGGGATAATGATTCTCAAGAAGAGCGAAAAAAGTTTTGTTAAAAGTGATAGTAATGACTGATGATGTCGTCATGTGTAGTTTTGTAAGCTTGCACTAGTATTGTAATTTTGCTAGCCTACGACTTACGTTTTTCGTGCGAGTCACTAATGTGACTAAAATTAAAACACTGGCTATAAAAAAACTGGCAGTGAGTCACTACCAGTGTTTTTAGCTAGTGTCATAGTCGACGAAAATAATTTTAGTTATGCTGTGTAATGTAAGCGACAACTGTGTTTGTGTACTGATTGAACAGGCAGCAAAGAACAAGAGATGTTTTCTGACGTTGCTCTTTTGGGACTAGATTAACTAAAATATTTCAGTTATATTATCACAATATAATAGATTGCAGTTATTTGTATTTTATCATTGTTTTCTAATTTCAACTATTTGGGAACCTTAGAACCTTAGATCTACTGTAATTATAAACATTCAGAAACTGTTGTGATAATATGAGCATGAACTGTGACATTAAGAACTCAGAAATTTTTGAAAATCCTTGCAGTGGCGTCATTTCACTAAATCTTTGAAGGTCCACTCTCTCCCCTTCTTTTTCCCCACTTTTCCTTTTTTTTCTTTTTTCCCTCCCCTTTTCCCCTCCCTCCATTTCCTGCCCTCTTCTCCTTTTAGAAGTAGGGCTCCCTTAAATCCAGCTAGGGGGTCTAGGGGAGCGCTGCAAGCTCCCTCAGCGGGGTCTGGGGCGAAGCCTTAGTTGAAATCGAATTTGGTGCATTTTCAGCCTTAAAATGTGACATCTCGTGGCAACAATTTGAATGATTTTTCTGAGAATCAGTTGACCAAATTTCATGCAGTTTACACAGTATATGTATATAACAGTCATTAACAAATCAATAAATCTAACACTTCTTCACTCTAACAACTTTGCGTGTTCTATAACACACTTGAACTAACAAAATTATACTTAACTGATGAGTCCAACTGCTAGGATAATAAATGTTTCTTTACTAGCCTACGTATACATAGGCCCTAAGTATATTATGCTTAGTTTATGTGTTGCCATTTAAAATTCATTACTGTAATATTGAATAGTTCTGGTAACATTAGGCCTATCTGTGTCGTATTATTCTTGCAAATGACATTTTGGCTGTTTTACGTTTAATCAAAGGTACAATTTACAGACAAAAACTAAAATCATAAATCCTTGGGGTCCGTAGACAGCCTGCCTTTCCTAAATAACCTCCTGAATTCTTGATGTTGAGAACTCCAGTTCATACATGACGGTCAACATGGCAGTTATTATCAGCAACTGCTACAGTAGTACAAATGATAAGCATTAAAAGTTGGAAATTAGGTAGAAAAGTTTAACCAACTATTTTTAGTTTAGTTAACTAATTTCGAAAAGTTTAGTTGGCAACTAAAAGTTTAACTAAAAAATTTAGTTGCTTTGTTGTTTTGGCGATTGTCAATAAATATCTAAGCCTTTAAGTGTAACTAGAAGCCAGACGAGGACTTGTAAAGTAGCCGGTGTCTCTGAGTTCTCCAGCAGTGCAAAATTCAAGATCCTAGCTTCCTAGACTGTATGACAAGTAGCAAACTGTACAGAAACAGGAAGTAGAATTTTTAAGTGCTAAAGCCGAATGTGAATTGCGTAACTTTAGCGGCCGGCTGTAGTACCCGCAGGTGTACAACGTAAATTAGGTTGTACCCCCTGCGTGGTACATCCCGCAAAAGTGGTGGGGACATGTCTCTCCCAGCTCCTATGGTGGCGCCGCCCTTGCTAATATGAACAAAGTAAGCAATGAATAGAAAAGTTCAATGAAGAGCTTAAGTGTCTGAACCTTACTGTTGCAATAACTGCAATAAATTTTCTATCATTGAGTCACTAAACCAACGAGCACATAAATATTCTGGCTCATGATTCCACTTGGTAGACAAGTCGAATGCACATGTATGTCTATTTAGTAATCAAACTAATTTAAGTTAAATTTTATTGCTAAAATTGCTGAATATCTTAAACATAAAATTTACTATCCCCCACTTTTATAACGTATTAAAACTTGCTGACATTTTGCTGACATTTTGCGACAAAAGTTTTAAGTAGAGTATCAAATTTAATATTCGACTTGTCTTTCAGATGGCTTATGCATAAATGTAGAAATTACGTCGATGATGTATAACCACATGATCTCTCATAGACACCTTATAAATTCCACTTTTAAACAATTTTAGTGCTACGTAGTATAAATTAATTAAATTTTGTTCAAGTTTTATTTTAGTACATGGTATAACATCTATAACAATTAAAGTTTAGTGTTTGCAAAGATATTGGTCATCATACATCATTGATGGCTTTTATAGTCACGTTTACAATTCCTTATTCGCTTTTTAGCGGTTGCTCCTAAAATTTTATCTAAATGTTTTAATTTATCGATGACTAATGCGCTTGACATGTTCTCATCACATCACATCACGACCATATAGAATCATATGTGTCATTGTCATCATTCATCATCGTCCTTGGTAAGTAGATATTGCAGCCATAAGTTGTACTGTGCACTCTACGGTGCAAATATCAATAACTAATTGCGCGTTTGCGCTTTCAGTGCAATAAAGCATTGTCTCATCTCCATTGTCTCGTGCCTTAATGACTGAATGCAGTGTCTGGCACGACATCATCTGCTCGATCACTTTATTCTCGGACCAGAGCCTGCCGTCGCCACGAGGGGCCGCCTCAATGGTCGCACACGACTGCTGGTTATCACAACATACGTTGGAAGTATACAACTTCGATCGAGCTTAAAATAGTCCCATGTTTATCCGATGTAATAGTTGGTCGTGCTAGGAAGTCAAGCAATAACAGTGTTAATTTTGTCTAATTTTACTTAACGATTTATAGAGCAACCTTTCCTATCAGTTTTGCGTGAGGGCTGCTAGGCCTACTAAAAAAGCAATTTAACCACATACTTTTTCCTTTACTCTCAATGCCAATTTGTTGTAAGTAATAAATTGGTTTCAACTTAAATATGGTCAAACTTGATTTAAAGAATTTTGGGTTCAAAATATAAAAATGTAATAATAATATTTCATGCTTGTTCGCATTTACATCTTGTCATACAGTGTTATACTTATCACAGAAGTAATTATGACGTCCTAATTATCACATCGTAATCACAGTTCATAATTGTTACATGGCTATTTCACGATTAGCCAATAAAGTACGCTGTAATACGTCACTACTAAATCGCGTGATACGCTCTGATAAATAAATATCGTAGAGACAAGAAGCTACAAAAGTTGTATGACCTTTATGACCTTAAAATTTTTAGTAAACAAATTTTATTACGATAACAATTTAAATGCAATTATGTGAGAATTAATGCAAGTAAACTTCAAATAGTGGACAACCTAAACTAATGTCAATTTAGATTATAAAGTTTAATTTAAAGTTTGTAAATACTCGTTTAAAG
>Ga0209454_1000272_pt1 | contig 28520 bp, 18 predicted proteins | sample WorMetHERISLAND1_2_FD_187400 | JGI IMG/M metagenome (GOLD analysis project Ga0209454, IMG submission 187400) | Marine gutless worms symbiont microbial communities from Max Planck institute for Marine Microbiology, Germany - Olavius geniculatus... | ecosystem: Host-associated > Annelida >... | reverse complement strand
GTGTGGGACAACTCTGCAGGAGTTAAGCCACGCTGCCCTAGATAGGCAGCGGTGGGCAGCGATAGTAAGAATGGCGTCAGACACCAACGGGCATTGAGCCCACGGTTGTCGATGATGATGATGATGACTCGCACGACTGTTGTATGCCTGTCGTTTGTGTTTATGTTTGTTTACGCGTATTTAGAACACCTCGACCTCGTCCTCGCTCATTCACACCTGTCGATTCGATTTACTCTTTTAAAAGTTTAATTCTCGGTTAACCCTCGTTTGCCGTTAACGACCTCGCAGCCGATTTTTTAAACCGGCTTTAAAAAGATTTGTATCGTCTCGCAAGACGCGACTGCTGTCTCATTCTACTACTTAAAATTTTATTTTCACTTCGTTTTAATAGGTCTGTAAGATTAAGGTTTAATCTGTTTCTTAATTTAATTCCCTTTTGTAGTGTAAACCCTCTATACCTTTAAACCTATGTTAATAGTTAAACATTTTTATTATAATAATTGTGTTCTTGCATTGTATTAGAATATTACCCCGTTGTACTTCGCGTGATCGGAGCCGGGTTATCGTTTACATAGTGCATCTTTAATTTTAAAATTAGTTTAACATTTTGATTCCCTTAAGTCCTTAAATGAAATAAACACTTTACACATTTAAATTTTGAATTTTAAATTTAAATTAATTTTTTTTATTTTTTTTTATTTCAATTTTTTTTGCAATTTTATTCAAAAGTTAAATTAGTTTTACCCTTATAGTACTTTACCACTTAAACTTGTGCGTTTATCCCTTTGTGTTAAACCGGTTATTCCCAATTGTAATAACAGCAGTATTTGCGGATACTGTTTGTGTTAGGTCGCGATAGGTTACCGGTTATTCGTTTATTATCCACCCTTTTCCCTTCACTGCGTTACTTTACCCCTTATTCGCTCGTTACCACCCGTTAGTTCGCGTCCAAGTTAACCCATTACCAACTCAGTCAAGTTAATTTACCTTCATGCCGTTTCGTTACTCGTCATTGGGTTTAATAATTGTTTCAATCCATTTACCCATCCATACGTTCTTGTCCAACATAATGTCCACTTCGGCACAACAGTTAAAGGAAATTGGTACATTCAAGGGACTCGAAGAAACAAAACTACTTAGCTTTATTCGTTAACAGCAGAAGCTGGAACGTAAAAATAGGGATAAAGAAAAACAAAGACAAAAAAAAGAAAAGAACGAAAAGCAGTTCAAAAAAAAGAAGAACAAAAAAAGAAAAAAAGAAAAAGCGTTTGTTCGGGAAGAATCAGAGAGAAAGATCAAACTATTACAAGTTGAAGAAGCGGCAAAAGAGAAACAAAGCCAACATGAATTAGAGAAAGCTAAACAGGCCTTTGAACAAGGGATAGAACGGTCTAAGCTTACCTCGGAACAGCGTCAAGAAGAAGAACGGGAGAGACACAGGAGTGAACTGGAAAAGTACGAGAAACAGATGCAAGCTCGTGAAAGAGGTTATATGTTCCCTCCATCTTAAATCCAAGCCGGTATATCTTACAGAGAGTCTGGAGATGAAGCAACTGATGTGATGCAGATGCAGAAAGAAGTTGCACAAGTCGCTGAAGTTAATCGAGTCAGTATGGAAGAAGGTGATTTACAATAATTCGGACGAAGTTCTGGAAAAGCTCCAAAGATGTCGCGCTTTGACGAGGAACGTAACTTCATGGGCAGCTACCTGAGTCGTTTCGAGAGATTCGCCACCTGCCAACGTTGGAATAAGGTAAACTGGGCTATGTTTCCTCCATCTCAAATCCAATCAAATCGGTATATCTCACAGAAAGTCTGGAGATGAAGCAACTGATGTGATGCAAATGCAGGAAGAAGTTGCACAAGTCGTGTATTCCAGATTACCTGCCGATCAAGCTAACAACTACGACCAATTAAAAACTGCCCTCCTTAAACGGTATCAACTGTCAGCTGACGGATTTAAGAGCCAAGTCAAAACCTGGAGAGACTCCAACTTAGTTCCTGACTAGGATCGACAACTACTTGCAACGTTGGATCGAGCTAGCAAAAACTGAGAAAACCTTCGATGGCCTGAAGACACTGATGGTACAAGAGCAGTACTTTAGCATATGCCCAAAGGAAATGGCCATGCATCTGCAAGAAGGAAAGCCGAAGACCATTTAGGAACTTGGAGAGAAGGCTGAAAACTATGCGAAAGCTTATGCCACGAACATCATATTTGGCATCGATCCAAGGTCGTCCAATACCCGGAACCTGAGGTCAGACACACGTCAGTGCCACAAATGTAAAGTGGGACATGTACGAAATCAGTGTCCCGAACCGTTGTCGCCTCGGAGCGTCAGGGAGACCTTCAATACTCCCGCATCGCCACAGACCTCACCGCGGCAAAGACGACAGGTCCCACAGCCGTGGTTTGGTTTCGAACAACAGTGTCCTACCTGTCATGATTTTGGACACTCGCAGCACCGATGTTCCAGCTCGTTAATTTCTCGGAAAGTCCGACGAAATGTGAACTTCGCCACTTTACAGCAGTCTAGATCACTAGGATGGGCTCAACAGGAACCAAGATCCGGTTTGAAATGTTTCTTATGCGGTAAAGCTGGACACTTAGCCAGAAATTGTTTGATCAGGCCAAAGATTGCTGCTATGATTCGTGACGAATCAGAACGAGAGAAGACAGAAGTGAAAGCTGCAGCATGCCAGCTAGTGGTAGGTAAACCTTCCGCTAAACCTAGAATGCCAAGTAACTCCACTGCTGAGCCTGAAATGTCGGCTTGGCCATGCCAACAACATAATAGGATCCGATGCCGACAGTGTCTTTATTTACCCAAGCCAGCACACCGCTGTCGAGCTATGGTCGTTGTCTGCCAACACTGTGGTCAGCGCCATCCGGTTGTCGCCGATGCGTGTCTGTTACAAGACAAGACACACAAGATGCCAGTCGCAGATGAGATCGTTGAGGGTACACCAGTCAGCTTGCTACGGGATACCGGATGCTCCACCGTAATGGTCCGTCAATTACTTATCCCGGATGAAAAACTAACCGGTTTGTAAGAGCGTTGTGTTCTCATCGACGGTACGATTCGGCGGACTCCAGTGGCAGAAGTTGAAGTCCAAACGCCATATTACTCGGGTACAGTGCTTGCCGTCTGTATGGAACACCCGATTTATGACTTGATCATTGGCAATATTTTGGGTGCTGCTGATCCGCAACCTGCTTCACTTCCACCGCCGTTAGCTCAGCAGGAAGGTCCAGATGGTTCTGTACCATCGGATACTAGAGTGAGATGTTGGATGCTGCTGTTGCTACTTCTGATGCTGTTGCTACTGCAGTTGTTGAGTAGCAACATTAGTCGATAACCAAGCTTAAACCTACGTGAACCTTCTCCTAAGTCGGCTAAAGTTCGGCCCAAGCTGGAGTTGGTACCTCGGAACGGAGGAAGATATTCAAAATCGGTGAGTTACTCGTTTGACACCGATTCCTCGCGCGTTAGGCGAAACAAGTCCGGTGAAGTTTGGTCCAGTGACCTTGGAGATCTAGATGTGGAATTAAACCCACCGAAAGCGCATTTTTCGGAAAACCATATGTCGGCCTTTAGGGGGTGCTGCGCCGCAAGTTTTTACACGCGCTTGAGAATGACTAAGTCTTACTAGCGCACCGGGGACAGGGGTTGTTGCGTCCACGTCACGTGGTCAGCGGCCAGCTCGGGCCTGCGCGCTGGGCCTGTGGCCAGCCACGCGTGAAAAACGTAAGGTCGCCACGCTGCAGTCAGTGTGAACACGTTGGTCGTTCTGTTTGCCGGTAAAATAGAAGCATTTACGTTAGTCGGGTAACTGTCGGAGCTTCGTACGGACTCGCCGTGTCCGTATGTCGACCTTGACGCCAGTGAAGGTACCGGTGGACGTTCTGCATCGTATCGTAGTCCTGATTGGCGCGAAACTCTGTGGATTCGCTGTGTCCTCGTCGTCAGTCGTCACCCCTGGGTTCTAATGTTGGTGAGGCTACCGGTGGACGTTCTGTATCGTGTCGTCGTTCTGGTCGTCGGTAAAGCTTATGTGGACTCACTGTGTTTGTGTCGTCACCCCGGGGTTCCGACGCTGGTGAAGTTACCAAGGAACGTTCTGTGCCGTTTGAGACCGTGAAGCTGCTGCTGTAGTTGCCTTGAACTCCGGAGGCGCCAAACTGCGTATCATTCGTTTTTTTGTGTGTTTCTTTTTTTCTTTTTTTGCCGGCTGTAAATAGCTTGATGTTTGTACTTTTGAAATTATATTTTGTGTTTTACATTATAAAAATTGTCTTGATGTACCAGCCTCACTAGGATTGGCCCACGCTTACAAAATCTTATTACACCACACCTCACAAGAGCTAAAGGGCTAAACGCGACAGGGGCCCCCTTACAATTTTTTTTAAAGAGAAGTCAAAAATTGGCTTAAAATGTAACAAAGAAGCGCTTACAACTTCGGAGTTAAAGGGTGTTGCCCGACGAAACTTTGGCACTTGACGCGACTTTCGGTTAAGGTGTTAACGCAAATACATATTTTGGGAGCACCGCCCCCTTTAAAATTTTGGAGGGCAAAAAAACGTTCAAAAATCGGTGCAATTTACGACAACATTCGAGTTTGAGCGCAAATATCTCTGGAATAAATAAAGATGTCGACAAGCGGTAAACGGCCTTATTAAACACGGTTAATTCCGCGTTGAAAAAATATTGTGTAAAATTCCGTCTATTACGAACCAAGTTATAATCGCTCATTTTGACCTACCCTAAGTCGCATTTTTCGAAAGACCCTATTTCAGCCCCTAGGGGGTACTGCGCCCCCAAATTTTTACACGCGCTAGAGAATGACCAAGCGCATCCCCACCGGTAACGGGGGCCTTTCTTACAATTTTTTTTAAAGAAAGGTCAAAAATTAACTTAAAATGTAATAAATAAGCGCTTATAACTTTGGAGTTAGAAGGCGTAGTTCGACGAAACCTTGGCACTTGACGCGGCTCTAGGTTGGGGTGATAACGCAAGTACAACCTTTAAGGGCACCGCCCCCTTAAAATTCGGGAGTGCAAAAAACGTGCAAAAATCGGTGCAATTAACGACAACTTTCGAGTTTGAACGCCAATATCTCTAGAATCGATGCAGATAGCGACAAAACTTAAACGGCGTTTACAAGAACCATACTTTCGGCGTTGAAAAAAAAATTTGTAAAATTCCGTCCACTACGAACAAAGTTATAAGCGCTCATGTTGACTTACCCTGAGTCGACAATGCGCGTTCGGCGTATGCCAATGCATTTGAGTTCGGGCCACGTTACTTTGGTGTCGAGGAAATTTTACCCCCACCCCTAACTTCCGCCCAATTTAACTTATGGCGCCGGACGAACTCACGTTGGGCTTTGCCTCAAATTTCTAGTTAATTTTTAAAAAGGCTGCTCGTTAAAATTTACATAGTTTATTGTTTATACTTATTAGTCCGCCCGAAAGCGATAGCTTGCGGGGCGGACTTAAGTTTTAGCTTAGATGTTTTATTTATTTATTTATTTTTTCTCCCGACGCGAGATCTCCGAGATGCGTGGACCGACCGGCGTGAAATTTTGCACGATGGTCAGTACTAAGCCCTGTTTTATAATGTCGGTCCAAAATTTTGGGGGGCACACCCCAAAAAAATTTCGGCGACAAAATAATGCAAAATTTGGCCCGATTTTGGACGACTTCGAAGTTCGGCGGCGAATATCTTTAAAAGAGAAAGATTTTCAAAATCAAATTTTTATTCCGTTTACCGCCATTATTCCTGCGTTAAGCGAAACAAATACGGTAAAGTTTAGTCCAGTGATCTTGGAGATCTTGATGTTGAATCGTACCCGCCGAAACTGCATTTTTCGGAAAATTATATTTCGGCTCCCTAGGGGGTGCTGCGCCCCCAAATTTTACACGCGCTAAAAATTACCAAGTCTTACTAGCGCATTTCCCACAGGGGACGGAAGCTCCCCTTACAACTTTTTTAAAAGGGGTCAAAAATAGGTTTAAATTGCAATAAATCAGCTTTTATAACTTGGGAGTTAAGAGGTGTAGACCGACGAAACTTTGGCACTTGACGCGGCTTTAGGTTTTGGTGTTAACGCAAGTACGAAATTTGGGGGCCCCCTTAAAATTTGGGAGGGCAAAAAACGTGCAAAAATCGGTGCGATTTACGACAACTTTCGAGTTTGAGCGCAAATATCACTGGAACCGATAAAGATAGCGACAAAATATGAACGTTGACGAATACGATCTGTTGGGCGTTGAACAGAAAAAAATTTGTGAAATTCCGTCCATTACAAACAAAGTTATAAGCGCTCATGTTGACCTACCCTAAGTCGACAATGCGCGTTCGGCGTATACCAACGCATTTGAGTTCTGGCCACGTGACTTTGATGCCGGGGAAATTTTAGCCCCCCTTTCCTAGTTTCTTCCAATCGGACTTAGGGCGCCGGGCGAACTCACGTTGGGCTTTGCCCCAAATTTCTAGTTTAAAGTATTTATTGCCCACTGCACGCGCTGCATGCGAGGGACATTTATTTACTTAATTTATTGTTTGTAGTTAGTTGCATAATTGCAGTTACTTTAAGGCCATAAATTGTAATGTTTGCGTGTGTCAATCAATAAAACTCGAGTTTGTTGCGCAAGGCATTATATTCTTTTCAACTCATGCATTCATCTACATTTTTACTCGTTTATTTATTCAATACATGGCACACAAGTTTATGTACTAATACGTCATTAAATAGAGCGTCTGTAGTAAAACTAACTACATTTTAAGCATGTTTACACTTGTACTTTTAACCTTTAGAGGTTAACCTGCGGTGAATTTTTTTACCCCACTGTCGTTTTCTGCTCTGTGCTGTTTTAACGCCTTACAGCTGAAACCCGTGTTTTTATGTATCTGTTTATAACTGATTTGTGCACATTTAACGTTACTTATTTTTTGATACCGGGTCACGTGCCTGACGTCACTAGCGTTCAAAAACTTACCGCGGAAACCAAAACCAACCTGGAATCGACCGCGATAGAAGACCAAAGTGGGATCCGCCGATACGACATCCGCCTATAGGAGAGTGAACCGCGACATAAAACCAACACAACAGCAAATTGGACATCCACTACCAACATCCGATACCAGCATATCCGCGACCGCCGGAATACAGGTAGATGGTAAAGGTAAGAAACTGTGTCGCGAAGCACCAAAGTAGTAGGTCCGACTACCGCCGAAAAAATAGAAAAAGACTCGTCAAGGACTTCATTCTCCGTCAATACAGCAGATCTCCGACAACATCGGCAAAAACCTACTGTCTTCTCCTTAACGATTTACCGGACTACTGCTAATAAAAACCTAGGTTTAAGTAGACCGAAGGACGTTACCGCGGACGGTCGAAATAAGCACGGTTTAAACGTTAAATCGTTTACCGCCGGTCAGAAAGTCCGTGGCAACTGAAAAAGGATTACTAGTTAATTTCTAGGGACTGAGAGACTTTCTGCTTTTTCCATTTTCGGATACCGCTAATACAAAAAAATATAAGTTGATACTCTTTTACCAAATTCTCCGACAGCATTCGTCACTACTTATCCTTCGACTACCGCGAAAGAGAGTGTTCGCCATTATCAACTGCATTGAAAAGTGTACCGTCGGCGACCGCTTTTAGACAAGTTTGATAGCAAGGTTTGTCGCATCGTTTTTTCGCGAGTCCACATCAGCTCTGACGGCAATCTTCAGCACAATAGGGCTCCGACACCGCCGATAGAAAATTGGTTTTCCACTGAGCCGGGTTCGTCTGTGGATATCGTCAATAACCCAATCGGTCAAAGAAATAATAACCGCCGGGGTGGCGAGGAAACCACGAGAAAGGGTCGAAATCAAGCCGCGGTAAGCGGTTACAGTAACGCCCACCCGTGGCGCCTCGAAGCGAATACAGACTCTGCAACCATTATGGAGACCGGCAGACCGGTAATCGACCGACTACCAACTGGAGGAATACCGTTACCGTCTAAGTACGACCAGCCAATGTCGTCTTCAATTTAACAATATTTGCAGATGCGTGTAGGTAGTGGAAACCCCTACCATAATCCGCCTTTGTTTTCTCCCGTCTGACCGACCGACACCGCTTATGGAACCGGACCTGTTACCGCTTCGTATTGTCCTGAAACTCCGCAGACTCTTGTTGCCGTTGAGAAACCAGCGGTGAGCTTCGCTGACGACGACGTAGTGATACCGCCAAGTGGAACTGTAGATCCTGCCAAGACGGATGACGATGATACGGATACTGTCGTAGAAACCTGATCAAAGTCGTCTGACAAGTTCGTTACCGCACCACGCATCCAGCAAACAGCTACCAGCACTCGACCGGATAAAAAAAATGCTTCCGCGACGCCGCGACATGGTCAGCAAATCGGTAAATAATAGAATAGCTGTAGAAGCCAATCCCGACGGGTTTCCCATTAACTTTTGCTCTGATGGAAAGATCAGAGATGTAGTAAGTCTGCGGATTGAACGTGCCGAACTTTCTGGTTCCCGGAATAAATGGACACACGTTCTTTGTCGTTCATTACAAAGATCATTATTATCAGAACATTCTGAGTTCTTTGACTCCGCCACGGAAAAAAAGTCACGACCGCGTTACACGAAAAATGTTTTACATAGGTAAATCTGATGACAATTGCTGCTGCAACATCAGATCTCCGCCAAACACCGTCCGTAAGCAGCATACAGAAGGACTACATGAGGAACAGCATTTTATCAATACTCCGCGTTCTGGTAAATATTCAACCCATGTCCACCAACAGAATCCTCAACAGAAGACCGGCAAGATCATCTCCCATTCATCCAGACGTCAGGACGAGCATAATCAGCTGGTTACTGCTTATTCTTCTAATAGGGAACAACGAACACTCCGACGATCACGGACACCAATAACAACGGAAAGAAAAGCCAAAAAGAACGATTTATCGCCACGTACTTCTAAAAAAAGCGTAAGCTCACGTAGCGAGATATCTTCGGCCAGACGATCTTGGACTGATAACACCGAGAAAACGGTAAAAAGAGACAAGCACGGTGATAGCCACTGCCAACGCCCATCTACCGATGACATATCTTCGCGACGCCCTGATAACAGTAAGTCCTATTTTACATATAGGCATAAGAAGGGTTTTGCGTCGCCAAGTTATAAAGAGAAAACGGAACAAGATACGGATACCGACACAATGAAAGAGTCACCGCCAAAAGGGAGGAAACAGTCGTCGTCCCCAACAGAAGTACGTCACCGGTAGAGTAAGAGTAGGGACCGTGGTAAGAAAGGTCAGTCTCTGAGTCACCGACATGAGGATCAACGAAAAAAAGATCAAATCACCGGATACTATACGTCACCGATAAGAGGATGCCGTGAATAGTGATAGCACCGATAGCAGTTCATCTTCGAAAACCGACAGTGAGAGAGGGAGACCAGCAAAGGTTCACCACTCTAAGCATATTCTCAAACCGTCAAAGTTCGATGGAGTACGGTCGCTTGAAAGCTTCTGGGATCAGTTCTGTAACTGTGTTGAACATAATAAGTGGAATCGCCAACAGCAATTAGCTTATCTCCGCACTGCATTGGAAGACGAAGCCGCCAGCGTACTTTGGGACTATGGAGACAAGGTAACTGGATCGCATATTCAGCTTACCGCCATGTTGAAGAAGAAATTTGGTGAAAAGGCTTTTGCGGATAAGTACCGTATTAAAATACGTAATCGGAGTCGCCGGTCGAAAGAAACTCTTCAAGCTTTGCACGCAGATATCCGCCAGATGACCGCACTTGCTTTTCCGTCTGTGAAACACAAGATACGAGAAGTTATGGCTACCGACTACTTAATGATGCTCTGGGAGATCCATAACTCACCTTGAAAATACGGGAACGGAATCCTGAAAACTTGGACGTCGCTTTGAGAATAGCACTGCAGTTGGAGGTTTCTACAAAAGATAGTTACCGTTTACAGCAAGTGTCCGCGAACGGTGGAAAACAAGAAGAGTAAAGAGATAACTAAGACAGATCAACCGTCCGCTTTGGAAAAAAAAAATGAAGCCTTGCAGAAAAAAATAGCGAAAGCAAAAAAGATTATAGAGAATATTAAAAAAGCATAAGCTAAAACAAAAAATGAAGGAAACCCGCAAAAAATGGCTAAGTTGGAAACCACAGCGGCAAGACCGCCGCCGGTTACGTATGCAGGCGATGCCGCAGGAAATGTACGGGAACCGCCACGGTGCTTCCGTTGTGAAGACGTGGGACATTACATAAGGGACTGTCCTAACCGACTCTTTGGTGGAATCGCCCTACGCACATACGCCGCCAACACCCGCGGTGGACCAACTCCAAATGTCCGTCCTATCACCGAGAAACAGTCTTGGACATGCATTGACGTGATATATCACCGACGTACCATTACAGCTCTCTTGGATACCGGCAGCGACATTACTGTCGCCGGCGCTAGCTTAGCTAAAAAGCTCAAATGGTAAATTTACTATTATCCTGTCACCTTGGTAAAGACCGCCAACGGGGAAGATATGCTGATTGACAGCATTTCCTATGTACTGTTCAGAATTTGGGACCCAGACCATCGAGTCCGCAATACTTATTTCACCCGATATTACCGGTCTAATCCTTGGCATTGACTGGATGGAAAACCAGAACTGTATTTTTAACTGTCCTGAGCCGAAAATACAAGTCCGCGGTGAATGGATACATCTTCAACGGAAACCGATCACCATGATTAAGGTACGCCGGATATATGTGTGCGAAGACGTTGTGTTGCCGCCAACGCAGCAAACGCCGGTAAATGCTCGCATATCACGCGGTAAACGGATGAACCTTCCGCGGACTGGAGTGGGGGAAAGTGATCAGATAAATGGGATGCCGCATGTGTATAGCGCCAGATGTTTGATTTCCCCAAGGACTGTGGATGTCCAGGTAGCTTTGCTTAATACTAAAAAGGAGAGTCAAATAATACCGCAAAAAACGGAGCTCGGATAGGTACATGACGTTGAAAAAAGTTAAAAAACTGGATAGAGTAGGAGAAGAATTTATAGGTGACCTGACACCGCCAGAGGCAGAGGCGTTGAAGAAGATAATGGATGGGTTACCGCCGGATTTTACGAAAGACCAGCAACAGAAAGCATGGAGCTTATTGGTGAAATATCGCGAAATTATTTCTACGGGAGACCATGATATCGGCCGGACCGACTTAGTGGAGTACCATATAGATACTGGGGACCACCGCCCTATTCGCCAACTGCTCAGCCGTCATTTTTTCTAGCATCTTAAATGGATAGATAAGAAAGTCAAAGAAATGCGGAAACGCGGGATTGTAGAACCCGCCACTAGTCCTTGGGCTTTAAACGTGGTATTAGTGAAGAAAATGGATGGGACTTTGCTGTTTTGTATCGAGTATCGCCGGCTAAACTCGGTAATCAGACAGGATAGTTATCCTTTACCGCTGATCGACAACTGCCTTAATGCCTTATCCGGATCTTCATGGTACAGCACTCTTGACTTACGCTCTGGATACTTCAATATACCGATCGCTGAGGACGACCGCGACAAATACGCCTTCGTCACACGGAGCGACGGAGCGGCTGTTAGCGGTTTACCGTCATGCCTTTCGGACTGACTTGTGCTTTAAGCGTATTTTAACGACTAATAGACTAATGGACTTTGTTTTGTGCGGACTTTCGTACATTACTTGCTTGGCATATCTGGATGACGTGATTGTTTTCGGTCGAAGTTTTGAGGAATAGCTTTACCGCCTGGATGAGGTATTCTCCAGACTCCAGTCCGCCAAGCTAAAGTTGAAACCGTCAAAGTGTTTACTCTTTCAACGAAGTGTCGAGTTTATCGGACACGTGATCACCGAACAGGGAATAGCGATGCAGGATGAAAAGGTCTCCGCCATTCGCGACTAGCCGCCTTACCGAAACGTCACGGAGGTACGAGCTTTTATGCGATTAAGCGAATATTACCGCCGATTCGTAAAAAAACTTTTTGGTTATCGCCGCACCCCTTTATGATCTCATGAAAAAAGGAGTCGATTTATGCTGGACGCAGCAATGCTAGCAGGCCTTTGACGAGTTAAAATACCGCTTGATGTCCGGACCAATTCTAGCTTTACCGGAGAACGATGAAACTTATATCCTATACACCGACGCTTCCGACACTGAAGTGGGTGCCGTTTTATCTCAACTACAGACTGAAGTAAAAAAGGTTATCGCTTATGTTTCAAGAACGATGTCAGTCGCCAACGCTATCGGTACCTTCCTCCCACCGGAGGCGGACCGAGGCCAGCAGGAGCCCCGAACTTAGTCCGGGTAAGACTCACGGATCTTCTGATAGCTTCCCAGGCCAATGATATGGAAGAGCATAGCTACAACTTGCGACAGCGACCATTTCCGTTCTCTACAACAATAACTACCGCGGATAGCTTAGCCACTAGCAGCCTAGGTTCGTCGATACACCACCAGACTCCTACACACCTATAGAAAGCGGTCGCATAGGCAGTTAGATCCTAGTAGAGCGCTGGGCGGTTGATAAATGTGCGATTGCTCATGGCAGTTAATAAAGTGCAGTCTGTATTTCGAATAAACGTTAATTACTCGTTAAATTCGTCGTATTAAACCTTTTCCCCTTTCACCCGTTGCTCGACGTCGGCAGGTCCAAGTTAAAGGTACATCTGTACGTCAGTCATACGTCCGACCCACGACATCTGACCAGGCGTAGAACACTATGGACAAGGACGAGGTGGCGGATGTTATACTGGCGGTTAACGTTGGGTTCAGTGTAACATCCGCCGCTTCGTCCCTGTCTATGTTGCTGTACGCCCGGTCAATACGGTATGCATGACTGATGATGCATCCAGACACAACAGACCCATTCAGACATATATCCCGACCATCCACACCCTCATCCAAACCATTCAGACCGTCCAGATCATCCAGACCTTCGTTCAGACCCATCCAGATTATTCAGACCTCCATTCAGACCCTTATCAAGACCCTGGAGCGGCCACAAACGACAGCCGCGACAAGACTACGGATCAAAAGTGACGGATTTATTTGAGAAGTTAACTGGCATTTTGAAAAACCGATACGGTGGTGCTAAGATGGCTAACAAATACCGGATCAAAGTACGAAACAGAAAACGTAAACCCGGTGAAACACTCCGTAGCCTTCACTCCGACATTCGACGGTTAATTGATTTAGTCTTTTCAGCAATAAATTAATACCATCAGAAAGCATTTCCTGTAACTATTTCACTGACGCACTTGCCGATCCGGACTTTGCATTGAAGGTGCGCGAACGGGCACCGAAAAAAACTGGATAATGCGCTACGGATCGCGTTGCAGCTTGAAGGTTGGACCAAGGACGTTTAAAGACAAAACCGTGCACTGGCAAAAAAACGTGTCTAGGAAGCCGGAAAAGACTTGACAAATCAAATGAGAAAGCAAACTGACAAACTAATAACCCGGATACAACAGCAATCAAGTGCACCGTCAGCGACACCACACCTGTCGCCAAATACCGCAGCAAAACAAGATAATGTTTAAACGAACACGGAGTCCGTCCAATGTTTCTGTAATATTACTGCAACAAATGAGCAGTTAAGCATATTTAGTACTGTTTAGTAGTGTTGGCCGGGCCACATCATATTTCATATTTCTGGTGCCTGAATCTTTCCAATCTGACCCGCGAACGATTCTGTATACTCTTAATATACTTAATATAATATACCCTTGATATTATTACATCAGCGACATTAACTTTGTGACGATACTTGGCGTAAACACAACCACACGTTGTCGACGTGCGTTAAGGTGTGACATGCGCTGAAGATCTGAAGCCAGGTAGCCAGGTGCAGAGCGGTGGAAGCAGCGATACACTAGCACTGCCAGCCGGAACGAAACGCGTTCTGGCATCCGAAGCCAGTGTAATCTGCACAGTACGGCTGAATGTGGTCCTGACGACAAGCTTTTACCGATGATTGGTTGAGATGTGTACATTGTGCAAAATGGTGTCATACTTCATGCGGCACAACCCGAAAGAAAAAACTTTGCACGCTACAACTGTCTGTAGTAACATAATAAAGTAACATATTAATAGGCCTACTCCTCAACGTAGGCCTATCTGTTGATTGTTTTTGATACAATCCTCATAAAGAGTAACAAAATTTTGCACAATTTAGACATTTCACCCAGTCAATGACGGTATCTTAAGTGTTGCTACTAAAAAAATTTTCTTTAATAAAACTGCAGCATCGTTTATTTGTTGTCTATAAATTGTTCTTTTAGGTGCATAGTTGTTCTGACACTGAGCACAAGGCAAGATGACGTGCACATGGGGCAAAATGAATTTCCTATAAGTCAAGTTGTCCCAACAAACGGGGCAACATGACTAATTTTGACGGCGCGTTTACTTAAAATTTCAGCAGCATAGTGTCATCTATGTACTTTAGTAATATTTTGTTCGTTGGGGTATAATGACATGCACAGACTGGCTTTGTTTTCTATTTCGCTCACAGAAAACTAAACGTAAAAATCGACAAAACCTATGTGACCTACCACGACTTTGCTCAAACCTACCATGGTCTCATCTCGTTCTACATTACTCTGCTTACTTACTTCTGTGTCCACGGCACAGTTCCTACCTCCACCCACTGTACCGTCTCTGCCATGGTGGGCCGGGGGTTTGTCGGGCATCACATCTCGTTTCCATGAGTTCAGCATCTGGCTAGCTGAAGATGCTTGATTTCCCATAGTGGGAAGGGGATCTTGCCGCTAAGGTGCTCGACAAAGATGTTGTTCATACTAAAGACTTTCATACGTCCTGTTCAAATTAGGTGCTGTGCTGTGATTGTTCCACACGGGATCTCTCCACGTAGTAGTTTTTCACAGACAGCAGTCGGCCGGTATGTGGCAGTTAGAGTTCACGGACCTTGTCCGTCTATGCTTTGAGAAATATATTGGTTTTGTGTGGAAAGACAATTTTGTATTTTTTTAATGTGGGTTAGTTTCAGTAACATATCACACAATCCTAAACTATATTCTAAGCAACGGACAATCCCGGTCAATTTCAAAGCCTAAATACGACAGACCTATCGACAGACCTTATGATAGACGACAGACCTATAAAGAGCCTACCTATGTATACTTTTCAAGGGCATTTTGAGGCCAACGACGCACGCAATCGATAACGACGGAACGACGAAAACGACGTCGACCTAATTGCAATTTGAACGAACAATCTATAAAAAAAAGGTTTTTAATATACGAGCGACAGGAATATACCGGTGGTTAGTCTCAAGCCGTGCCCATTGTCATTACCGGCCCCAGACGAAAGGTGAGAATGTCCAGTGCTTGCTCCTCGAGAGCCTTTCCGAGAACGATAGAAAAGGTGAGAATATCACGAGTTACTTGCTCCTCAAGGGCCTTTCCGAAGACGACCAGCAAAAGGAAGAAGCTATGCGACCGTTGATGTTCAGTCTTTATACCCGCCGCGCGCGAACAGGTGAAACTGACATGCCGAAAGATAGTTCTCCTCTACTGAACGTCTTGGTTTCGGCGTTCTCGGCTTTAGCAAGGACGTTGGATAACTCTCAAAGCCTCCTTTATTATTGTGGTGGTTTCGGCGTTCTCGGCTTTAGCAAGTTCACTAAAACTATCCTCAAAGCCTCTTCCGTCAAGTCGACTAAACGGACAACGACAGGTTCCTCGAGTCTTTTCTGACACGAAGACAATCGGAAAAATAAAGGATAACCGACAGTTGATACTAGCCTGTTTTTACCTCGTATATCTCGCTTATGACCTTTTGCCAACCCCTTATTTTCCTACTGGTTCTTATGTCCTTATGTTTTGCTCCCTATCCCTAAAAACTCCTATGCTATGAATTCGAACGGTTCGTGAATGTACACTAGACGACGAATGCAAGCAGGGTGCTGCAACAACGTAGACAGCTGAGTTCAAAACATGCCGGACAATCTCGGCCGTTGATGTTCAATTTAAAACATGCCGGACGATCTTGACCGTTGATGTCCAGATCACTCTGTCAACTATTCACCCTTACAAAACCTGCACTCACAATCCAACGGACACTCGACTACCTGACCATATCCACCCACGGCGAGCAAGTAAGCAAGTAAGACACGAAGATGACGAATGGCGGAGAAGCGTGCTGCAATAGCTTCTTCAATCCGTACTTACTTCGATTTACGTAACCCACAAGCTATCCTAAACCATCCCTTCCCAAACAAATGAAAAGTGCCTTTTGGCTTGCTGTTACCGTGAAGACAATCCAATGCTGTGTGACATTAAACAACGATTGAACGAAGGTCCTACGTTTTAGGGGGTCCTAATTTTAATGCTGAAATACCTTGTATTTGGACGCTAGTGCTAGGACTCGTAATCCTCAGATCACTAAGACGTCTAATACTTTTGCCTTCTAAACTATAAACCTCTATACGTCTTTTTCCTTTAATACATAGGACACTTTATGCATTCTATGCTCAGTCTTATATCTGAACTACTACCTTTGAAACCTTAGACCTTCCTTAGTTTCAAGGTCCTATCTATTCTTAGAGGGGAAAATGCCTTACTCGAACGGTCACCACAGCAAAGAAAGGTCTCCTCGGTCTCAGATTACCTTTAAGGTCGGGTTTTCCTGAGCACCTACTTTATTCGGATACTCAGGCATCTACCATACATGATAGGTATGTCCGTTAAGCGTACACCAGACTATCATGCGGATAACCCGGTCAATCGCGTTAAGAGCTTTTCCCTTTGAGCATCGCCTTTTATAGTCTTGGCTTTCATACAAGAGCCTTATGGAACGATTATTTTTCCAACACAGAAAAGGCTCAGTAGCAATGTATTTGATAGAAAAGGTTATCCAGGACCATTTGTATGGTAGATGAGCCTCTTTTGCAGTACGTTTTGAAACGTTGAATAAGAAAACGATAAACAGGCTATTTGAGAACTTTTAGAAGAAATAGTTCTTTACAAAGAATCTAAAAATACGGTTTTATTGGCATAACTATGGTTTTAAAGTTATTTATTAAACTTTGGTAGAGTTTTAGGAAAGCGTGGGTGAAAATTTTAACGTTATTTCCTACAAATGCATTTCTTACGGGCGAGGCCTATCTTTCGTGCTCGAGAGAGCTGGGCGGCTAGCAGCGATCCAAGTATGTGCAGCAGCTCCAGGCTCACGCCTCGGTCATTGATAAACAACGTATTCGTACGCGAGTTAGAGCAAAAATGTAAACATTTTGTAGATTTTTGATATTAAAAGTTTAATTTCTTAAAATATAGATATGGTAGAAATATGCGGATACCCGCAAACTCTTTATCAGAAGACAAGGTTTTTATCGATACGTAACATTATGCACCGCTACGCATTTTGGGTAAGTTTTTGTGATATTTGTGTGTCAAAGGGGGTTTTTACAGCCAACTTTTTCGGACATACTAAAATGCTTGCTAGCCGAAATTTGGTTTTAGCTAGAAGGACGCAAATAATGGCATTTTATTGCTATACGTCCGTGTTAGCTATAATATTGATGGTTTTTATGTAAACACAGTTTTTAAGGTGATTTTTAAAGGTTTATATTTAGTAGATTTTTGACTAGGCGGAAGCTGACTGAAAACGCGACTATGGTATGAAATAATAATAACTATTAAGACGCAGGCTTTATAGCTGGAGACTATAAAATGATTCTAATGTGTTACCAGAAATTTGTTACACCTACAACGTTCGTCATTTTGCCCTTCTCTCCCTAAATGACGCAGCGATTGAAATTTATGTATGTTAAGTGCGTTTTTCTCGAAATGTGCTGCAAGGGACTTGGATTAGTGTTGCTCTCACGGGCTTAAATGATAAAGCGCGTGAAAAAGTGTTAACGCACTGAGTACGTATACCACCGTACTACTCGCGTATCACGCAGAAACAGCAAAAAAATTAAACTTTAAACCTGTGTTGTGGAAGTGGTGGTTTAAACTCAGACTGTTTTGGCAGCCGCGTAAGACGCACGAATGCAACATTAGAACATGTTGTACATTGACTTAGTGTTTGTCCCTAACTTTTGAATTTGACTTTGATCTTGACCTGTCAAAAATAATTAATTGTATAACGGAAAGGGCAACTTATTTTTACTGTCAAATACATGACATGACCTGGAGGTCGTGACAACTGACAAGAATATCCTTACAAAACAAACAAAAAACTAGGCCATGTTCACACTTTACAGATCCCCTTTTGTTTTGCACTGTGGGCGATATTTCAAATATATTTCGTAATTCTGAATTTCAGAAAAATCGGTTATCATGTGAAAGCTGCAAAAATCAAATTTTTGACTTTCACACTGACTTGACACAATGCTTATACAACAGCTTGTTGCTACCGCACAATACGGCAAGCAATAAAAAAACAGAAAAGTAGTAGCTGTCAATAACATTGATTACAAAAAAATAAATTATAATTACTTCAAAGTCAGTAAATTACATACCTTCATTTAAGCTGACAGATGGTCTGAATTTTAGGCAAGCAGAGGTAATGCTCATGTCAGCGAAAGTTTGCAACATTTCTGTTGGCGGAAGTGGTCGTTTAACCTGACACAGTGTACACTTCGAGCTAAGCTACATCTTAAATTTTTATTCTTAAGGACAGTTATGTTTTGATGCAAGAACTTTTAAAGATTTGTTAGGCATTGCAAGTACAAAAAATTAAAGCATGTAATATGCCAATTAGAGTGTAAGAGTCATCGAACGACTTTTGTACGTTTTAACTTCTTTACTAATTATGAAAAAAGCCGCTGTAAATAGATCTATTTCTAACTTTAAATTAATTACCACAATTGAGTACAAAATTGACACTGTCATAACTTAGGTTAGGGGCGCTGAAAACGCAATAGTTAATAACTCAAAAGTGAAAAACTTTTTGCCATCCATAAAACTCGCAAAATATGTATTGGCGCTTTTATTGTAAACGCTTCCTATTTATTTTTATGTAATTTTTTATAGTTTAATTTCCACACCTTAAGTACCCATAGGTTACACTAGTGTCTGCAAGAGCCTTAATTTGGTATTTATTCTAATGTCGTGATTTTTCTGAATTTTTTTTTTAAAATGGCACACGTTCTTTATTCAATCTAGTACAAATATTTGCTGTAGGCTACGTTTTGCATCGTTGATGATGATTGATCCAAAGTACGGAAATGTGTCCATAACTTACACTGTTTGATGGCAGATTGTGATATCACAATTTCGATTCACCACAGTCAGTACAATTAAAGTCCACGTAAACTTTAGGCATATATTTTGTAAAATATTATATTATATGTTCGTATTTTTTCCCATCATTTCGGTATTTATTATTTTTCTTATGTTGTCACAACGACTAAATATTACTTATTTGCGCACAGTTCATAAGCCTGCACGTATAATTATGCATTGCGGTTCGCGTGGACCCTAAAACCATCAATGTGGAAACACTATCCAAGCACAGTGTTATGTTCTTTATTAAAACCAGAAATTCGTTCTGTGGAACGAGGTATCTGTCCCATTGCCATGCTATATAGCCTACCAGCTGCGTTTTAGCGTTTGACGCTTTTGCGAGCCTGCAGTCAATTTTGCCTTTGAATAAAAATGGTTGGTTGCCATGACAACTGGGGTCTTCAGAAGAAAAATTTACATTACACCATTGCATAGCACGGGCTCGAAAAGAGGGGCGTACGTGAAAACAGCGCGCAATTATTTTTTCACGAGGCAACATTCTGTTCGGCAACATGGCAACAGGGGTCGTCAGGGAAAAAATTTAAATGACACCATCGGATAACGCGGGCCCGAAAATAGAGAGGTAGGTGAAAACAGCTAGCAATTATATTTCACGGGGCCGAGTTATAGTCAATTTTGTCCCAAAATTTGTTGCCATAGCCACAGGGGTCGGCAGCGAAAAAATCAAATGACACCGTCGGATAGCTCGGGACCGAAAATAAGGGAATAGGTGCAAACGGAACGCAATTATTTTTTACGTGGACCGAGTTATACCGCTTTGAAATCTCCATTGGCTGTAATGCAAAATTTTTCAACTTTTAAATGGTTGCTATAACAACAGCGGTCGATAAAAAGTAAATTTAAATAACACCGTTAGATTGCCTAACCCTGAACATATGGGGGTAGGTAAACACAGCGCGCAGTTATCTTTTACGAAGACGGAGTTATACATCTTTGAATTCTCCGTAAGCCGTAATGCAAATTTTAAAAATAAAGTAAACAGGGGAAGCAGTTATCAGACTCTTATCCCAAACAAACTCGATTTTTCTTTTCGGGCCCCAAATCATTGTGCACAATTTAATCAAAATCAAATCATAATTGCGGACGTAAGAGTGTTTACAGACAGACTGACAGAATGACATAAGTGATTTCATAATTTGTCCCATGCTATGCTATAGCAATAAGACAAACAAAAAATTTGAAACAAAGCCCAACGTGAGTCCGCCCGGCGCCCTAAGTCCGATTGGGGGGACAAATTTAGAGGGGTAAAATTCCCCCGGTAGCAAAGTCACGTGGCCCGCACACAAATGCATTTGCATGCGCAAAATGAGCACTATTGAACTATAATTGACTTAGAGTGGATAAACATTAGCCACGTAATCTCTGGTGTTAATAAACCAAAGTTCACCATTTTTTTATTCAACGCAGTACTAATTACACTTGATAACGCTTTTTACCGCTTGACGATAGCTCTATTCGTTCTAGAGATATTTGAGGTCAAACTCGAAAGTTGTCGTAAAACGTACTAAATTTTGGACGTATTTTGCTTTTCCAAATTTTAAGGCGGCGGTGCCTCCTAAAAGTTGTACACGCGTACATTGTTGTACACCCCCATTTACTAGCACGGTACGTGGCAAAGTTTCATAAAGCTACACCCTTTGGCTCCAAAGTTCTCGCGGCTAATACGCAACATTTTAAACCAATTTGTGACTCCCCTTTGAAAAAAGTTTTAAGGGCCCCGTCCCCGATATAAAGTGCGCTAGTAAAACTTGATTATTCTCTAGCGCCTGTAAAAATTTTTGGGGCGCAGCACCCCCTAGGGGCCGAAATATGGCCTTCCGAACAATTTAATTTGGGTAAACATTAGCCGCGTAATCTCCGGTGTTAGTGGACTGATGTTTACACAATTTTTTTATTCAACGCGAAATTAACTGTATTTGATAACGCCGTTTAACGCTTGTCGATATCTCTATCCAGTTTGGAGATATTTGCGGTCAAACTCGAAAGTTGTCATAAAACGTACTAAATTTTGCACGTTTTGTGTCCTCCCAAATTTTGAGGGGGCGGTGCCCCTAAAAGTTGTACCCGCGTAACCCGCGTTATTACCCCCATCTAGCAGCACGTCACGTGACAAAGTTTCATAAAACTACTCCCTTTGGCTCCAAAGTTCTAGCGGCTAATACGCTACATTTAAAGCCAATTTTTGAACCCCCCTTTAAAAAAAATTGTAAAAGGGCCCCGTCCTTGATAAAAAGTGCGCTAGTAAGACTTGGTCATTTTCTAGCGCATGTAAAAATTTGAAGGCGCAGCACCCCCTAGGGGCCGAAATATGGTTTTTCGAAAAATGCGCTTTTGGTGGGTTTAATTGCACATCTAGATCTCTAAGATCACTGGACCAAACTTCACCGGACTTGTTTTGCCTAACGCGTGAGGAATCGATGTCAAACGAGTATCTCACCAATTTTGAATATTTTCATTCATTTTGGAAAAATTGGCCGCCAAACTTTGAAGTCGACCGAAATCAGGCCAAATTTTGCATGTTTTTGGCCCCTAAAATTTTTTTGAAAAGGCTCCTTTAAAATTTCGGCCCGGGTTATAAAATCGAACATACTTAAGAGCATCGTGCAAAATTTCGCGCCGATCGGCGACAGAGCTCGGAGATTACGCGAAGGGAAAAAAGAAAACTAAAAATTTGGGGCAAAACCCAACATGAGTCTGTAATAATCCAATTTATGTGTAAGGAATTTGGTTATTTTTTGATCACACCGCCCCAAATTGACCTTTTGATCCCGCCACGACTTTTTCTCATTTTTTATGCTATTATTGTTTCTTTGTTGTTTTTTAATTTAACTTTGAGTGCTCTTTTATCAAACCTAAGTTTTTAGTCTAGCTCCGAGATAAACTAAATTCCATTCAGTCTATCTCGGAATAACGACAACTCATGAGACAGTTGTAAAATCGATTCCAAATGCTTGTTTAAAATCCGATTATCATAATTTATGACGAAATCAAAATAAAAGCAACACACATCTTCTAATCACCACAATATCCGAAAGAACTGCGACAAAGGTATTCTGTCTACACATCGGTCCGCACGAACAGTCACTAACTGCTGCAACTGCTGCTCGCCGGTACCACCGCGCTCTTATATACAAGAATGCCACAGCTATTTTAACACAACGCTCGGCAGCTGCATCTATCTAATTTATCCTTGGGCGCAGCCGCCAGACATCCTGGAATTCGAAGGATGTTTGCCGCCTACACTTTCCCTAGTCTTTTTTTTTAAATTTTTAAGTATAAATTTAAAAAATTTTAAAGTCCAAAACCAAAATTGAAAGTCTAAGTACTAAAATTTGCCAAAATTATCCATTAAGTCCGAGCTTTGTGACGAATGACAAATATACAAGCACAACAAGTTAATATTAAACTAATTAAACATTAATCGTTTCAGTTATAATAATTAAACAGTTCCAATAATAACGATATATAAAATATGATCAAAGTTTTTTACATAAACTGTAATCACTATAAACGAGATAATGAATGTTCAGTAACTATCGTGATGTACTATAGAATAAAAAAGCAAATGTTTAAAACAGTTAAAATTTAAAGTATAAAAGTCATTGCATGATCGCAGATAATAAGTGATTTGAAATGAAATAGCTCTATATACAATATCTGCGCAAATGTAGTCCAATTGGCAAAAACATCAAACAGTTATATATATACAATAAATATATACAAAGCGATACTGTGTCTAAAACAATTAAACTTTTAATAGAAATACTGTCAGTCAATTAATCCAAATAGTATTCGATAGATGAAATATTAACATACTATACGTAAATAAACCGTATACTAGGCATTAATACTAAATCGATGTTAATTAGCAGCCTAATTATGAGTCCAATTACAATTTTAATTAAATAATTTATAGATGATTAATACAACAACATGTCAATAAAGGTTCACTATACATCAAATCTATGTACATCATATACAAGCCAACCATCAAACGCGTGAACGCGTCAGACTGTTCACATCAATTACTGTACATAAGACGTCATAAATACGTTAATCGCACAAAGCGTCAAATCACTGCATTAATATAAGCACGACAAGTACAATGAACAATAAAATGATACCGCGATGTTATAACACGGGTACACAGATACTAAACAAGTATGTACAGAGTAATTAACTTTAATTAATCAATGTCATGTAATTATATAACTTGTGCTTGGCCTATAGTAATTTTAGCATTGATGTGTTGTGTGTGTAGGTGCAAGAAGAAAGAATAGCAGGTGCAATGTGTCGAAATAAAATATGCCAAAAATTTTTATGTCTTGATTTGATAGTGAATTTTGTTACATAAGTGACTTTGGCGTATACCTACCACCTTTATGAGTGTAAAAATGACCTTGCTTGCTAGTCCGAAAGTGGACGTCGTCACAAAAGCTGTTACAACAATTCGCACAATTCACACAATCGTTCGCGCGAGTTCGTCGCGCGTATCTAGGGTATGAATTAAACATATGCAAATGCAATCTGAGTCCAATTTACTGAAAGTATAAATACATCGTACAATCAACGCGCGAAAATTACGAAGTACGCCATGAAATGTGCATCAAAGCCTATATGCTTGAGTATACGACTAACGTGACCAAAGCCACAGCGGAAACTATGTAAGTAATAAAATGTATCTGCCATATGTCTGTGGGCCTGAGGTGTCGACTTAATACATGAAAAGGCTAAGATCCCGTAGCCAGTATAGTTAGCTATCTCCTTCCGGCGCGATCAAATGCGCGGTACATCATGAGAGCATAAAGTTAGCCGGCGTCTACGACACATTAGTCGCTGTTGAGCAGCTCTGTTAGGTGGCTGTATAAGCGTGAGTGATGAAGCGATGAGTGCTTGGCAGTGCTAGTGCCTCCCACTCAACGCGGCACTCACCATCATTTCCTTAACGCGGCACATCCATCGGTTGTCCATTAAAGCTGCCATCGATTCCATGTTATTGGCTGCGGTCAAAAAAGTAGATATCCTATTGCACTTTGGTGCCCACACCACAGCTCCACGTCGTATGAGCCTAAATTTTGGTACCGCCGTGCAATTCCGCATCATAGCCCAAGTCACATCAATCGTCGCAAGCTGCAGACTCTCAATGCTATTAATACAAACATAAAATAGCGTACAACAAATTAACGATTAAATTATAATGACACATGTTTAAGTTATTGGCACAGCAATCGACGTAATTTTTTTCTTTAAGGAGAGCGAAGTATTGCAAGATAGAGCTTAAATAATTACTAATGACGTTTAGTAGCAAAAACTCACAAAGGTTTTTACACTGTCCAACATAACTCATCAAAACATAAACATGAACATGAGCATAATTAGTAATTGTAATTAATAATATGTAAGGTAATGAATAAAACAATCATTCGCAGAAATGTAAGAAATATTAATATCATAGGGGTGGGGTTAAAATTTCATGGTGTCATGTACTGGCATAACACCATTAAAAACGTCTAGTCTGACCGGTTCCCTGACAACAGCCATAAAAGCGTCAGGCGGTCATAAAACGGCTCGACCGGGTCCTCTGCTCGGTCTGTGTGCAATTAAAGGTGTGAACGCACAGGAAGAGACCTATCCTTCCTGCCAGCAAAACTATTCGCTTGCCGTTCATGCAAAGCTTTACAGAAATGAGCACAAACTTTAAAAATGTACCAAATTTACCAAAATCACAATAAATTTATCGTATCAAGTCACAAAACACGCGATACGTATAAGCAGGGCCCTTAATAGACCTGAATTTTCTAATATTAAGCTAAAGGAAATTTTAAATATCAGTGTGTAAAGTCTAAAATTTATGCTGTAGGCCTATAAGAGAAATTAAGCAAAACGACACGATTGTCGTTTGTCTGTCAATTTGTCTGTCGGTCTAAACGCCACGAATGTATCGGGGTTAAACGGTGCAAGACAGGGCCTAGGTTGCCACTGGCTACCAACAGGAAGTTGCACATTGGCTTTTAAATAGCATAAATGACCTTGATATTATGACTAAAAGGTAAATTGTAAGGTGTATTATTGCATAATTTACACTGATTCCCTGTAGGCCGTCAACAGCAACCATGCCTCCATCTGCAGCGGTTTGGTCGCAATTTTTAATGAGAGTTTTCAGGCTATATGTAGCCGTAGGCCCGTTCCATAAACAATAAAAATTTCAACATATGAAATATTGTTTTGTCATGGATAATGCAAAAATAGGCCTACAGCAATTGTTACGAACAGTGCATAATGTCCTCGGAGTGTATTTTTATTGTAATTCTCAATTTTAATGCGTAGCAAGTTTTTTTAGATATGTCCCTAAATGATTTTGGGTGGCAGCGTTACGACAAATACGCGGCCTATATCAGACAAACTCGTACGGTATAAGGACTTAGCCTGAAGATATATACGTCAAGCGTATACGCTGACACAGGTAGGGTATTCTGTTACGTATTCTCATACATATGTATATTAAGGTTTATATGCATAATGCATGGTTCCGACGATGTTGCAGTTAATGCCCGTCGGCCATCAAAATAAGGAGTTCGGTAGAGTATTAACGTAATACAAAAATTACTAATTGGAGGTGGTTATAGGTGCCGCTTTGGTTTAGATCCCGCCGTGAAGATCACCCACATAAGACGCTACGCGGCCCACTGGATGACATCCCCACAACGACATCCCCAAATCCGTGCGGCGGAAAACCACGCACAGATGATGACGCGTTGTGCGCCGTATACTGAGTTCCGGCATCTTGCCAGTACGCTCACAACCTGCCTACATCTGATGCGATTTTAATTACACGAGGGTTATATAGTAATAAATTATACGTTACTTCAAGTATAATATGTTTACTAAGGACTCACGAACGTTCGTACGTAGCCTCGTTGTCGGTTCCCACGAGACCACGTCAAAAGGAGAAAATCGGCGTATTGTAATAAAACAGCAAACTAGGACCATGACTGCCTTTTGCACGTCAAGATCCTAGTTATGGTCAACTAAAAGAAAATAAGAATTTTTTAATATTGATAAAAAAGAAGCTAACATAAAGTAACATCGTAAGTTAATCGGTCCGCTGTGTGAGCAGACATGTCAAACTGGACACCACACAGAAAATTTTTTGGCAGCCAAAAAATAAGATTATGGACCAAGCAACGAATATAAAGAAAAAAACAGATAGACATTTTGGAAAAGTAAGAAAGAGAAAACCTTGGGCCGCTGAGATCGACGCTGAGGCTGCCTGTCTAAGCCCCATTCGTTGCGACCTTCCAGCGTTCCCAAGGGTGGCCATTGACCGTCTTGTAAATAGAGACGGGGGGGTCGCCTATTTCCCCACTGGAGCGTGCTCCAGCCTGCGCCGGGTTATAACTGAAAGACATTTACTCTACGTAAACGAAATCAGGGGCTGAACTAAAATTAACTAAAATTTAAGTCAAGGGTAGCTTCGTGAGTCATTAATAATTTTGTGGCCTAATGTTTTTAATTTATGGCTAATACTTTAATGGCTGGATCTGTTCACCTATTAATTTAGAAATATAATGCATTTTATAGCAAAATTTTTAGCCTAAAAAATTCGTTATTTTGCAGCCTAATCTATACGAGTACATAATAACAGTACAATAAACTGCTTCAGGAAATTGAACGAGTCCGGACGCCCGCCGTCCAACCAATGTCCGGTCGTGTTTCCCTAACAGTAATTAGGACCAACCCTCAAATTAATTCCTTTGCGCAAGCACTTCAAACAGTCTTCTGATCAAAATCGTTATGTGCGCTAGCAAGTAAGTGCCATACCCACAGCGGTATTAATTAGGACCGTTCAAGCCAATGCGCCAAATGGTACGCAAAAGGAGAATCCGTCACCCTAATAAAGCTAAGGGCCGACACTTAGCGATGTATAGGGTCACCACACCTAAATTTAACCCTCTATTCCCAAAGGTAAGTGCTTGCGTGTTTAATAAGTTTGCGTTGGCCTGTAGGTAACCGCATGTTCAGCCAAGACATGTCACACGCCGTCGTGTGCCTACACGTTAAGTTAGGGGTATTTTTAATGATTAAACTTTTCATTTGAGCTTAGTGTCATCCTTTTTTAACAGCTTAGTTGTTAGTTTTTCATTTCCTAGCTGTTTTTAGCGTACTGACTGCCGAAGGACTAATACGTGTAAAATTTTTCTAGTGATGATGGTACGGTCTTCTAATGGCCAGTTGAAAAGCGTGAACGCTGCCTAAAGCTGTCTGTTTATGCTGTTGTTTTCAATTTTGTTTCTAACTTCTGAGAGCATAAAAACCGGAAATGGATTGTACTGTGGATGGAAGATTTGACGTCCACCCATCTGTTAGCAATTTGGGTACCAGGTTCTTAGTGCTCAGTAAGACAGACAGTAATCGTGAAAGATGAGTTGGTGACGTGTGCGAAAGGAAATTACAGGAAAAAGCGTCTAATTAAAAACATTCCGGAAGAAATTCTAAGTGAAAGGCACTCGCACACACTGCAGAAAAAAAAACACGACCTAAGACCTAACGCAGAATAGAGTCTAGTTTTGATGAAATTGGTGATTTTTCGTTTTCCTACTGAGAAACACTGTTTAGTTTGCCAAGTTTAGTTTGGTCTGTTTTAGTATTAAAATGTGATGTAATTTTCCAAGTTTCCAAGACTAGAATCTTTAGCCTAATATTATACAAACGTTTGTGCATTCTATACAACAAAGTGCACTATATGCTAATCACACAATTATTGCATGTCATTCAGTAGTAATAATTAAAACAATGGTAATAACACCAAATTTATGCTAAGAGTACGTGAAAGTGACGGAGTAGTTTTTGAGCACACGCAAACAATGTGAATAGTATAGAGCCAATAATAAATAGACAGATTGCAATGCCAAACAATCGGAACTTACGATGTGATGTATCAGTGTCTGTTGGCTTGCATCGTCGAAGATGCAGACAGTTTACAGCAGACAGGCAGTCGCCTGCTGTAATCAGTCAGTAGGACACCTCCGGCACTGAGCAGGTGGCCGGTCTGGATAACAGTCTTGTCGGCTCGTGTGACAGGGCGGGAGCCGTGTCACTGGGGGGCAGAAGGGTAACAAGGCGAAACAGAGTCACGCGCCTTTCTTGTCCCCTCAGCTTGGCTCTTGTCTGGTCATGCGGTCTTCGCCAGCATGGC
>Ga0209454_1000271_pt1 | contig 28547 bp, 18 predicted proteins | sample WorMetHERISLAND1_2_FD_187400 | JGI IMG/M metagenome (GOLD analysis project Ga0209454, IMG submission 187400) | Marine gutless worms symbiont microbial communities from Max Planck institute for Marine Microbiology, Germany - Olavius geniculatus... | ecosystem: Host-associated > Annelida >... | reverse complement strand
TCTACACAGAATCATATCGACAACGACTTGACTTGAACTTCAAAGCAGCTGTACAGACCGTTAATGCTCACCTAAACCAAAATCACACTTTTCCCGAATTTTCATTTCTCGCATTTTCAGTCGCCCCCACTGTCCCTGCGACCATGGCTATCGCCAAAACGCACGTTCGTATGTCACAGTCGCAAATAATAATTGTCGCGTGGCTTAATTCGGCGTCGAAAAGGACAGACGCCTGTATGTTTACTATTGCGCAACAATGCTGCCGCTGCTTTCACGCACGACACCAACTGAAGCAGTTTCGACGTCGACTTTGACTAATACCCCGTTTACACGAGGAAGCATATATGAAGCACACATGAAGCACACGTATTCAATATACACGTGCACGACGTGCTCTAAGTCTGCCTCATGTGTGCTTTATGTATGCTTCCTCGTGTAAACGGGGTATAACTGAACTGAACAGCGACTTCAAAGCTTTTAAGACGACCAAAGATCAACCTCCCCTAATTTGATTTATTGCAGACCTGTTGACAAAAGTACTGTCACACAACAAGACAAGATACTCTGCTGACACGTTCTGCAGACTGTCGTTTTTTTGTCGACCTGTTCCACGGTTTGTTGTACAGCGTTATACAGCAAATTTTCGACAAAACGAAGCAAGTAAAGTTTTTTAGTTACTTACTTATTTACTTACTGACGAAAGTCGAAGTGTGCGGGCTTTTGGCGTCAGATAGAGTACTGTACATATGCTATATGGAACAAATCCTATCGTATGTTTGATTTTCACTGATTGGCAGATACCAACTATCGTCTGCTCTGTGCGTTTTTGTGTTAATATTCATATAAGGAAAATTATAACATCGTAAAGACACTGTGAATAAAAAAAGCAAGACAACGCTCTATTCAATAATTATAAAATATTGAAAGATTTTTTACATTTTCTTATCGGAACGCTTGTCAGTAAATTTGTAAACAAACAGATGATTAATAATCCCACTACATATTAAAAGTGTTGCTACATTACCTAGAAAAAATATTAGTTTTTCAAAAAAATACCAGCAACCAAGAGCACAGCAACGGCAGACTGAGAATAGAATATCTCTTTTTAACTCGCAAGGAAACGCTTATATTAAAAAAAGACAAATCAAACCTTTGTGTAGTCGGAATAGATGAAGCCCTGTTCAAAGCCGTTGAATACGAGTAACGGAACGAGTAGGATGAATGTTGATCGCCTATAAAGTTGCAATATGCCACTGCGGACCATCTACAGCAACAATATAAGCACACTTAGCGTAGACCTACACATATAGTTTGAGTAGAAAAAATTATTCCTCCTAACGTATTTTTTAAACTTATTTTTCAAAGACAAAAAATTTTCAGTGTAAGCAATGTTTTACAGGCATATTCTGCATTCAGATCTACGCCAAACTGAATGATTTCATTCAATTATCTCTAACGCTACAAAATTTTGCAATATTCGCGCTCACACAGAATTTGTTTTACATCTTACAACACATTTATCACGAACTCTTACTGTTTGACAATGAACATTAAACAAAAGGTTAAAGAACACAAATAACTGTGATATTGCAGCTTAAGGAGACAGCTAACAAAATTCGGTCAAAATTTTGTTTAATAACCCTGACTTGAAAAACGGGCTAGGGCCAACATCGACAGCTATGAGTGCGGATTCCTGGTAAAAATTTTAACAGTTAAAACTCACCGTAAAATTGAAAAAATCGCAAGTGTGCGGTGTGCAACGCCAAAAAATAGCATCACAAAGCCTAGAGTCTTTGAGTTGACCTTAGGTCTGTATAAGCTGAACGTAAAAGCGACAAAGCGGCTAGAAATCGTGACTACATTCTGCAGTCCCGAAATGTGCTCAAGCGACTTCAGATAAGTCTCCGAGTTTGCCAGCTGTACGCCTACAGCAGCGTGAAAGTCATTGCAGAGAGCCGGTCGAAATTCAGTGGAGCAGTCATTATCGGTCGTAGTTGGTGCGCGTGACAGCAACAAATGTCGGTGTCACAATAAAATGTCTACCCAGGAGAAATCCGCCCGGAAGAGATAATCACAAAATTTACATGTTACCCCTTATTAAAATATCGTCTGGCCCATAAAAAGTCCATCCATTATAGGATGCTCCCCGCCGGGCGGGACGGATTTTTACCGGTAAATTGTTGGCCGGGTGAGACTTTTCTGGTGAGAGGGGGCGATCCTATAATGGGGCATCGGCATTGAGTCGAGTTTTACGGCTAAACAGACGCCGAAGCGTGCCGCCGCCGTGGATCTAGCGAACCACTGACCGTAAAAACCCGCCGACCGTTATAGACTGACTCTTCGCTACGATATCGAGAACTATTGAGCAACCCTATTGATTTCTACCGGACGAACTACGGTTTCTATCAACGACCCTCGAGCGACTGCTCTTCAAGTGTGGTACCCGGTACTTCACGTGAGCTCGGAATGACGACCGACGGGTGTCTAAGGCACGCAGGGCAGACCAGCTGGGTACGCCGCCAGGCCTATCTACTAGTACCGTCACCACGGCACGCGTCGACCGCACCGAACGTGCCGTCTTCACTACTCTGAAATAATGAGACCATTCGGATGCTGCAAATAACTGCTCTAAAATTAGCTCGAGATCGAGCGACAAACGTAACCCATAGATGCCTACATTAATTGACAATTATCTGGCACATATAGCTACTATCAACCTCTGACGACAAGCACATGTTCGCATGATGCGTTACCTAACTTACCTTTTCCTTGAACTTTCTTAGATCCCAAAGGACAAAAGTTTAAAAAAGAGATTTGATATTTGACAGTGACACAGTGCTGCTTGAATGAGTCAGACTCGTGATCAGAAGCACTTTTCAATCTCGGAAGTGGCGACTGATTGGCACGCGCTAATGATAGGCCTACTGCAGCATACACGTATATTGCGCGTGCTAGCGAACAATGCGACCCGCGGTGCAGCCGGCAGACATACCACCGCCGGCCCTAATCAGGCATACCATAGGCACTGGAGACTGCTTTGTAAACGAACAGATTATTAGTGATCCAACTACATTTTAAACGTAATGCTACAGTACCTAGAAAAATATGTTTTCAAAAATATACCAGCGACCGAGAGCAGAACAACGGCAAATTGAGAATAGGCTAGAATGTCTCTTTTTTTAACTCGAACGGAAGCGCTTTTATTTAGAAGAAAAAGACAAATCAAATCCCCTAGTTTAATTATATTAAAACCGAAAACTAAGCACTATAAAAATTTGAGGAACAAGTACATCTCATGCTCCAATATATGAAAAATGTGTCCCCAATCATCCAATGGTTAGGCCCTATACTGCGCAGACAAGCAGCCAGCAGATGGAAGTCCGGCCGTATACGGTGAGCAAATAGTGATCGAACGCTGTTCGGATCAGCGGTCATTCGTGTTCGGCGTGATGACACTTTATTCGACCTGCGTGGCCGGAACTCATGTTTATACACGGCTCTAAGTGTCGTCGACTGCGCCTTCGCTCGGCTCCCCAGTCCAGCCTCTTGCCCGAAAAAAATTCACAAGCAACTTTTGAAAAAAGCGTTCTGAATTTTTACCGTCCGATGGATAGGCGGCTTGGCCTGCGTGACGAACGAGAACTTTAGCGTCCACCGTCAGCATAAACATACTTCCAACGAGGCTGGCAATCTCCCTCTCGCCGCAATATTCAAGTACGGCCGTGGTTACATGACGTAAAACAAAAAAAAAGTTTTGCAAAGTTTTGTGTTTTATTTCACATGTAAATGCTTCAGACGTATCTAAAGCGGTTAATTTGTTTCCGCTAAAAATTTGCAAAAATGTTGGAAAAGAGTAAGCAAGAGATTCTTATTATTAAAAACTACTAACTGAAACCCAAATATCTTCTTTATAAATTAGCATTAGGCCTGCTGTTTATATTGTAGTATGATAACAAGCTGCAACGCACCGTTTCACGGCGACGGCTTAGCTTCCGGTTCTCGGTATTGACAAACTGTTAATTGTATAAGCATACATTCAAAAACAATAACTTGAACAAGCCAGAACTGAGTTGGATGTATTCACCCATCGTGGTGGTGTGATTACAGTATATACGAAGAGTTGATCATAGGCCGACATGAGCAAGAGAGTCGTCTGGAATTGAAGCTATATGCGCATACAGTGGTAGAGTCAATAATCAGGCTGGACTGCACAGGCAAGCTTCTATTTATTTACTCACTCGCATCGAGTGCTTTGCGATTACCGACCGCGTATATAGGATTTGCTCAGCGCACTAAATTACAAATGCGAGGAAGATGCAAAGGACACTGAGCCAAATGCGCCGCCGCCGCTGAAACGCTAGTTTGTACTTTGTAGCAACTTAATTATTGGTGCGCAAAAGCGTTATATCTTAAAACTGGACACGCCGATGCGACCATTATTAGGCAGCGAGTTAACAAAGATAGCAAGAAATGTTTCCGAAGCATCATAAATATGTATTTTGCTGGACAAAATAACGATTACGTGTAGAATGACCGAAGTCCAGTGTTGGAGATACAAAAATATGAACGGGCAGCTGGTGTGAACAAACGACGACGATGAAATAAGCGCACAAAATTCCACGAAAAAAGAGAACGACGTGAAATGACTACGAAATATCTGAGGAAATAAACGTGGACAGTATGTTTCAGGTAGGATACAGTTAAAGAAAGACAAAACTGCAGCACAAAAGAAAGTATGTTTTCTGCATTGTTACATTTTTATTTTTTACAGGCTGACTAGCCTAATAACGGCAATGCAAGTAAGCATGCATCCGGAATATTGAACATGACAATTTTCTATGATGTCTTTTCTTTACCGAAATTAATACATCAGCAATGGGCAATCTGTTGTTCATTCAAGTGTTGCAAAAGATGGCTGACAATGACGTCATGACGTCATGAATCTAAAACATGAGTAATAGTTCGTACTGTTGCACTATCGTGACATGTTTGTGGGGCATCTAACCTGCAGCTGCCTGCTGCAACCGTCCCTAACTTGTTTTCTTGCAGACACGGCGAGACCCGGGTTATCTACGAAAAAATCACGTATGTTGAACAAACGTCAAAAATACAGTAGTTGTTATAAGCCTATACGAGGTATTTGGCATAGTAAAATGATTGCAACAAAAACTTTATGAAATTGCAAGAATCTATTACTCGTAACTAGAAAAGACATGAACTTTTCCTGCCGTTGATCGTCAAGAGCGGGAAAACAACAGAAACAGAAAAATACAGAGAAGAAAAATCAGGCACCGAACAACGAACTTGATTAAAAAATATTCGTACTAAACAGTACTCTATACTCGCTTACATACTCTGCATGCGTTTTTCTTCTGACTAGGGCAACGATGAAAGACACAGCGATCGTCGTTATAGAGTCAAATTGTTTTGACGTTACACAAGCCGGTTAATTACGTCAATTGAGCTTTGATCTTGAACAATCTATAAATTGGAAAAGAACACAACTACAGGGGAGCAATGCTAAATCGAAGTCTACTCAATCTAGGCTTATTCAGCCACTTGAAACATATTTCGCATTTTCATGTCCGTCATTTTCAGCGTCCCCGTTAGGATTATGTTCTGTTCTGTGGTTATTCGGGCGGGTGCCGCCGGGGCGCATGGTATGACGTCGGCGTCGCTATGGCATATACATGCGTCGTCTATTGATCGTTACATTTATCGAGGTGTCACAGTTGGGGACGTCACCTCGGTGACGACTGACCCGGCTAACTGGAGACCAGGCACTTGATTCACACTGGGTCGGTCAGTCGTTCTCGCAGTGTTATTGTGCGTGACCGACCAATACGTATACGACACAGCAGCACATCACCTACTTGCTCGCTTCGACCGCAACCTTCGTTTAGTACATTTGTACAATGCCTGTACCGTTATTTAGTGCATTTACTGGGTGACAATTTTAACTTGTTTTCTAGACGTTCTCACGTCCCTTCGGTCTCTTTTCTGCTTTAGTTATGTTACTGGTTTACGTAGTCCACAATATTACGTTGTCAAATGGTAAACTTGTGGCGGAAAATTGAGACTTATTTCACCGCCGCTATTTAGATGACACAGGTTTGAAAAACAAACATACAGCACACATTACATGCAAATAACGTAGTAATAGTAACTAGTAAGAAAATAAATTATATTATTTCAATAGCAGTAGAATGCGGCTGACTATCACAAGCTATGACTTGTTAAAGCTACGATGAAGACATTAGATGCCTCTTTTTGTTTGTGCATCACACCCTCTATGTAAACCATTTTTTAGCCAACAGTACTTAAGTAACGGTCGAGCTTATGTATGAGTTGTTGTCTGTTGTCCGTCCGTCTGTCGTCGTTTGTCACGGATGTATTGTGGCTAAACGGTAAATCGTAGGGGGTCGGCGATAGTACTATCAACGCTGGCAGCTTCGTATAGGCTGTCAGTAGTAACTATGTCTCTATCTGCAGCGGTTTGGCCGCAATTTGCAATGGAAAGTTTCAAACTGTAAGTAGCCGTATATCGTAAATGATGATAAATAGGATCAAGATTACTATTAATCACTAATAGGAATTGGCATACGACTTTTCAGATTAAATGAAAATCATCGACCTTGGGTAACATTGAAGGTCACTGACAATCAGTACGGTCGGCTATCTTAGCGACAGCTGGGCGTCTTGTTGATACAAGCTACCAAGTGCACCGCAATCCGCTCACCATGGAGAGAGCAGAGGTTAGTCGCCGTGTTCTCATCGAGAGATAATACTAATATACCTGCTTAATAATTTGGCAGATTAAAATGATGACGATGGTGATGATAGTTTCTGTACCTGTAGTCGTGGTTTGTCGTTTCTCTGTGGCTTGGTGCTGACGTTGTCGACAAAGATCAGCATTACAAACAGACCAATCACAGCGAACGCCACATATGACGTCATCAGCTTCAGTACTGCGCTTGGAGCCGTTCGAACTGCAAACGACATAAAATAGGCTCACTACACCCTGAATCAGTGAAGTCATTATTTAACACCCACGCGGAGAGCTTTTTGGTCCATCTTCTAAGCTGCTTACTGATATTTGTCTGGCAATCATTTCTGAAATGTTAAAGTGTAAAAACGTAAAACCTGAAGTTTTTACAAGGCCCAAAGGGCGGCGCAGATCACCGTCCAGACACCAGTTTACACTACGAGACCACGGTGTTGGTGCATCGCGAGGTGTGTCTGTTTACGCTCCAGCCTAGCTGGTACTCAGTTGGCTTACCTGTGAAAAGACAGCCATGTTGAGTTAACTTAGGTGACTGCAGATGGTAAAGTACCAATATGGTTTACGTTTGTCCAAGTCCAAGACTAGTAACCGGTGTCACGGACTCAGTTTACCGGCGGGCTGAGTTTACAACAAGGTACTCAAAAAGCTAAAACATTTAGTTTTTACGCTTTTTGACAGCCTAAAAGACTGTGCTGCAGCTTATTTAGATATGAAAATTAACAAAGTTTGTACTAAATAAGCCTGAATAAGCTGCAGCACAGTCTTTTAGGCTATCAAAAAGCGTAAACAACTCAAAGTTTCGGCTTATTCAGTATCCTTTGGTAAACTCAGCCCGTCAGTGATCTGAGCACATGACACCGGACCCGGCGAACAGTTAAGTTTGTTGATCGAACACAACACGTTATCACCAAGCCACTACTTACAGTTTAAACACTCGACAATATTATCAATCATACGACAAAATGCTATCAAAAACAAATAAAATAAGCGCGACAGACATTTCGAAGAGTGCTCGTCGCCTAAAATATATTTCTCTCTACTTGATGGGCACCGTGCATAGGCTATTATGTTTTCCAAATTATCACAACCTGTTGCTATACACCACTGAAGTAATCACGTTCAATTGCAGCTTGTGATATCAGGCTAATAATCGCATCAGTTCAGTTCATTATCAGTAACGAATCGTATATTCCAGACACACGTCGTCCAAGTGCTGAAAGGTCAAAGAGCGCTCGTTGCTAAGACGAATGATCGATACATCGCGCGTATAGTTAGGCGTGAGACATTAGTCGACCGCTACGAGAGGACAGGAGTCACGACACTCGGCATCAATAATGGATTTCAACGTCCCGCAAATGGCTGCATGACGTAGTCGCTATCATCATCGTCATCATCAGCAGCAGCAGCAGCAGTCCCCGCAACCATCACCTAACCTCCTAATCACTTCACGCCTCCGCAGCCACAAGGGACACTAGAAATGCCCCCTTGGGACAGCAATTCGGCACTTTCACATTTTCTTCCACCACATTTCCGTCGGCATCAAGCTAAGATTCAGCCAATTGATTTATCTTTTCATCAAGTACAATACTCCGAGAAAAAATCGGCAGTGTTCGCACTAATTTTGGTGACACATTTTCTTTATATTTGTGACCACAAATTGGCACATTAATACTTTTATCGAGTAGCAAAAATGATACAGCATAAATTTATAGAAAATAAGACAATAATAGTAGTGGGATATCCGTGTCACTACGCTTCGATGTTTACAGCATTGTATTACTTGCTGTCTGTGAGGCAAATAAAAATGTACTTAGTACAAACCTCCAGCATGCGACAGACAAGAGAAGTGAATGGAAATACAAAGCTGCTGTTCAGTCAGTCAGTCTGGCTGTAGGGCTGTGTGCACCGGAGGCGATGGATGCAAGGTGCTTGCAAATCAGTGAGTCCTACAAAGGCGTTGTCAATCGTTATTACTCCATGGCCGGCGGACGTAACCGCATGTCAGACCAGGCCGGTGTCCTACTGGAGGATCGCTCCCCAGAAAAGTCGACAATTTACCGGCAAAAATCCGCCCTGGTAAATTATCGGCGGGGAAGACTTTTCTGGGCGGCGATCCTATAATAAGGAAACTTTTTATGGGGCCGGCGATATTTTAAAAAGAGGAAGACATATCAAATTCGTGATTATCTTTTTCCGGGAGATTTTTTTTTTGGGGGGGGACATTTTAATGTGACACCGGCGACAATTCCGTTCGACTTTGCATTACTGTTCATTAAACGCTTCGGCACCGGCGCGACGACCAAGCAGACAGCCTCACTCACGACTGATCTGCTGTTCCACGCACGCCTCGAGAGAATTTGTCGTTTTAGCAGCCAGCATACGACTTCCAGCGACATCTCCGAGTCTCTCAGCCAATATACGCCGAACGTTTGCTGCTGAAGACCATATTCCACTTACCCCAACTAGCTGCGGATTTGCTGTAAAGATAAACGTAATGTCCTGTACTTGCTATGGCGCTTCTTACGAGAGACGGACTCAATACGAGAAGCGCTTTTACAATCTCGGAAGCGGCAGCTGATAAGCGTGCGGTAGTGATACCGCAGCGCACTATGCGGCCATCCATTGCCCGCATCAACGAACAACTGGACCCGTGGTTTGCACCAAGCACCTTGTATAAATTAATTGTACGTCTTATAAGCCACACGACATTGTGTGTGCATGTGACTATTTCCGAAAAGATCTGCACAATATTTGAAAGATGGAAGATAACTGCTTACTAGAAAACGTTAAAAGAAAAATAGTTCTAGCTTCTGCTTGATAGAAGCTTTTGAGTCAAGAAATATAAATGGAAACAGAACGACCTAATTGTTGCAGCTTTATCTTCCTTCATTCAGCAGACAAAAGTGCACACACGTCACGGAGAGTTGCAAGTATTCGACGATTGCCTCACTTTAAGCACGCGTCGCTCGCTCGCTATGTCCATTTATCAAGACTCGGTTTGTCAGCGCACAAAGAGAGATACGTGCGTCGCATCTCGTTTAGCGACGATAGACGTTCATCTAATTGTTCCAATTAGCCACAGGGCTGCTTCAGAGACTGGCGAGTGAACGTTACTATAGCCAGCAGTAAACTGTTGCTCACTTGCCGTCGCCCTCCGGCCGGCTGGCGACTGCTCCTGAGCCATTCTTTTATTTGTTCGCCGACGAACGACCAACAGCGGGATATCTAATGTAGTCGTCGTCGTCTGCGTTTATTCTGAGACGCGGCCCGGAAGGCACAAAGCCTAAGGACGGAACGAGTGAGTGGCGAGCAGCGAATCGACGAAAAGATGAGGGAAGAGGGACTGCAGAAATGATTAGGGCGGGAGAGGAGACACTGGCATGCAGCGGCGACGGGCAACGATTGTCGCATGCATCTTTAACGACGTCGTCCGTCCTGCCGGCAGAGCTGACGACGGCACGGGCACCGAGTCACGCTAGTCGACGATGACGACGCTGTGAAGAGATGTGAAGAAAATGTAGTCGTAGTCGTTGTTGTTGTTGTCGTCGTCGTCGTAGTAGTAGTAGTAACTGTTGTAGTCGTTGTCTCAACGCAGTGAAGAGATGTGCGGCCGGCGACTGACCACCGCTGACCGGCGGCATTATGCCAAATCCAGCAGCAGCAGCCGCAGCAGTTGGCGAGCCAGTGAGAGAGAGAATTACTACAGACCATCTTAGCGACGACACAAACCAACCGGTCGCATTTCATGGTGCGTTTGCGTGTTGCACGCATGGCGAGCTGTGTAGCTGCAATAAACTCATGCAGCAGTCAGACCTCTGAGCACGGTCTGACAGAAAATACCCTTTACCAGTCATATACAAGGCCGCTTAAAATGTTTTGCAAATACGTTTTGTGTTATATTTTAGTGTGCATACTTGCGGGATAAAAGCAATGAAAAGATATCGTAATATCGTAAAATGTTTTAGTAGGTAAAATGTTTTTTTCTGCGAATATTTTAGTGTCCTAAAATAAAACTGGATACATTTGCAAAACACATATGCTTAATGCACCGTACCAGCGGCCTTATCTGGATGAGGCGTGTATTTATAGCCTATAATTTGTTTTGCTTCCTGCCATTCAGGAATTCGCTTTTCCAAATAGCAACACGTTTAGCGGATAGCACGACAGCAATATCCCTACACTCCATTAACGTTCAAAAACACATCGCTGTAACATGTAAAACAAAAAAAATATTCCATTAATATTTCAGCAGTGAGCTGTCGATGGCGGCTAAAACATTTGTGCAACATTTTAAAAAGATATTTTACATATTTTAAATGCTGGTCCATTAATTTTTGCAGCTTATACGTGACCGACGTCCCGAATAATGACGGGCTTTGTAAATCAAACGTGTCAAGGTAAAGAACGCAAACGATTAATGGAATATTACAATTGCAATTGCAGTAGGGCCTAAAGACGACGTGGCTCCTCAGAAAATCTTATTTAGATTTTGTTATCTAAAACTGAGCTGGCTCTGCTAATTGAGACAATTCTTATTAATTGATTGATTAATATCGTGTCCATGGAAGAACACGCTGCAATATTATTTCAGCCGATATCTTTGTACTCGTAATAAGAAGAGCTTTACTGCGCAAAGTGTTATGGCAGCTTCGTGACTAACATATCCGACAAAACCCTAACTGATATATGGTGACGATCAGCATAGATCGAGAATCTCTCACTACAGCTTACTAGCTTACTATTAGTGTATCAGATAAACATTCGAGGTTTTCATTATGTACTAAGATCAAGACGAAGGTCGCTAAAAAGTCATACTTGAGTGAGTTTTGTGAGGCACGGAGGCACTGTGCGTCCAATTATAAATTTATAATCGTCTAGTCCGTTAATGTTTAAATATTTGCTGTCCTCGGTAGCGAAGATAGTATTGTTTCAGCATCGTGGCGATGGTTTTTTGCTTGTCTGTTTCTCCGTTATCACAAAAACTCATGAACTGCCTTACTTAGCTGCATGAAATTTTGTATGATCGACAACCGCAAGAATCATATTGAAGGTCAAGGTCACAGGACCGGATCTTCCTATACTTAGCCACTACAAGATAGAGCCATGCTGCTGCTGAAGGCAGAACTAGCTAGGCCAATAGCTAGTGATTGACGCTGACGTCATTCCTACAAATATCGCAACATGCCACGACGGCTGCCGCGGATAGATTTAGCTTTGCGCACGGCTTGACAGTCTAGTTGGTGCGTTGAGTCTACCTGGGTTGGCCAAGTTCCAGATGTCAGATGCCGACGAAACTGCGCATGGGTCATAAACACCGCAGTAGTCACCGACGCTAGCCGACTCGTCTTTGTCCTGATGACCACCAGAGTTCAGACGATACGTCGAGTTAGCACGTCTACCGCCCTCGACTAGCAGCGGTGCCGCCGGAGCACCGTGACGTAGCCGATCATCCAGCATCAAAGACGACACGAGGTTGCCCCAGATGTGAGAGCTCTGAAAGCAGGCGACGAACGCCGCCGTCAGACGACATTCGCGCCGACGCCGCCGCTCGCCGTCACGGTTAGCAGTCGACGGCCCGCGACTGTCGTCAGCGTCGGCACAGTCGTCGTCCCTCTGGAACGATCTCATGAATGCGATCTGCGCCGCCCAGCCAATACACTGAGCCACACCTGCCACGAGTGACGCCGGTAGCAGGGTTAGCGGGTGAGGCCAGAGGTTCGCCGTCATCCAGCCGACGTACAGCACCGCCGCCAACACCACAGTCCACTTGGGCGGCGGACGACCGGCCGCCACGGTCGGTGCCAGCAGCGGACAGACGACAGCCATGCTGGCATGAACGCACGTCATCGCAACGACCCCAAGACGACCGGCAGCGTTGATGCTCGACTGTAGCGCCTGTATCGACCGAAACGCCATGTAGATGAGGAGAAAACCAATCGACAGGGCGATGAAGTTTTTCCGACGCCGCCAGATGGTCGCCGAGTCAGCAGAAAACGCGTCGACTACAACAGCAGCAGCAGCAGCTTCGTCGTCTTCGTCGGCGTCGTCGTTGTCAGCTGCACTCGGCTGGTCGACGTTTCCGCTCAACTCAGTCAGCGAGACTCGGTTCAGCGACGGCGCGTAGTTGCTGCTGCCGGCGGTCCGATCTCCAAACAGCGAAGTCCAGCCAGGCGGCGGCGACGCGTCGGCTAGCGGCCGTGGCACTAGACCGGAAGTCAATGAACCGGAAGTCACGTGGTTAGCCGTGACGTCGAGCGTGGATCTCAGCGTGCCTCGACTGGACCGGCGCGAGTCGCCGCAGCCTCCGACTGTCGCTCGACGAGCTCGTCCGTCGGACGGGGTCGGAGACGAGAAGAGACAAAGGGATCCGTCCCTTCTGCGCTCCCCCGCGTCTTCGTTGTCGTCGACGTCGGGGTCGTCGTCGTGCGCGTAGAAAGCTATCGCAGGAACACCGCCAGACTCACCGCCGTGAGCGTCACCGGCACGACCTCCGCGCCTGTTGGCGATGTCCGTCGTCGAGTGGTAGCTAGCGCTGCGCTGGCGGACCGACTGTGTGGCGAGAACGTAGCTGGGACGCCGAGGTCGAAACTGTCGAGGTGGATTTGGTGAGACCAAGTCAAGCCAGACGTCACCGTACAGACCGCGCCCCGTGCTCAGAGACATAGCGTCAAACAACTGACAGCCACTTGTCCTGAACAGCAAATCATCGCATCAAGTTTATTTGGCAGACGCGACAGCACAAGAGTGACTAATTGAAACACGTTCACAGCTGAAGCAGTAACAATAAAATATACAGGGTGCGGCAAAAAGTAGCCCCTATTTTTTGCCGTTTTCTCTGCAACCGCTTGGAATTTCAACTTGAAATTTTACAGATTTATTTATGGAAACGTTCTACATCTAACAGCCAAGTGAAATATGATTCTGTTGAAAACCAACACAATTATATACCTCTGAACATGGCCGCCTATCGATTTTTCAGCATTAAAAATGTTCAAGCTAAAATGCTATTTAATTTTCAAAAACCGGTTACCACGTTACTGCTGATGACGTCACAGTGACGCTTTGACAGCAATATATTTTGATTATAAATTATTACTGAATTATCGTTTCGTTTTTTAAAGCAATCGCCGGCTGCCCACCAGATTCATCAGCAGAACGGCGCGCCGGCACACACAGCGCGCAGCGCATGGAACTGGCTGCAGGCCAACTGTTTAGATTTCATCACAAAAGACCAACGGCCTCCAAATTCGCCGAATACAAACCCAATGGACTATCGCGTGTGGTGTGCAATGTTGGAGGCTTACCATAAAGCCGAAAACAATCGCCGAACTCAAGGAATCGCTTCAGGTTATCTGGAGCAACCTACCACAAAGACCGATCGATAAGACTGTGAATGACTTCTCAAATTAAGCGACTGAAGGCTTGTGTTAGAGCTTGGAGCTGTCGGTGAACACTTCGAACATTGACAGCGACAATGAAATTTTGGCATCTGATCATTAGTTAACTGTGTTGTTTGACTTGTTTCAACGATGTTATTGAACTGGTGTTGTAGCTTGAACATTTTTTCACGCTGAAAAATCGGTAAGCGGTCATGTTAAAAAATTATAATTTCGTCATTTTTTAATGGAATCAAATTTTGTTCGGCATTTAGCCGTAAAGCATTGCTGGAAATAAATTGGTAAAATTGTAAATTAAAATGCTAAGCGGTTGCTGAGAAAACGGCGAAAAACTTTAGGGTACTACTTTTTTGTCGAACCCTGGAAACTATAAAAAATAAAATCACAATTAAAATTTAAATTAAAATGCTGCACGGTTGTATCAACTAATAAACGATAATAGTAACGAAAAACCAATAAACATTGTCAAATGGCGATTGATGTATAAACTTAACTGAACTACTTTGCATTGCGATCTGCACACCACTATAAAACATAAAGAACAATGTAATTTCGACTCAAAACTTGTGGGGTAAATTCAAGTTTTTTTGGGCAGAATTCCCACCCCAACTATACCAATTCAAATAAAACATTTCTTAATAATTCTGACTTGACGCTAACATTAACACAACGTGACTCCAACAACTACCACTCGTTGAAACTAGTAAAAGAAAGAATTTTTAGAGGCAACTAAAACGGAAGACATGCGATGTTTAAAAAAAATATCTGATCGCACCGAACGCGTCTACTGTACAACTCAGTGATTAAGTTCAAAAATTTTTTTACTTAAATGACTGGGATTTTGTTGATGTGCGCATGTTGTACAGGAACACATATTAGTTATCGTTTTTGTTTTTCTCAGTGTAATGTAATTTTATTTTTATAATTTTTAATTTGTGTCATTTTTTTTACTTTTTAATATCTTAGAAACAATGTAAGCCTCACAGTACAAACAATGCAAATGCTAAACTACAAACTAAACGACCGGTAGCATAAGGTGAACGAATCGAACAAATCATTAAACGAAAAAAAAACAGAAATGCGCAAACGCACACAAGCGATCCGGAGACGACCAATGCTACGAGTATTACACGGCGCTATTTATTTATACATCTAATATTGTGTATGCCAAATTTGTCAACTTATTAATAAAAGAACATGATGATGACGGCGATATGATAAATTGTTGATGCGCATACCTGATCGTGATATCCTGCAATGTCGGTGTAGCTCGGCGTTCGGTTCCACGGTCAACTGGCAGCAGAGCGTAGATAGATGAGCTTCTCGTTCGTCACTTTGTCCACAGCAGCAGCAGCAGCAGAAGCAAAGACTTCAGACTTGTCCGGCTAACAACTACTACAACAACTCGCAATCCTCGGCACAGCTGATCCGTTATTGGACTTTGTGCCAACCGATCCGTTGCAGTTGATCTTGTACGCGCTTTGAGAGACCCTCTCTTCCATTTTCTGGTGACATCGGACGTTGCACCACGCAGCAGCAGCAGCAGCAAGTGTGTAATGACGTCGCACTAGCGACGGAGCGAGAGCGAGAGCTGATAAATATAGAACAAACCGAGCGGACACTCGCAGATAGACTGACGACCACGACCTAGGCCTAGCGTGACGCTTCGGGATAGCGCGTCGAATTCAAACTGCGCCAGCTGATGTTCTTTTTGCCACACCCTTATTGGAAATAAGTATAAATATCTGAGTCACTTTGTTACGGCACTTGAAGCACAAAGTTAGTTTTTGTCGATCAGTTAAAAATAAAATACGCTGTGTTTGTATGTGTCATGTCGGCGAAAGAACATTTTTATGAGGCTGCTAATAGCATTCTGTAGTTTTCAAGCAGATTATGTGCTGTGTGGTTCAATGATTGATTGTTGTTCAGGTTTTTTTTTTAAAAAATTGTGATGTGACTATATTTTTGTCGCTTTTTAAGGTTGTGTAATGCTAAACGTTTGCAGATATGATATGAGATTCTTTTCTGTCAACTTGTATTAACGGTAACGATAGCGATAATTGCACTCTAGATGCATTGCACTTTGCATTTGTTGCAAATAAAAAGTGTATAATAGGTTGCATACTATGGCATTCAGCTGTCTATCTACTATGTGTCAACCAGTCGCCGAGAACCCCGGCCGTCGGTACATGCGCTTAGCTGCACGTGGTGATCTTGCCGTTCAGGTGACACGCACAACCCGCTACGGTCACCGTCGCAGGACCGTCCACATGGAACTCGCTGCCGGCATCGCTACGTAACTGCCAAATTTCATCCGCATTCCGTCGTGAACTAGAGACATCTAGGCCTAACTGTTTACCAGAGCATATCATTAGCACGCCCGTGGCTGTTTTTTTTTTAAATTTACAGAATTCGATATCTTTTAGTTATCAAACAAAAATAATCCAGCTAGTGTTTTTATTCTGGCGGCATTTGTGATTGCCCGAAATGTCACGTGATCGTGTCACGTGACCGACATTTCCATCGCGTCAGGATTGTCCGCAACATCAGATAGTAACGTACCTTCGTCCAGTCGTTGTGCCTAGAGACCACTTCATTCTAATGTTTTCTGTTTTCGACCAGACGTGCCCTAGGTTGTCGACCCGTGACGGCCACGGAGTCGGCCTAAAATTACTTCACCGTCCGTGAATAATAATTCGTCATTATATGCACCCATGCGCTCCATCGTTTGTTTGCAGTAATTGGCTTTTAGTTTTTTTTTAGCTTTTTTCCCGTTTTTCGTGAGTTTTCTAATTCGACTACGCGCGGCCATCCGTCATTTTAAAATTATCACAAGTTAAACATTATTTTAGTAAAAATAGTCTTATGACAATATTCTGATTTAGCAACAGTGTTGAGTCATCGTGTAAACGATAGCATCGATGCAGCCACCTGGAGAATTAGTATACAACCTGCAATAAAATGATAATGCATTTTAACAGAATACTCAAATTTGAGACCTTCGTATGGAAAACTTTTTGAACCTATGAGGTCGAAACTCAAACAATTAAAATCTACTTTTTGTGGTAAACATTTCTTTCGCAGGTTCTGGTCTATCTGCAACCATTTCATCGCAATAATTCCTTCTTGAAATGCGCGCCATAGCTCTGAAGACATTGCTATAGACGGTCGTGATGTTTAAGGCATATAATTATGCTCTAGTGTTTTGCGGACGAAAACGTTCGTGCTCTATCATTACGGTAGACGTCGTAAGACACGGTTGTATTAGAATGCCGACGACATCAATGAAAACTCAAGCCGTGGCTGCACTTGCACAAAAGTCTTTTGCACATGTTATTGTGCTTTACTTTGTTTTGTTTCGTTATTTATGTACCTTCCTACAAGAACAGTAGCAAAAAACATTTAACAACTGTTTCAAACCTCCCTAAATGTAAAATAAATCACGAGACGCTTGCAGAATATTTTTTGCAAACGTGTTATTTTGCATATAACTATATTATAAGCGACAGTTTAGTTTGCTTTTCTCACTGGGATTTGTGCTTTTCGAGTACGACGCCTAGCAAAACAACGACATGAAGTCTTACGGCATCAGTTAGCAATTGGCGATGTCAAAAATTACAAATTGTCGGTGGATTATTTGAAATTATAGTTATCGATTTTGTTCGTTATCAGCATGTACGTATCCCAGCCGTTTTGTCGCACATGTAGGCACGTATACCGTTGTGGTGCTTGCATGTAGATTGGCGCAACTTTAAAAAAGAATTAAAAGATCTATATTTCACATGATAGTGTAGCGACGCGTTTTATGTGTGGTGGGATCTGTAATGGTAGTTTTGTCGCTAATTTTCCACAGATAATCTGTCAATGAAAAATTTTTGAAAATTTCTTCAGAACGACATAAGCTACTTGTTGGAACATACTAGGTGAATTTGCTTGGACAGCCTTCACCGGTATATCAATGAAGAGATTTTCGACATCGAAACTAATCTGCACGCCGGCGTAACATTATTGCTAGGCAAAAACGGATCTGTCAACTGATGCCTGGCTTAGTTTCTATGTGGTTAATTGTCTCCGTAGCAGATGAAGAAAAGATTCCGCAGCAATTAGCAGAGCTGAACGTCACATCAGAATGACCAGATGCTGCAGCTGAACAATCAAAATTAATCTTGTTGATACTTCAATCGACGTCAGCATGTGCGGGGTAGCTTGAATTACCCACTCGTACGTACAAAATCCGAACACGTCGTCCGATATTTGATACTGATCCGGTTAGTCCGGAAAAATTCGATTGAACCATCGGTCGTGATCTGGGTGAAATGCAGGGGAAAATTGGAGTAGGTCGACTGTGCGCATGCGCAATAAATAGCCAAACATCCTCAAAAATCTGTTTTCTCTTTCTCGGAAAATGTTGTCTCTAAGTTTTACAGTACGCGGTAACGCCGTAACCGGTAACGCGATTTATTTGTAATTGTGCTTCAAAAAGTTTTGTAATAACTGCGGTTATTGATTTTTGCCTATGCAAGCCATATTTTGTAACACTACCGGCAATTCAGTGTATTTTATGATGCGTTAAATTATACTATCGCTTTATCGATATGGCTGCATTTCACTAAATCTCATTTTATGCTATCTTAGGCCTACACAATTACAAATAATGCGTTTTTGACAATTGCAGTTTAACTGTGAACGATTTCCACAGTCTTCAATTTCTCCAAGATGCTAAAGGCAGTGAATGGTAAAACGTATGAGAAAAAAATGTGCGTATGTTGTTTTCGGTGTATGCCCACCGGCCATAAAGCAGACCAGATTCCCGCCGTATCCACGAATACTGCAGTATAGGAGCGCTGTAGGCTCTGTGCAAGAGCCATTATACAGTAGGATTTTGTATCAGTATCTCGTGACGGTCGGTCAGCATAGCGACGTTTTGTATCAGGTCTGCTGCTGCAGCTGCTGCCGCTAATGATGATGATGATGATGATAATGTGACAAAGAGAGAAACAGACGGAGAGGAGGAGGAGGATGAGAAAAATAGGTATCTGATTGTGCGGCTTATGTGACGCGTATATATGTCTCCAATCGCTACGATTTATTGTGCCCGTAATGACGGACCGGCAGTGTGCGTGCCAGTTGTAAAGAACGAACATCTTATTTCGCTCGTCAAAACAGTGAAAACACCCGGTTGTCCGTTTGCCGCCTCTCTCTGCTAAGTAGGCCTTAACTGTATTATCCGCTGTTCCGCTCAGACACTGTTTGCAACTACGAGAGATAGGCCCACGTCGCTGAGCTCTGTTTTAGAGCAGCTTAACTTCCTGGCGTACGATATAAAGTACATACTATTTTCTGTTGTGTGCTGAAACAGATTAAATGCGATAGTAAACTTTTTGTGTGCAGTTTGCATGATTTTAAGTACATCGCAAAACACTTTATCCAGTTCGTCGAAACATTACGCGCCACAACTTACAAAAATTTACGAGCTGTCTAGACCACTGATTCAAAAGATATCTAGTCTACACAAAACCTCAGTGAAGTTAATGTTGAGATTAAAGGCAGATTTGCATAGCATCATAAACCGAAGATACGAAACCGAGACACTTTCTCATCCTCCCTCTCAAAGTGGTGAGTTGGACACTCGACTTAGATGTATTGGAAACTTGGCTTGCTTCTATCTGAGACCCGTTTCGTGTTAGAAGTTGTTTTTAGGAAGAGGGCAGAAGATGGGGATAGCAGTTCATAGTACTGTAAGTAAAAGTGACCGCGGTGGGTCGGAATGAAGCGGGCAGCACGCGTCATCTTCAGACAACGTTTAAACGTTCGGAAGTACTCGCAGACATCCATGATAGACCACGCGGCTGTATTGTCGGTTAGTAAGTTACCGATCTTCGGCCAGTGGTCGAAGCGAGCACGCAGACAGAAATAGACCGTCCGTGAAATATTGGCGGCGTGCTGAAGAACCAGTCTGCGAGAGTGAGAAAGAGAGAGAGTGAGAGAGGCGATGCTACTAGGCGCTACTGCTCAGTCTGTGGCGCTGCTGCTGCTGCTGCTGCTGTTGCTGACGCTGCTGCTGCTCATCTTCCACGAGTTTCTTTGACGGCGGTGCCTTGCTGCTACCTACCACTCACTACCACCCGGTGTCTGTTATTAGCTCTCGCAGGCGTCCACCTGCCGGCAGCGGCTTCCTTCTAGGGCACTAACGGCGTGCTCGGCTGCCCGTCCGTCCGTCCGTCACGGCGCCGACGTCCACCGACGTCAGGGGGTGTCTACATGTACAACCAAAACCGAAACAAGACAAAAACTAGCATGCGTTTTAGTTTTGACCGGTTTCGGAGCAGTTTTTACAGCGCTGCCAGACATCTGCCATAGACTAAAATCGTCTGTGAGTTTTAGCTTCAGTTTTACGCCTCAACAGCGCGTTGTTGGTCAGCGGTAGGTGTAGAGCGGCCAGAGAGACAGTCGCCGAGCGTCCTGTGCGACCACGAGTCGTCCGCACGGCTGGAAAAAAGCCTAGGTTTTAAATTTTTTAAAAAGTTTTTAGGTTTTAAAGATTAAAAAATTTTTTAAAAGGTTTTTAAAGTTTTTAGGCTGGTCTAATGAACACCGCAGCCTACAGAATATTACGACCCAGGAAAAACATCTTATACACTCTCTTATGAGTGAACGACATAATGACGCGATTAACGTCATAACTCGAAAATGACGATTAAAATATAAAACAAAATATGTTATGTGATAAATTTCACAACAAATAAAAAACTTCAAACATATTAAAAACCTTAAAAATTAGACTTTTAAAAGTTTTTAAATTTTTAAATCTAAAAACAGGTCCAGTTTTACAGTTTAGGACCAGTTTTACAGGCCTGGTCGTCAGTGTGTCGACTCGTGACGCTCGCCTGCCACCCCTCACGCCGGCGTCTGACATCGCATCGTCGACACAGCAGCCCGTTGGTGCCGGGTATTTATAGCAGCTTCCGCAGTTCGGCTTCCCGCCCTACTCACTCACTTGCTCGCTTGCCGACAGTTCTGCGAGAACTTGACGTGCAAGTTTGCTGTTAGTCGGGAACTCGTAGAGCTGGGCCGTTAAACGGGCAGAAAATTCAATTTTATTCGATTCCGTAGCCTTAAAATCACATTCCGCTTTTTCGCTCACTTTTCTATAATTAAAACCAATACGTTTTAAATAATTACCTGCTTTTACAGACTTGATTGGAATGTCTGTTTTTTGTTTCTTTTGTAATTGGGCAAATAAATTGATGCCTTGAGGTTTTTTGACATTTATTCTGCATTTTTTTCTTCTGCTTTTATGCCGTGCGACATGAATGAAAATAAATGAGGTTATTTTTTGTATCGTATCAGCAAAACGGAAACGATATCAAACACTGTCCTGCCACAAACTATCGGAATTGCCAGCCATTTTCTGCAACGTTTATTTTCATGATGCCTGTAATGGGTACTATGCTGTCGAAAACGTACTTGAAATCACTTTATATTTCCAGTTACGATCAAAAAACACGTAAACAAAAAGTATCGTTTTATGTCTTTTATTTCCATTCTTTATTTGACTTTTGTCCTCAAACTATATTCTTTGATAACTTTAGCACAGACTGTATGATAACGATGATGGAAATACTGCACTGGACTCCTTCACCTGACTTATCTCTAGTGGGCTTAGCAGTCGTTTGCAAGGCTACTTAAAAATCCTGGATTGGTTGATTTGCTGATTGATGATGAGTGAGTGAGTGAGCAGTTTTTAACAGCACATCAGTACAAAATTATAATTATTATCAAACGTTCTTATGCGTAGTAGTTTAGATCAATACGGTTATGTTCATTGACATTTCAATTGTTATTTTCATTAGTTAAATTTAGATAAGTTTTTTTTTAATTATGCTATCATTTCATTCATAATGAATAAAGATGTATATAGAAAAGGCCACTCAGTGCTATAAATTGAGTCATGACGCTCGAATCGAATCGAAATCGGTACAGACGATTGATGTGGATCTCGTTTGGCGCAGCTCTAGCGGCAGCAGGTCGGCGTCAGCTGAGCAACTTGCAAGGAAGGAACTGCGTCGGAGCGAACTTTCGCAGAGCTGGCGGCCCGCTGACGCTTGTTGTTTACGTTGTCGTCACCGGCGCCCGACTCTGACCGCCGACTTACCGGCACCCGAGCCAGCAGCGACAACTACGCGTGCGCGCTCTTTCTCTGTCGTCGACATCAGCGCAATTTTCAGCGTCAGCAGCAGCAATGGTAAGTGACATCATCACCATCTGACGTCCGCTTTCGAAAACTATATTACCAATTATTTAGCACTGTCTATCACTCACAGTTATTATTAACCTTTAATAGGTACTGACATTCTTAATATTTCACAGACAAATAATAACTGCTTAGGCTTACGTGTTTCGGACATGTGTATTTATAATCATAATAACTGATAACAGTGAGTGAGTGAGTAGGGTTTAACATCCTACCCGACACAGTATAGGTCATTTCGGTGACGGCCTTTCCAGTCAATGCACATACACATAATAATCGAACAGAACGTTTACAATAATGAAACAGAAAGTTTAACCTTTACAAAAACATAAAACACAAAAAACGACCTCAACCTCAAATTGTAAGAACTCGCCATGAAATACGTGTGTATGTAATTAACAGTAATCTTTCCTTTCATTTTCCAGACAGTCATCAATCTCAGAATGCTGATGCTGTCTATTGGAGGATGGGAGAAGAGTATAACTTACTGATACACTTAGCGTTAACTGTTCGACCACTCGGGCCAACCGGCTAGCGATATAGGTTCGTGATTTGTCGTTTAAACATTTGTAAAAAAAATCGTGGAATTTGAATTTTAAATTTGTGCTTGTTTTGTCAAGGCCGCGCAGTCACGTTTTGATAAAATTAAAACAAAACTAAAGCAAATTTGAACACAAAATCAAAGGCGAACGTTGTAGGTTTACTTTAGTTTTGTTTTAGTTACATCATCATTATGTTTGCTTTGGAAAGAAAACACATGCAGTTAAGATCTTGCGATGTTTTCTTAAAAACAACAAGAAACTACAATTAGGCTTAGTCGCTCATCGCACGACGAAACTAACTGGTTGTGCTCGTATCGGCCATCGTGTTACATGTTTATTTATCAGTCATATTCACATTGAATTTCAATATTCGCAAGGAGTTTATAATGCCATGAGTAGCGACATCGTCTAGCAGTCTGCCTGATTCTGTCAAAGAAGTTCAAAATTTATGAAAACATCTTTCTCTGATGGCGCCTCGTACTAGTCTTCCTCAAACCGTCATTTTTGATTTCAACAGCGAACACTGGTTTTTTTTTCAAATTAGCTTAAATCTGCTCTGTATGGTCGTGCTTTCTTGCAGTGACACGTGACTTTCCCACGCTTGCGATTCTTCGCTGTTGTGAATGACTTAACGTGTGTATAAACTGTGCAATAATAAATGAATATATGCATAAATATATTTTATACTGAAAAATCTGTAACGCGCACAATGTGTCTGCCAAACTGACAGAATCAGAGGTCTAGGCAGTTACTGATGGCACATGGCACACGACTTTTTAAAGCAACAGCAGAACGAAATGCACAGTATGGCTAGATATACGTGGCTTAATTGTGTTATGGCAAAGCGTCGGACACAAAGTGTCGAAAGACAGTGGGTTAGATAGACTCCCGGTCGCTATCACGTAGTTAGTAAGCCTACTTGGATAGGTGACTGTCCGCTGGCAGGTAAACCGTCCAGGTATATAATTAGCGCCAAGATCAACTCAACTTTCTCTCCGTCCGGAGTAGGTAAATCGAGTGCCGGTCTGTCTAGTTGCATGGGGTTATGGCGGGGCGCGTTCACCTGCATCGGGTGACATATAACACTGTGTGATCCCCATACGGCAAATGACGCTCTGTAGCTCTGAGCCGGGTTTTCTATATAAGAGCTAAACGCCACCTTTAACTTTTTAACTTCTTGTTGTCGAATTGTGGTATTATTCGCAGAGAAATCTAAACTTAGGCTTATATTGATTGATACATTTTTTTCAGTTTTAACAATTCATATAAAATTATATAATGTATCGTTTGTTTGTGATTTATTTTAGACTGACCTCAGTTCCGGCGAAATCGAAGGTACGTTCGCCAGTGTAATAATTAAATATGCATTTTTTTATTTTTTTTTGTAATTTGCATTTCTGTACGATTTCATAATAAATGTACATACGGCATACCATGGAAATGACATAACAAGTTGTCGCCTTGCTGAAATGTTGACCCAAGACTAAAAGATAGTTACAAATGAACGAATTCAATTGCTCCTAAGGTTTTCAACGCAACCGGCTGTAAGATATGACTGTTGGTGAGAGCTCTGTATTTAGATTTTTTTCTGCGAAGCAGTCACTGAGAATACCCGAGAGGTTCATGCACTGAGACATGCAGATTTGAGTCCCAGTCTGCCAGCGTGCTGAAGCCAGTTACGTACGTTTCACGTCAGTGGTTTTCCGCCTATCCGAAAAATCGATGACAGGCCGTCTGGTACTTTGCCATCCAGTTCGTCAGGCCGACTGGTTGCTTGGTGACTAAAACTCCAGCTTAAGTGAAGGCTCGTACGATGTCATCGTTGACGGCCTGGTGTCTGGACGTCTTGCCAGGCGCGCCTGTTTACAAACCAGGCTGTGAAACCCTTCAGCATCAACCAGGGCTCCGCATCATCAAGTATGATGAACACAAACGCTGTAGCGGTGCAGCCCAAACAGAAAGTAACTAACGGCCTCATCCGAAAGCTTGAACTGTCAGACTCATTACTACTATTATTACAAGCCGGTAAGTCACGTGGCTCGCGACTGCTAATGACAGCTGTCTTGCGGACAGACACGCGGACAGACAGAATCGGATACACGTTGTCTGACAATAAGAGTTTCTTATAGTTTGTAGCGTTGCGAGCCAATTACCGTTATTGTGTTAGATATAAGATCATATCGCCGGAAGTGTCGTTATGGGTCGATGCACGGACATCTAGATCGTGCTATTATGTAGTAGTCCATGGTCGATGTCGTTCTACACACAGGAAATGGCGGAGAATCTTTTGCACGTAGCGCCAGCAGACAGTGGCGTGCAGCTGTAGTGAAGCGTGACTCCGAGGGTGGGTCACAACCCACTGCATCATCTCACACCGACTGCAGCTGCTGCTGCTTGCTGCTGATGTTGCTCCCGCATCTCTGCAGCGACCGACCTCGGCGTGACGTGAGTTTTCGGGATGAATGATGGCGTAAGGCTGGACCCGTGACGTGAAGAACACGCAGATGAATAATCGCTTCCGTAGTCTCGACGCTCTCTGCTCTTCGCCCACCTTCCATCCTGAACTAATGCCCAGCAGTACTGTGTCATTGCAATGATGATTCCACTGCCAAAATAATCGTGAGTCGTAAACATGAGCCAGTTAGTTCTGATATATCCTTATTAAATAGTAACCAGTTTTTTTTCAAATTCTTTCAATGAGTTTACAATTCGGCAAGACTACGCCAGCTCGCATGCAGAGATTCCGTTTTGTGGTATTTTACAAAGTAGTGTAGCAACGCATTTGAGATATCTAACGAGCCTCCATTGCATATGTCTTCGACGGTGTGCCAGTAAAGAAAGTTTAAAAATTAATCACAATTCGGGGAATCTGTGACACACATTTTGCTGGCTTGTTTTTCAGTCTCATGGAGTATAGCTTTATTACGTTTGTATTGCAGTTACTTTCTGTTAACGCTTTGCTGATGCGGAAAAGGGTGTTACCAGCATTGATGAAAAATGCCATAAAGCGGTCGTCTCAAACATTTGTAAATCTTACAACGTTAGCTGAATCTGAGACTTTTATTCCTGTCTGCGATATTATTATTACGGGTAGTTTTATCAACATGTCATTGTGTAATCACTAAAGAACCCGGCATTTAGCGCGTGTCGATGTCACATTAAAGTGTTTCCTAGAGTATTAAATTTTTGTTAACCGTACTAATGGTTCTTTGCTACAAGATTGTGTCTATCTTCTGTCTGTAACGCACGTATTGTGGCCAAACGGTACCTGGTACGTCTTGCCGGAAAACTGTCTGATCAAGTAAATAAGGTTGCCAGACGGCTACCCTGTGATACCAAGTCGGACCCCCACAAAGCCCACACAACCTTCATTCTCCCAAACGGACTGTAATTTATTTATTTTTGATACGATATAACGTCTGGCGAGAGGACCGCGGGTGACGTCAGACACTCTGTTATACTAGCGTTGATTGTATCGTTTCAGAAAGCGTGATGAGCCATGGAACTGTATAGTCACCTTTTGGTAATTGCTTCCTCTCTGCGATTGAAAGTCAAGCGCTGGTCTATACGGAAATACTCGGCACAGTCGGCTTTCCCTAGCTACATCTGGATTTCTTGTTCTTCAACTTTCCCCCTATACATTTAGTGACATCGGTAAATAGTAGCCGGAGAGACTTTAAGGGGAGGGGAGCGCTGGTAAACGTAAGCAGGTACGTCGGCAACGTGGCTGTGGAGTGGGGTGTCTTGCTACGTTGATAGGTGGATATTGAACGAAAGACGAGAGAATTAAAAGATGCTACTGCTGATGCTAATGCTGTTGTTCTCGCCACGCCGGTGGCGCTCATCTCGACAGAACAATGTGCTCTGGTGACACGCCAGGCTACTATTAGCAGAAGACTGACGTATAACCGATGTGACAGCTCGAAAAGTCGCATTCGGCGGCAGAGTGCTAAAAACTCCTGGTATAACATAATTGAATACGACATTCGACGAACTCCCGCAGCTCGAAGGTCAAAGGTCAAGGTTACGATAAGGTCGAGTTACGTAGGATAAACGTCCAACCGCAGAGTACTGGCGCGATTTAACACTAGAAGAATAGTCAACAAAATTTGCCTTATTGATGCTTGCATGCCAATTATCCATTAATTTAAATAGAAAAAGCTCTGTGTTAAGCGAAAATGCCAAACGTGAACGACGTTATGAAATACCTGGCACTTTGCATTGGTTGTTTGACGTGACGTTCAGTTGTGAACTAAAATTCGGTATAATACGGCAAGTTAGTTCAAAAGACTGTTTTAAACGTTTTATTTTGTATGCCCCATCTCTTACGTATAATAATAATTGCGTCTAGCCACGAAAGATGACCAAGCTGAGTTGATTGACCTAAAGTTGAAGCATTTCAATAGCTAGATATAGGTCTAAGGGGGGACGGGCATAAAAGGAAATATCCGAGTCCCATTTCTAACTGAACCGAGTGTATTTGTCATTGGCAAGTGTGCTGGTTTGTTTAGACGTACGGGAAGTGTTCGACTTGTTCGACTTCTGGGACGGTCGCGACGGTCTGGTCGACGGATTCAAAGTCGGCGACTTCCTGCGATGTTGCGGGCTCAACCCGACACAAGCGACCGTCTTCAGTAACGGCGGCATGAAAAAACTCGGTATTGCCCTGCATCCGTATATACACAGTAATAATCACCTGTAAGCTATCAACTTCTTGAACAACGCCATTGTCATCGTCGTCGCTGCCATGTGGTTTTCCGAAAAAGCCGATTTGAGTGGGTATGATTTGACCTTCAGATCTTCGTAGCATCAAAGTTCACCGGTTTTTCGCCGAACGCGGGAGGAATCGCGTCACTTGTCCGATTTTTAATATTTTCATGCGTTCCGGAAATATTTGCTGTCAAAGTTTAAAGTTGTCTGAAATCGCGCCAAATTTTGCCTGTTCTTGGCCCCTCGAGTTTTTTGAAGGGGGGAAGAAGGAGGGCCCTCTCGAAATGTTGGACGAGCATTATAAAACAAAACACACTTTCCATTACGTGTGACAGTTTCGCGGCGATCGGCCAACGGACCTCGGAGATATCGTGGCGCAAAAAAAGAAAGAAAATAAACGCCAACAAAATGCAAGCCCGCCGGGAAACTAGCGTTTCCGGGCGGACGAATAATAAAGCAACAGTCATTACGATGAGCAATCCCCGTTAACTCTGTTTACTCGACAACACGATTTTATCACAGAGCATGCTGAACGTGGCGACACAAACTTGCAGAAACGTTTATTTTGTTGCAACAGTTCGCGTATACAGTACTTCAATAAAAATGCAGTACAGCCAGACGAAATTATTGTTTCAGTATGTTTCATTGTACTTTTGTCGCACACCTATGCGGCCTACTGCAACATACAAAACAAAATTACGCTGAAATTACGGCCACCGTTTCCAGCTGTTTAACTTCTGCTTAACTTCATTTTGTTACGCGCGAAAGCAGAATGCTTCGCGCGTCTTTGCCATCGTCTGGGCGTCCGTCTGTCTGTCCGTCCGTCTGTCCGTCCGTCACACTCGTGAGCTGTATCAAAA
>Ga0209454_1000269_pt1 | contig 28734 bp, 16 predicted proteins | sample WorMetHERISLAND1_2_FD_187400 | JGI IMG/M metagenome (GOLD analysis project Ga0209454, IMG submission 187400) | Marine gutless worms symbiont microbial communities from Max Planck institute for Marine Microbiology, Germany - Olavius geniculatus... | ecosystem: Host-associated > Annelida >... | reverse complement strand
CGAGGTAGATACCGAGGTCACGAACAACGCACGACGGAGCAATGATAGCAGTCCCCACGCAAAAAGGAGCCTGTGGTATATGGATCTGCCTACGACTTGAGGTGAACCAAAGGATCTCTGTCTTGGCTGGATTAAGTTGGAGCCCATTAGAGCGTATCCACAGACTTACCTCAGCAACACACGCGGAAACCCTGTTTTGGAGCTCAGAGGCTGCAGAGGGAGCGCAAAATCCACAAATCTGCGTGTCATCCGCATAAAGATGAGATACAATACAATTTCACCAGAACGACATAAGTCCGACCTCCTGTATAGGAAACTGCGACGGAATGCAGCTAAGGTCTGGACCGTGAACGATTAGCTTCTTCGCACTCGGAACGTTTGCAGTCACCATCAACGTCGGCTGGAAACAAACCACGAATTATAATAAAAGCTGTCAAATTAACGTGTTAATTAACGCGTTAATGCGTTAAAAAATTAACGTGCGTTAAAAAAATTAACGCACATGCGTAAATGTATTTATTTTACTAAATTTTGTGAAGCAAAAGTTCCAATATTACGTTAAACTGCGATCATTTGACAATTGAATAAATTCAAGTAACTAAACTGTAGTCGTTTCATCACTACTGTAAATAAATATTATTTAGATGACAGGCTAATAGATTTTTACGCTAGTGATGATGTCAGTTATTGTTAAAAAGTGTATTCTTATTTGCTTTCTAACTTTCTGTATTCTACAGGCCGCGTCGCGGGCCCGGGGTAACTCCCCCCTACTCTCCCTCTCGATGGGCCTGGGTGCATTAATAACGCGTTAATTAATGCGTTAAAAAATAACGCTTTGACAGCTCTAATTATAATACAATAACAAGCACAACAACAGCCGAGCAGTAGTATTAACAACCATCATGACGTACGCTGTATTTTCAAATTCAATTTCTTTTGTTTATCACTCAATTTTTCAAACGCACGTAGTTCGATCAGGGCTCGCTAATAAAACGTGTTCGGTTTCAGAAGTCAATGGTGAGCTCAAAATCAAAGCCAAAACGGAGAACTGCAAAGAATAACAAAATTGATTAATAGAACTAGCACAGTCAGAGTAAACTAAACATACGTCACACTGTTCCTTGCGTAGCGTCTGCTTGAGATCCTTGAAGTAGATTCCATGAACGCTAGGAACAACCTGAAATATTGTAACATTCAGCAAGCAGAACGTCAACTTTCATATACAGTCATTTATTCAGTCACTTTTAAAATGTTAACTTTACTTTTTGCATACGAGTAATTCATTTGGATAAACTAGTTTTGACGGTTTCAGTTTGTATTTACATTAAATTAAATTTAACTGTAATGTACGTCTGAGCCACCTTGTAGGTGTAAGTGTCTAGTGTTAATGGCAACTCGTAACTATCAGGTTACATACAGTTCGATTCTCACTGCCGGTCATTTGCAAGCAACCTTGAGCGAGGTGCTAACCTACTGTGTGCTCAGGCCAACTTAGCCTCCTACCCTCCGTGGGACGGGAGAATGAGTAGTATCTTACCGGCTACGGGGTAAAGGCCTAGAGTGGCTGATTGGAGCGGTGGTATGTCTGCTAGCTGCAGACCGCGGGTCCAATTGTTCGCTTAAGCGGGCAATGGATGGCCGCATAGTGCGCTGCGGTATCATTAGCTCATGCCAATCAGCTGCCATTTCCGAGATTGTCAAAAACGCTTCTGGACACGAGTCCGTTTCATTTAAGAAGCGGTATAGCAAATACTGGACTTTACCTTTTCCTTTCTTTCCTTAGCACAGCCACAGTCATTATGATCACTCAATCTGTACATATCTCTAGCGAATGCAAACTTATATCACGCGTTGACCTGTGCAAAAATCTTACCGTAAATGACATTTTTTGGCGAAAACTGAACCGTGCATGACTATTGACTAATTGGCAAATGCATGCATAAAACTCCCAAGTTAAAATATCAATTACTGGGTATTAACAGAATATTTTCTATTGACAAAAAACTTACCAGCCAGAGAACAGATAAACCTTTGGCAATGCATTCTTGGCCACCTTCTGCAGGAGATCGGACGTAGAACATGATGAAGCCAATCTAGAGATAAAAATGATATATAAGGTTACAAACATACATAATATCAGAGTTTCAATCGTTTAAACATTTCGTTTGCTTAAAAAGTTGTACAGTTTACATTATACGATACAACATTGCTGGTGGTCAAATCACATTCATCACGTTCTCACCAAACTAGCTAGCCAATGTTGGGGCTTCAATAAGCGAAGACTCTAGGCAGTAGAAATACGTATGAAGTAGAATCCACTGGACCAGTATGACGTTTTATGACAAAATCGTCAACGTTACAGGCGGACCGAAAAAGCAGAGGGACGGATGGACAACAGTACTCAAAATGGTAATAACGCACTACGCAGCTATGCACGCGGGTATCTTTGGAACACACTGCAGGCCTGTCGTCTATTTTGCTTGCACCATTTTATATTCAATTGTTGTAGAGGTTTGTATTATGTCTTATGTTTTATTGTAATGTGTAGTGCACGTACTGCTTGTCGGCTTATTAATAAACAAAATAAAACAAGGTGGGCCGACCGTACCGACTATATGCGAGGGCCAGCGTTTCATTTCCGGTCGCGTAGAGAAAGCGATTTCTCAGAATGAATACAGTGCCATGTACGCTATGGTGACGCTGCTTTATCGAACGCTACAATCAACGCTAGGATATGATACGGTAGTTCGGCGCAGGTACAGTAGATCACTGGCTGCAGGCAGCAACTTTGCATTCAAAATTGCGGCCAAATCGTTGCAGATAGAGACATGGCAGCTATAGAAACTTGTCATCACCCTATCCAACGGCATCATCGCCGACCCCGTACGAAGTATTGTTTAGCCACAATAAATGCGTTACATACGACGACAGACAGACACGTCGTGCCCAAGACTCGACATAACGATCAGCCAAAAATAAAGATAATGTATTACTGAATCTGAAATAACGATGATGCACATGTGAACTAACGATGTAGTTGAAGAGTGAATGCGCGGTCTGTGCCGGCAGAGAGTCAACAAAGTAGAGCACTTTACGCAGCAGGAAGATTAGCTCGTCCTGCTTGTCACGATGTGTCAGTCTCTCGAGAAAGACTCGCAGGAACAGAGTCGGCTCTTCCACCAGACACTCCCAGATCACCTTCTCAGCCACGGCACACACTAAACACACACAGGCAGACCAGACAGTGATAGACACATACTTAACACACAGACGGACCACCAGCGTTGTCACCGTAATAAACTTGCCGGTTTTGCGCAGTCAAACGCTAATACCCCGTTTACACGATCGAGCAAACATCGAGTTAGTTCGACGAGCTATGGTAATTAGCATGCTAATTAGGAGGGCGAGCGGGTTGTAATTGGAAGGCCTATATAACACGTGATCAGCTGTGGGCTAAGCCTAGGTCTACATTTGAGCCAGGGGGCGGGGTTCCATCAGGCCTCCTCCATGTTTGCTCGATGTTTGCTCGATGTTTGCTTGACGTTTGCTCGACGTTTGCTCGACTTGTGCTCGATGTTTGCTATGCTTTACGCATGCTTCATATTTGCTCGATGTTTGTTCGATGTTTACTGGACGTTCGCTCGACGTTTGCTTGATGTTTGCTCGATCGTGTAAACGGGGTATAACAGTGGTGTACACAGAGATGAGTTCAAACCCCCAATGAACACTGCCAGTATTCGACCTCGCTTGTTTTGTGATATATCCTTTTCTTTTTCCCACCCCTTTTCCTTCATCTTCCTCGTCCTTCCGTCCTCCTCCCCTCTTCCCATCTAGTGCCCACTTTTTTGATCCAGCCAGCTATGGGGAACGCCGTAAGCTAAAAGAGCGCTCCCGGTTCTTCTAGTTTCCCGTGAAAGAAGTTGCTAATGTGCAGTGTGAGATAGGCGTGAACGGCAGTTAAAAGAATTGTAATCGGCGATTCAAAAACAATCGCTGCATCAGTTGAGGCTGCTGGCACTTGAGAGCGGAGGCTGCGGCGTCGTTAGCTGGGAATGAGAACGTCGTGTACTGAGAGCTAAGCTAGAAAATTGGCCCGAAAAAACCTAGTTTGTAAGTTTAAAAAACTGAAAAAAACTTTAAATAAAAGTCCAATTTTAAGTTTTTTGAAGGTTTTTTATTTGTTTGAAATTTATTACATATTTTAATTCATACTTTAGTGGTGATTTTTGAGTTATGATTGACGCCCATTTCACTCGATCATAACAGGGTGTATAATGTGTTTTTCTTGGTCGCAATTTTGTGTACAGTGTTCACTGGACACCTAACCAAAAAAACCCTAAAAACTTTTTTAAAAACATTTATAACCTAAAACCTAAATATTTTCTTTACAAAACCTAGGTTTTTTTCAGCCCGGGCTAAAGAGTGCATACCTGCGACGCCATCAGTGTTGACCTGTACGTCCTCGAGCAAGTGTATGACGTGAATGGCGGCAGCACAGATACTGGACGGAAACAGTGGCTGTGACGTCTGCATGTGATGCGCGTGAAAATGATCCACTCTGTCAGCATCGTCACCTACATACGCGTCACCAGCACTCCTCAGTTACCACGCCAGACATTATGCTTCGCATCGCGCTTAGCTCGCGAAGTTCGCAGATGATGGCAACAGGTCAACTCAGCCTTCCATCCCTCCGGGATAGGCAAATCGAGTACTGGCTGGAGTTATGGCACGGCGTGTTGTGGTTTGTAACGTGGTGTAATTCAGGTGACGTTCCGTGGCTTTGAGACGGGTTTTCTAACAAAAACTGGGGCCTACCATTTAACCATGACTATTTAACCATCAGTGACAACAGCAAAATCACGCATTTCTGTTGTCATGCTTATACCTCAAAGAGATGACATATTTTGCACACAAAATGGCAGTAAAGTAACCCGATGCATCCTGGCAAGTCACGAAGATGCATTATGTGCAAAGCCATGATGAATAAACCTAATTAAAATGCATGTGTTAAATATTTAACATGCAGTATTACACCTATAAGTTTCATTCTACTTACAACAAGTGACAGATAACTTAGTGAACGGCAATATGATATTCAATCTTAGAAACGTCGAACAAGCCACAACTTCCAGAATGCGTCAAAACTGGTTAGCATTTTGAATATTTTTTTTGTAACAGGTAGGCCTACTCAAAACTGAGAAATCAAATCTACTTTTTATTTCAAAACATAGTGAGAGAATTGCAGAACTTTGCCCAAAGTTTTATTTACACAGTAAAACTCGTCACTTCGTTGATTTGCTTGCCCGCTATTAATGACCAAAACCAATCACAACATCATGCGACATTTTATTATTTCATTTCACAGTCCGCCCTCCCTGTCGTCCGAGAAACAGCGACAGAGCAAGACGAGGAGAACAAAACCTTCGAGAAACGTAGATCGTCCGTAGAACATGCTGCCGTGGCGGCCTGACATGTTGCGGATGTTGGACGCAGCACGATTGACCGGAGCGACTGACATGCGGCGTGAAGCGGCCGCCATTGCCATCTCCTCCTGAAGAACGGCTGCAAACCAAACAACGACACCAAACCGCACAGAGATTACTGGCATTAGTATAGGCGCCGACTAGATTGTACGAGTCCGATAGTAGTCAATGTTACGGTAAGTATATCACAGATCATATCGCTCAAGCAAATTACAGTCAGCAATATATCTTACCCCCTTCCAAAAAAAAGTGGCGACTGATATTCATTACATATATACTAGCGTTATATACTAGCAAGAGCCTAGAACTAAACACATAAGGCATGTACCCATTATGCGGTCTCATCGAAATCGTGCAATTGTAAGTCAACAACATTTCTGCTAAATCTGCACGAAATGTTCAGTGTTTCAATCTTTTGATAAGTAAGCCCTATACGCGACGGTTATGCAATTAACATTTCCAGTTAGTGTAGGCCAATTGTTAACAAACTAAATGCAGCATTATAAAGCAGCATCCGCGCTATAATACCTCTGCCAAAGCCAAGGTGATCGTTTTTTGATCAGTCGCTTTTTGTCAGTAAGAAATCCTAATAATAAATGATTCTGACAAAATTTCGTGCAGAAGTTACAGACAGCCAAAAAAGATAGCAGTTAGGCTACATTTTAGACGCGATTGGGAAGCTTTTTCATAGGCCTATTCTCGATCACAATCCTAAACTGACACTAAGAGATAGATAGCAGACTCTGTATTAATCAAGTCCGTTATATTCGACAGGTAATAGCACCATTCTCGGCAGAAGTCTGAGATCCCTGATCGGTTGTAGTTAAAGCTGCTAACGAGCTGGTCGCAGAGCGTTTTCATACCGTCCTCATGGTCGTCGGCGGTGGCGTGCAGTAGGGACGGTTCGAAGGAGGCCTGTGAACAGATCGGTACGGTCAGCATGCGAAAGTTCTTGCGAGCGGCACGTCGCCGGTCCTCCTCGGCTAACATGGCGCGCTGCACCATCTGCTGCTGCTGCTTACGACGCGTCGTTATTGCTGTCACCAGCGACTTCTGCACACGACCGCCCCCGGCCACACACTCTGCTAGAAAAGCTTAAACGTACTGTATAGTTCTTTATAGAAAACCCATTTCAGAGCTACGGAGCGTATTTTGCTGTATGAGATCACACAGTGTTACCTGCCACCCGACACAGGTGAACGCGCCCAGCCTTATCTCCAGCCAGATAGGATGGTACTCTATTCAACTACCCCGAAGGAGTTGACCTAAGTGGTTCGTTACACAGCGAGATGGATTACCTTACCTGCCCGCAGACAGTCGCTCATCCAAGTACTAACCCGGTTCGGTGCAGAGCAACTTCGTTGACTGGACACAACGCGTTACAACTACGCTTACTTACGGTAGCTCAGTAGTGTAACAGTAGGATGTGAGACTTATGATCGCAAGATCGTGGGTTCGACTCCCGGTCGAGTCACTATCAAGTGGTCATTACCTGGATGGGCGACTGACTGACTGCGGATAGGTAAACCATTTGGGTGTATAACCAACACTACCGTAAACTCAGTCCGGCCATCCCACAGGGGTAGGTAAATCGAGTACCGGCTTGTTTCGCTAGGGTTAAAGCGGGACGCGTTTACTTGTGTCGGGTTGCAGGTAACACTGTGCCATATGGCAGGTAACGCTCTGACGGCGTGGGAGCTGATTCGTTTTCCATGGTGTGAAAAAGTCTACGTGTACCCGTTAAAATTAGTGCGCCTAAACGTTGGACCACTCCGCTGTACCACAAAGATGCAATAAAGAAACAGACAGAGAGAAGTTAATCGTATGCATTACGTGGGCCCAAAACCACCCACTAGCATCTTCTTATCACCATTAACATTTTTACACAAAAATCAGTAACCTTTATAAAAATAGAGCGTTAACGATTACAACACAATCGTACTCAAAATACTGGGGGAATAAAAATTATAAGAAGCTGTGCCACAAATGCAGCATTTAGGGCCTAGCTAAAATACGTGTAACTTACATTTCTTCCATATTTTTACTTTCTCACTGAAGTAATCGGAAAACGAGCGTGACTCACTCACCGATTCGGTCTGGTTGATGGTAACCTCTTCGACCTTGGTCTTAAAATGAGGCGACCACGGCGGATCGACGAGCGGCAGGCACGGAAGTCCAATGGTTGGAGACGGAAGCACGAAGTCGATGCTTGGAGGTGGCACCTGGCGAACAGATGCAGTACCACTTCACTCGTAATGCTCGGTTCAACTGAAATGGGGGTATTACAGCATTTCACGGCACAGCGTGCGCATGACTTTGCAATCGGGGTTCATCCTTCATCTCCTTTTCCCAATTTTGTCCCTCTCCTCTGGCCCCACATCTTTTGCAGTTCATTCGCTTTCGTTTTTTCCTCACTTTAGTGCTGTAAGCTCTCCCAGAGCCGTTCGACACAGCCCGGCGTGAAACATACTTCATATCTTGAGACAAAAACGCAATTATTGTGAAATTTAAGAAGAAAATACACAAACTTTAATAATTCACTGTAGCAACAGAAAAATACGCATAAATCTAAATGCCAGTCGAATATAGGCTAACTTTTGTACTGAAATTATATCATGTTCAACGGGGCAGAACCTTGAAGTGGATGTGTGCACCATACTCCAGACGCGGCCAGACTTGGCAGCGGAATCTCCAGAGCACTGAAAAACGAATCACGGCGCTCGTACGATTAGCGACGTCGGGATGTTGCAGCTGCTCACTGACCAGTTGTTTCACGGCCTCAGGAACACGAACCGAAGCCAGGATAAACAGTGCCGCTAAGAACGACCACGCACAAACATGATATACTATGTGCCGTCACTATCGACCACAATGATTCTATTAATACTTGAGACTACGAAGTCTTTCGCAGTTTTTGTAGAGTAGACTGACTTCAGCTTCAAAACGCTTTCCATTTTGTTACGAGAACAGGCCATCGGGAGTCATATGACTATGTGAAAAAGGTTGTTTTGCGGATGTTCTTCAGTTTCGTCGTTCAACCAGCGAATCATTCTTCAATATCACTAAAAATGCCGGACACAAAACTACAAAGAAAAATATAAACAAAAACGTAACAGTTTTATCAAATCAAAGTAAACTACAACAAGAAAGCCCAGCTGTCGCTAGAAAAGATGCACTACAGCCTATACTGTTCATGTTGCAGTAGAAGGTCGATGATTCATGTCATATGAAAACGCGTATGCGATTTCCTATTAGTGATCAATAGCAACCTTGACCTCTCGCCGTTTCCAAAGTACGGCCACTTATAACTTAAAACCTTCCATTAAAAATTGCGGCCAAACCGCGCCAGATAGAGACTTGGTTACTATTGACAGCCTATAGGAAGTTGCAAGCACTATATTCGATGATACCATCGCCGACCTCATAAGACTTACCGTTTAGCCACAATATCTCACGATTAGCATACCATAGTGCGTTATGACCCTTTACGGTCATCCAGAGTCAATGATTTTCATTTGAAAGCCAATATGCGACTTCCTATTAGTGATCAATAGCAACCTAGGCCCTATCTCGCACCGTTTAGCCACAATACATCCATGACAAACAAACAGACAGACGGACAGACGACATATCGTGCCATAACGGAATTAGTTACTGACCAGCAGCAGCGGCAAGTTCCTGATCGGTCTCAATGAGGAGCTCCCAGGCTACGGGCATCATGTCAGTGAAGACATCATCAGACAGAATCACTGCCGCCTTACTGATGACAGCCAGTGGAGTGTGCATTAGATTCAGCACCTGCAGTCAACAATCAGCACTTAGCTTAGCAAGTTAATCACGTAATAAATTTTAATCATATAATAGCACTGGATACGTTATGGCTTTTCCGGTAAAAGAGAGGCCAAGAGGCATGGTGCAAGTGGGACCTTCGTCCGAACAGACAAGACAAGCGTCCACTTCGATAACTAGACGTGAAGACGGCAACTATTACCTCAGTACTCATACAGTTTTTGAAGCTACACTCTAAGGGAGATGCACACATGTAAGACTAAAACTGAAACAAAATCGACACAAAAATAAACCGGAATCGCATATGCAAGTCGCATTCTTTCTCGACTGTTGAGCGACAGGAAATACTTTCCTGTCGCCGTAAGGAATACCGTACCGACTTTTGTCATAATTTAACACTATCAATCGCTCAAATAAATGCTTAATTGTGCACGCCTGTGTATCTAGGTACTTGACGATTGGAAGATCTTCAGTCGGCTTCTGCGTCTGTTTCGGTTTCTCGTCTTCTTTCTCTGCCTCGATCGCAGCTTTCGCCTTGGCCGTCAGGCTTGAGTCCAGTTTGACCTTGTCCAACAGTGGGGTGCTCTCCCGACGACTTGTGGGCGACGACTGAAACGGCGACGACTGAAACAGCGACTCCTGTCAGTGCAACGGTGAAAAACTGCTTCTAATACAAACGCACTAGCACATCAGAGATTAATTTGAACGTTGTGAGCTATATAAATTCACGCTTTATTTAAGTTACTTACACCAAAATTCTTTAGTCAATCTTTGCCGAACGGAAATAACTCTGCTTTAGTGACAGAAACCTAATGTAAATAAATGATAAAAATTTTGATGATATGTTAACTGATTTGCAGTCGTAATTAATTGGCAATTAACTAACATTTAATTGACACTCGGCTGCACAATTTCGTGATTAGATTAAAAAAATCTGCGAAAAACCTCGAAACCCACAAAAGAGGAGGCCTACGTCGCAGTCTTATCCCTGGCGCCTCGGCACGTATGGACCATAGTTGTCTCTTCTTACCCAAAGAAACTGGGATAGGCCTACCTCTGGCTAGCTGTTCTGCACAAAACAGCTCATACAGCAAAGCAGGTACAGGGTGTATGAAACAGTAGGCTACCCGTCTCTTCATCTTGTCCTTGAATGAGTCCTTGGCGCTGTCGGAGCGGCTGGTGTCGGCGTGCTGTGACGGCTGCGGCGGCTGGGCGTTGTAGACCTGTTTGATGGCGGTCATCAGTCGAACGCAGCTGCGCCGCTGCCGCTCGTAGCAGTTTGGGTGACAAAAGCTCGCGTGGTCGCAGATGAAGTTTGAACTGTTTGCCAGTGTGACCACCACCTCAACACGCAAGCCGGCAACCATTCACAGACAGTCATTCTGACAACTAAGGGCAAATTGTTCCGTACACGTTTTAGGGTTAACCACAGGGTCAACTAGGGTAATTCCCGAGTTAACTCGTAGTCGCAACGCGTTGTTTCACGCCAAAATCCGCGAGTTAACTACTACTTTAACGTAAAACAATGTGCGAGATGTTGACCCGAGAGTTGAAGTTAACCTCTGGTTAGCAAACCCGTGAGTTAACCCGAGCATGGAATAATTCGACCAAAGACAATTAGTGAAAGGTAACCTCAGACTTTGTAGCACAAGAGACGGCGATGCAAAGTATCGCTGCCGAATCTTGCTAAAACCATCATCTATCCAAAATCTAACGTCAATGTCATCGGCCCCCGTTTCCTGTGGGGCTGTTTATATACCGAAATAATTCGTACTTCTGCCGACGGTCACCCAAGCTAACTTTGTTAATCGAAATCAACGCTTTACAAGCTGAAATAAAACAATGACAATGTTGACAACGACAGTGCAGAAATTAAGCCAAAACTCTACGGAAGCGAATTAATTTGTCTAGTAAAATATCCGACTAAAAATCAGACAAAAAAACTAAATTTATAGCACTTAAAACAAACAAAAATCAGAGCCAACAATTGCTGTTCACGTGGAAACCAAATAACCAATGTGAGAGCAGGTGGTGGGAAAGTCGCAGAACGAATGTGATAAGATATCGTTAAGTCAGAAGCGGCGTACCTTGATCCAGGGCATGTTGTGGCAGTAGTCTAGTTCATCGGCTGTCGTGTCTCGCAGATCGGTGGTCTGTATATCCTGCACTTCCTCGGTGAGGATGTCCGGCCCAGCAGCAGTAGCACTAGCAACGGTTGATGCGGCGGTGGAGTCATCGATGTTGACGAATGCTGCCAGTGTGACTGCAGCAGCTGCAGTCTCGTCCGCTGACGTCGTAGATTGCAGCGACTGCGTGCTGACTTTACGCGACTTGACGCTGCCCATCCGACGCATACCTGCACGGTCCACGGTCCACCTCCACGCACTGACAATGGCCTCGTGGCGGGAAAGGGGTCAGACGGCAATTACCTCCCCCCGTAAATTTTTAGCTGTTAAAAAATTGTCGGAAAATTTTCGTCCAAAAATGCAAAATTTGGGGCCCAAAACCCTCATTTTCGGAAAATTTATGGGCAACATTGAAATTCAGAAGACCCACAATCTCCTCTGTTGGAAACTGGCGACTCGCTATCGGAATTCGGTCGAAAAATTGTAACGTCGCATGACGCCGCTGCACGCTAACCAGTGAGCTTTGCACGAAAAGACTTCACCTCCAACAACTAAGCATGCTTTCACGTGAGGTTTGTTTAGCAGCACGAGCACTCAAATAATTACGAACAAATTTTTATGAAATCTTGACGTGTTTTACCCTGAGACCAAAAATAGCTAACAGCACTTTGAGGAAGATCTATATTTTGATCAAGATAAAGATCCAGTAAAACTGTTTACAAAAAATTATTCCAATATAAAATCACGAGATAACCTGAGAAACCAACAAACACGATTTTGAGTGTTATGTAGTTTTCCGCTGTTATGCAAACAAGAAACCTGAGCTAATGCTCATGATACGCGCGAGAGCCTATAGCAGTTCCTGTTCGCAGGTGATCGTGGTCTATCTCCATCCATTTTGTCGCAATTTACTCTCTTGCAGCCAAAAATCGCCAAAAAACAGAAAAACCCCTGTTTTCAGGGTTCAAGTTATTCAAGGTCATCGGTGTTGACATTTTTAAGAAGCTTGTCACCAGTACTTGTTATGATTAGCAGCATATCTGTGAAAATGATTGCATATGGTGCACTTTGAGTGCATATGGTGCAATCATTTTCACGCTAGACAAGCCAACAGCGAATAAACAACCATTTGTTAGAGGGGTACCCCTCTTTGACACCAGCGTGCGCAGGCCTCATTGAACTTACAGGGTCCGGTCGTGGACTGCTAAAATCTACATTCAATGCTAAAAATTTCATAAGCAGTTGTCTTGGTCTATCTCCAGCCATTTTGGCACAATTTACTTTTGAACTGTGTGTCGCAGCCCGAAATCGTGAAAAATTCACTAAAACCCCCTATTTTGAGGGTTCAAGATCATTCAAGGTCATCGATGTTGACATTCCTAAGAAGCTCGTCGCCAGTGCTTGTTATGATAAGCAGCATATATGTGCCTATCTGCAACCATTTTCACGTTAGACGAGCCAATAGCGGTAGAATAACGCCATTCTAAAGGGAGTGCCCTTTTTTCGCCCCTTCGTTCATAGGAACCCCTTTACCCAGTGGCATGAAATTTTGTCACAAAATACTAGAGACTCTAAGCTATCATATGGTGGAAACCCGAAGTGTCTATCTCACCTAGTTTGTAAACGGTACCGGCTCGTGACAGACAGACGGACAGACGGACGGATGGACAGAATTGCCGTAGCTAATACGCGCTATAGCTATGCTAGCTCTCGCGCGTAAAAACGGGTTAATTCGCTTATAATCAGACACGATTACAATTCTACTCGTACAGTACAAAGTTATCAGTGCATTTATCAGTTTTAACTGCTTGAAGATTACTAACTATGCACAGATTGCTATTCACACCTCAAATTCAACCTGAAATTCAAACTCTCAATTACCGTCTGACTATTCTTTTTTGAAATGAATAGGCCTAAGCATCATAACTTGATCTATGAAAACAAGATTTATAACTTGAGCCGTACTTGAATAACCGTAACAAGACGCCCAGAAAGCGAAGTGAAGTAACACGTGTTGCAAAATTTCGGAGTTCTACGTTGTGGTTCTGCAGTAACAAAAAAGGCAAAGATGAAAAGTACTTATGAGATAGACATATTATTTTTTATCTGCCTAAATACGAAAGACGGCGTCTATTGATAATAACGCAGAGTAATAACTGACTGCCGCCGCCTTCATCAGGTCGTTTGAGTTTGAAGCTTCGCTTGAAGCTCATGTTGTGACCAGAACCACGGCGAGCTTTCAACAGCTTCTGACTACTGCTGCTTGCACGAGCTAGATCACAATCAACCAAACAACCAAACAACCAATCACAATAATGGCCTATTCACACTTGCGACGCCGACGCAACTCAACTCACCAGCTGAGTCGAGTTGAGTCGCGTCGGCATCGTAAGTGTGAAGTGGTCATAACAGCACGTCTACCGCAGAATAACACTAACAATAATTACAAAAATAACAAACGAATTCTGATAATTTCGTTCTACAGTAAGAACATTGCAAAGTCAGACGTAACAGTGCTAATATCAGTTACGTGGACTGTCTTGGATACAAAAAGGCCTAAACAGCTCTAATACCAAGCGACCTCCGAACTCGTTTTCATATTTTTAAGCAAGTAAGTGAAGTACTAGCTTGATCTTGACCTTAACCTGGAAGTGCTTAATTAAATAATAATTATAATAATAAAAAAAACAACTGGCGTGCCAGTTAACCTAAATCACCGACAATATTAATGTACATCAATGTAAAGGAATAATTTGCGTAAAAACGTCAAAACTAAAATTTAAACGAAAAATTTATCGTAAAGTAACTTAAAAACAAAAGTGAATGACATCTAGCGGAGTGACCTCTGGCGTCTGTGGGCGCAGCTTCAGCCTGTGATATCGAAGTGGTGCTGCTGTGAAGAGAATCAGAACGTTCGTTTGTACCAAGGACAGCGAAACTGATCTTGCGATCCACCCCGGCACTTGCCACTACACACAGCCACACATTAGGACCACTTTCATAGACCCCTATTAAGTAAGTAAGTAAATGATTTATAAAGCGCCAGTCTCAGAAAGAATCAGAGTGCATAAGAATCAGGGTGTATTATTCTGCATTATTCTTATTTATTCTGATACGTATGTCAGCACTGTTTACAGTCTGAAAACAGGCGAGAGAACGTTCTTCACAAGAAACAGATGCTGTCAAACAATAGCTGCCGTGAGAAAAGAACTCCGCTAATGGCTGATTGCTGCATGTTAAGACGCTGCTAACAAAGAGCAGAGATGTTAAGTTCTTGAGACCAAACTGGTCTCAAGGCCAAATTTTTGGCTTCAGCCTTGGTTTCTGCGGTGTACGGACAAAAGGTCACGTACTGGACAAAAGGCCATCGGACAAAAGGCTTCTGGGATATGTAATTTTACCTATTTACCAAAACGTATTTTAAACAATTATAGAATAGGTTTACAGTTTACAGCCAAGCAGCTTTTCCTCTGTGTTGTTGAGTTAATTTATTTTAAATATTTTCAATAGCTTTGATACTTTTGATGCTGTTTTATACAATATAGGACCTTTTTTATACGATATGCTAGCATTCGTTGTGCCTGTAAATAAATAACGATGTTGTAGTGCTATGTATATTTATAAGAAGAATAATAACCGTAAACGCACAAGCAAAGACGATGAAGTTAATAAAACGAACATGACGACAAAGAAAATTACACAAAACAGTTCAATAAGTAGTACAAATTTGTCAAATGACACCTTTATTAGTTATCGGCAGGCCTACGTTTTATTGGGCTGACTGAATTTGCAGAACCTGGAATTTGATGGACCAGAAAACTTCAAAGCCCGGAATTTGAAGGACTGGATTTTGGCGGACCAAATCGCAAGGGTGGATTTTGACGGACCTGCATTTTGACGGACCAAATCATAGGGGTGGATTTTGACGGACCGTGAATGTGATAGGCCAAATTAAGATGTGGCCGAATTATAATTGCAAAACTTTTCGATCTGTGCATGTAACACAAACAGCAATTATTGTCAAACATAAATGAACAAGGAAATGGTTGTCACACGAAACATGTGCGATGTATCAAATGTAAGCATAATAGAATAGCGCCGAATGTGTCATAGGCCTATTGTCTAAATGCAATGAGTGAGTGAGTGAGTAGTTTCTTAACGGCACATCAGCACAAAATGGGCCATTCAGTGCCATACATGGTTAAAATTAGTTAAAAGCAGTTGATATATGTATTAAAAGCAAAATTAAAATACTTGTTAAGATCAAGGCTATTAAGCTAATGCAAAAACAACATTATATACAATTGTGATAGCCGATATCTTTAACATAAGCGATGATGTTGAGAGATGCAACATTTTCAAAAACGTCCTTGAGTGTGTTCACTCCAAAATATCTCTGACGTGCTGCACTGTAACGGGTGCAGTCTACCAAAAGTACTTAATGCAATGAACAACAACAGTAACAGTGCAGCCTAATTAAGTCGGCTACTTGTTCCCACATATCAGTTAAATAGTCGAAGAACCATGTCAATTCTACTTTCCATAGTTGAATTGTTATCCTTCATTTAATGACATCTAACATTCTGACAGGCACGCTCATCGAGCATGGGCGGTCCTGCACATAGTTCGATGCCCGTCACGTGAGTCGACATTTCGAACTTCCACCCGAGTCGGTTGCAGACGTGACGTAAACAGTTGTTGGCCTTGCGATTTGGTTGGCCTCTCACTTTCCTGGCCCGTCATCATGCAGGTCCATTTATAAATTTGGTCCTTCAAAATCCAGTCCTTCAAAATCCAGTCCTGCAAATTCAGCGCCCCCGTTTTATTGGTAGCTTACCACCGGTTTACCATTTACGCATGTAGGCCTAAATATTTTCAATAACTCAAGCAGTGAGCAATTACTGTGACAATGCAGAATGATTGCCTGATTCTCATTGCTGAGTACGCTCGAAACAGCAGAAACGACATAGTTAAACGATTATTATTTAAAACCGAACAATAAAACTTAAAACAAAATACTAATACTAATCATAATGTTTAGCGTTTCAGTAGTCAATAACTTTTTCCTGAGCTGTCGAATAAATAATTATAATTATATCCAAGTGGCCTTTTGTCCAGTGGCCTTTTTTCCGGGATTTGGTTTCTGCCTCGACCTTGCCCTTAAGCATTTGGCTTCGGCCTGGCCCCTGTCGTAGTGTTTCGGCCTTGTTAACACAGTAAAAGTTCTAGCTTACGATGTTATTGTCACTTTCATAGTTCTACCTGACTACCTTGGTCCTTTGACCTCCGTTTTGGCCTCGGCCTTCAACAAATGGCTTCAATTTTCGTCTCGTGGTTCTGGCGTTGGCCTCTTCCTTGGTATCGCAAGTTTAACCTCGTTTAACATCATCACTGACAACAAGCTAGATTGCATGTTGATAAACGCACCTTGTACATGTGATTCGCCCTGGGATGATCGCGAGTTACTGCGCTCAGACTGCCCAGGACTGCCTAGCACCGAGCTCCAGCGACGACTAGACCCGCCGCCACCTGCAGACAATACGTTCACTGAGCATGTAACTACGCCTTTATTGTTTCAATAGCCAAAAATAACGCTAGACTGCAAAACGGGCAATTGGGCAATTCACACCTATGACGCCGATGTGAACAAAATTGACGACGCGACTCGACAGTCGGCGACAGCCGGATACAACTGAGTTTGCGTCGGCAATTCGATTCGACTCCACACCTACGACGCCGAAGCAACTCAACTCAACAGCCGAGTTGAGTTGAGTTGAGTCGGCGTCGTAGGTGTGAATTGGTCATTAGATTTCAAAGTACAGTCTACAAAAAATACAAGATAAGCAGGCACGCATAGACCTGGTTGTACTAAAACAAAACTGGGAATATATTCTAATGACGCATCATACAATAAAGCAAAGAGAATGCGTTTACTGGTAATTTAGCAGAAGTGCTTGCCACGCAGTCACCTGTCTGTTTGTCAGCCCATGATGTGGCCGCTTCAAGACCTACTCCACTCTGACGACTGGTGCGGGACCGCGGCATGTGCTGGTAGGTTTCACGTAAAAACGACGTGATCTCGAGCAGCAGGTGACATGCGATCATCTTGAGTGAGTAAGGACAGTCGGAGCCAGTGTAGTTTACAGTAGCTGAAACGAACGCATGACCGTAGACAGCGTAACATATGAGTCACGACACGGCGCATGACAATTTTAACGTGCAGTCAAAAGTGATAAAAATGACGAAAAAATTATGGGCCATTTCTTCTTCAAACTCATTATTCGTTAATAACGCCAAACAGTGCAAGAACCGTTGAGATGTACAAAAAAGAGAAATTGGGGGAGGGGTGATAAGCAGACCAAAAATAAACGTAAAAAACCTTCGTCGAGATAATCTTCTTTCTCGTCGTGTGATCTGAGTTCCTTGCGACGTGACTCGTCCTTGACCTGGTCGACAATCGCCGCCATGTCGGCCACTTCATCGCCCAGAATATCCGACAGATGATTGCCCAGTGCCTACCAGCACAACGTAGCAATTATGTTTACGCATAATTTCCATGTTACTCAATACTTAAGTCAACAAAAACCAGTAGCATACGCATGATTTCGCAATGAGAACTTATGCATTTCACTTGTTGTTCCTAGCACACTTTCCTGTCTTACTTTCTTTCTCTTTCAATCCTTGGGGAGTGCTGTAAGCTACCCATGAAACTGGACGGCGGGTGAAGCCCAACAACTATACGAAGTTGAAGTAAAACTTTTACACATTTCACTGTACATAACAGAGACAAACTTAGTTCAGCGTAAAACATCACATGTCGATGGTGAACTAGTTTTTGTGGTTTTTTTCTTATCTTCAACGTGGGTTCAAAGCCCCCCAAAACGCGCCTGATGGAAACTGCAGAGAAACTGACTTCTGCCCACTGGTGGAAGAGTCGACCGCTGGTCCGCTGCAGCAGCAGGTTGCGTCTGTAGCCGGTAGGCTGACTGCGGGAATGAGGCACGCCTCCGGGCATCTTCATCCAGCGTGGCCAGTCACCATGGTTACAACGCGACACCAGATGAGCGCACTCGAGCAGCATCGCTGCACGGGCCACCACTGGCGCCTCCTGGCGAACGACAACACAACAAACATAATGACTACCCGCCGTCTTTTCAGGTCTTTAAACGGCTAATTTTCTGCTCGTTTTTGCTGCTGGCTCAGCCGTTTACTCGACGGGTTTAAACGTTCGTTAAATTGTTTCCATCAGCTTAAGCCCTGAGTAAAGCGTCAATTTATATATCGCGCCGAAACAGCCCTTATGCACTGTATAGCCTACATCTTTGAACAGCAAGGTATATATCGTGAGTCAAAAAGTAGACGGAAAAAGTTGCAATTTTCCGACAAACAATGTGACAATTTTCCAACAGAATTCCGACAGAGCGCTGCAAAGTTCTGACAAAAATAACCCTGGTTGCTCAAAATTTTGATTCTGTCCCTATAAATTTCTAAAAAAACAGAGGTGTCAGCCCTAAATAAACATATGTCAAAAATTTCCGACCGGGAGAAGATTTTCCAACATTTTCCCGACAGCCCAAAATTGAGAGAGAAAGAGGACGGGGCAATAGTGTATAAATGTGAAGTGTTATATACGCACGAGATCGAGCAAGGCGGCAATAAGGTGTGCGTCGGGCAGGGTGCCGGGATTACAGCAATCTAGCATGAAGTTGAAGCGAAGCATGCCGGACTTGACGATGTACGAGTTGACCAACTTCTTCTCGCGCAGTACGGCAGCTGCCGGCTGCTCCTTGCCTGCACCGGAGCTCATCCCGGACGAGGACAGATTTAGATCGCGCACCGCCCGACTCAGACTGTCCACTGGCAGATCACACAAACACCGCCCTGCGATCAGCCTAAAACCTGGACGATGGTGGTAATCGTTGTGGTTATATGGTAGCGTCAATTTATATAGCGCGCCGAAAACCCATCTCAGAGCTACCGAGCGTCACCTGCCATATGGGATCACACAGTGTACCTGCCACCCGACACAGGTGAACGCGTCCCGCCATAATTCCAACCAGACCGGTCGGTATATTCTATTTACTTACCCCTGAAAAAAATTGAAAGGTGAGTTGACCTTGGTCACTCGGTGTTTGTTATACACACAAGATGACCTGTCCGCAGTCATCTGTCCAAGTACTGCCCACTTGATAGCCACCCGACCGTGAATCGAACCAACGACTTTGCCATCGCAAGTCCAATGTCTTAACTCAATGTTGCACTATACCAAGTCACTGATGATGTATCTGATGTTACAATGAACACGTAGACGGAACGTGTAAACTTGGCTATTTCAGTTTAGCTAAAATGCGGGCCAGCTTCACGTTCTTGCTACAGGCCCACACTTAATTAGCCAGTAAATTCAGTGCCATATTCGGAATACAAGACTGATCATGCGCAAAGTAGTAGAAGGCGATAAAGAAAATTAAGTCGTAAACTCACGGTCTCCGTGCAAACTGTCGGCGCGCCTGCTCTGTCGCCGTTTACTGAAGCACTTGAGACCGTCCTCCAGGCGTCTTCGTGCACTGAGGAAGCCGAGGGTCGCTTGGCCTGCGGTCTTGAACGACATTCGCTTCTGCTTGAGTACCGTGCTGGCTGCGGTGCCGGTCCCAGTGCCTCTCGGCAGCGCCTCGTGACTACGACTTTCACCCACACGAGATGACAGCGATAATGGAACATTGTCGCTAGATCCCTCGTCCTCGTGGTCTGACTTCGTGCTGCGATGCCACGCTGTATATACACGATAATTGGACACAAAGAGCCTACAGTTTTACGCCACTACAACACTGCTAGAGTGGGTAGGTGAGTACACAGTACAAGCTTATACCACTCCAGACAGTGCGGTATCGTACTAAAACCATGCTCAGATTGCATAGACTACACCGTCGTTTGCTTTATGAAGGAACGTACAGAGCGACGCGAATAAAATGAACTGAACCGAACCAAGCCCATCGAGAGGGGGGGAGTAGTGGAGAGGCAAGTTACCCCAGGCGTCGCGACGTTTGGGGACCCCACCGTTACCGTCGCTCAAAAATATAAAACACACCAGAATGTGCCATTTTAAAGGGAAAAATCAAAACTTTTCTCCCTACAGGGGCCCCGCAATAATTTCCCCCCGGGCCCCGCTGTGGCTCTTGACGGGCTTAAACTAAACTGACAGTTTTTGACGAAACGACCAATGGGCGAGCAGGGCGAACACATTGGTCATTGGTTGACGCATACGTGCGCGTAGTCACGTAGTCACCGACGTCGTTAGACGGTGCTTACTGCAATGCATTACTGCCTGTCTATTAAGCAGTTTGTCAAAGACTAAACCATGTCATTTCAGTTCAGTCCAGTTCAGTTACGTCGCTCTGTATGTGTTTTCACGGCTGGATCCTAAAAATGTCAGCGCATCAAGTGCATAGCCTACCAACAGCGAGATTATGCGCAAGTTATAACACTCCACACACTGCAGTGGGAGATAGGCGACAAGAATGTAGGTCGTGAAATAATACATGCAGAGTCTAGATCTATCTGAGTACAGCTAATACAAAAAATTAGAGCTAATGCTCACGAGACGCGCGGAAGCCTATAACAGTTCCTGTTCGCAAACTGTCAGTCTATCTCCGGCCATTTCGTCGCAATTCAAACTTGGAGTGTGCATTGCAGCCAAAAATCGCAAAAATCAATAAAAGCCCCTTATTTTGGAAGTACATGGTTTTTTAAAGTCATCGATGTTGATACGACTGAAAAGCTCGTCACTAGGCAGCATATCCATGCCTATCTGCAACCGTTTTCACGGTAGACTTGCCAACAACGGTAAAATAACGACTTTTACGAGGATACCGCTATTTGATGCCCTTGTGCGCAGTTTCCTTGAACGTAGAAAATCGAGACTTTGACCATTAAAATCTACGTTTAATGCTAAAAATTTCATATGCAGCTTTTCCATGTCTATCTCAATTGATTTCGGCGCAATTCACACTTGAATTGTGTCTCGCACCCCGAAATCGCCAAAAGACCATTAAAACCCCTATTTTAGCGTTCAAGGTCATCCAAGATCATTGAATTTAATGACAATCGAGAGCCAGTGTATGACTTCCTATTAGTGATTAATAGCAACCTAAGCCCTATCTCGCACCGTTATTGAGGTATAGCGACTTATTGGCTAAAAATCACAAATTTTCCCGCCCCCTCTCATTTAGCGCCCTCGTTCGGGGTGACCCCCTTCGAATTTATGGAAAAGCTTTACGGTTCCTAAAACTGGAGTCTTTCGGGCAGCCGACGGTGAAGATTTGGTGATCCTAGCTTCACCGTTTTTGACTGATCCACCCGTGTGACAGACGAACAGATGGACGGACTGACGGACCGACAGAATTGCGATTGCGAGTAGCTGCTTTCGTGCGTTAAAACGGCAGTGTCGGTGTGTGGCAGCATAAGGACATCTATAGGACAGGTCAACATCAAGCATAGCGTTTCTGATTCAAAACTAACATCTTACTAAAATGCGTAGAAAGTTTTTGTTGGTCTGTCTGCCTGTCATACCTTTCAGGTGAGTTCTGTGCTGCATGGTCGCGGACCCCGACCGCGGAGTTTGAGTCCTTGGGCCTTAGGTACGTGCGCCCCTACCTTACTCCCACTACCTTTCACAAGTAACATGAGGGGGAGGGGTCAAGTTGCCGGCCAACCATCAGTATAGTGCTTAGCGCAGCGTGTAGTGCTTCGTGGCGTCATCTGGCGAATGACGGTCATTTGAAAGTCCACCTGCAAGTACTTTGCTAGTTGCGACAATGGCTGACGCAATATCAAATCAAATTTTTTTTAGATTATTTTACACTAAATTAGAAACGGACCGATATTGAGTTTGCTGGATTTGCGTTGTTTCGGCACGAGTGCGGTGTCGTCATCAGCAGCAATGGCGAGACTGACTCGTGGACTGAGTCGACCGTGTAATCCTCCTACAGACGTCGACTCGTCGGCCAGCTCAGAGTCACTTGTCGCTGCAACCCCGTGCCCCGGCAGAATGTGCTATAGCAAGCCAACAATCAATCGAAATGTAGGCTTATTAATATAGCATCATACATTCACATTTTACTATCGACAACAGACGAAACGGACAGCATCTAATTTATACAACTTTATCCGGCTTCGGCGGCCCGACAGGCCTGCACACATGTATGTCGGGTGTAAACTATTGTGTACCCGGTACTACATTATCATTTTCTTTCTTGTAGGTTTCTTCAAAACCATGAGCGTTAACTCTGTATGTTTACACGCCGGGTACTCTTGCCAATTTTCGGTTCAAAAACTTTAAAAAATCAAAGTCATCAACAAACATAAAACCTTTAAAATGACGCAAAAATAGTATACGCATGCACTGGCCTATTTTACTTTCAACGCCTGAGACGTTCGGTAACTGTACGCACCGCCGCATATCACGTCAGCAGTCCGCTCCAACATCTTTTATTGTTATATAGTTCTTAAAAGTTTTCGCTTTGAAAACAATGAATTACAGAATGATCCAATCTAACCTTATCTAATTCAAAAACGTTTTATATTTCACAAAGTGATGTCATGACACTATACCCACAAAGTAATAGTTTTACGTTTGGATCTTCAAAAAAATGTTAGCGTATCAAGTGCTTGCCAACAGTGAGTTAACATCGGGTACGAGCAACAACAGACACAATAAAAACAAAACACGAACGAAAAAAAAAACGAAACCTTTACGACTTTCTTTTTGAAGAGCAACTTCCTCGTTTTGTTCGCTCCGGCATCGTTCGTGCGCGTCTCTCGTTCATCTCCGCTGTCTGACGTAAACGACAGATCTCGCCTGACACAAAACAACACATGCACAGTGTTGACGATAAGCAATACGTTCCAGTCTTAATTTTAGTCGAGCGTACTTAAGTAACGGTCGAGCTATTGGCATGCTTGTCGTCCGTTTGTCCGTCTGTATGTCACGGATGTATTGTGGATAAACGGTAAGTCGTAGGCAGTCGGCGATGGTATTAACGGATAGACTGATAGCGACTTTCCATAGGCTGTCAATAGTAACCATGTCTCCATCAGCAGCGGTTTGGCCACAATTTTCAATGGAAAGTTTCAAGTTATAAATGGCCGTATCTCGGAAATGATGAAACACAGGGTCAAGGTTGCTAATAGGAAGTCGCATAATGGCTTTCAAATGACCTAAAAATCATCGACCCTGGATGACCTTGAAGGTCACTAAAAAACAGTACGGTCGGCTATCCTAGCGACAGCTGGGCTTCTTGTCGGTACATGTGTACGCTTAAGTATCACATAAAACCACTTTCATTCCGGAATACTAGTGCCAGAGCTCACGACGACTCAAAAAGCAATCATTTGCCGTAGAAAAAATTATCACATTTAATCTATGAATAATTAGCTATACTGACACATCTTCGTGGTCTCATTTCTTGACTTTTCGCCATATACACACAGCACGGCTCAGAAAAAAATGGTTTTAATACTAGCAACAAAAGTCTCACATATATTTCATCCTGTCAGTATAGGCAATAAAAAGCTAAAAGAATTCATTGTTGTTTATTTTCATCATCATCATCAGCAGCTGCAGCAACAATTGGCGGGCCCAACGGTCAATTTAAAAAAACGTAAAATGTTAAATGGTGCAGATGCGCACTGAACAGAGCGTCATCAGCCACAGCCATAACCCCGGTCAGACAAGAGGTACTCGATTTACTAAAAGAAATGATTGGCTGAGCTGAACGGGGCGTTGGGTTATAAACCGTGATTGTTTATCGGACACAACTTACGCCTACACCACGCCACCGTCATCTAAGCTCTACTTACTTCAAAGCGTTCCGTACAGACCTTGATATTTTAGTGGCCTGTGCGGCGTTGGTCGAAGCAGTATGTGGCGGGCGTTTGAGTGAGTCAATGAGAGCGGCCAGCGCCACTCGTCGAAACGTTCCGCCGTGAACTTCCTTGACGTACGTCAGCAGTTGACGCACGTCACAGTACAGGCTCTACAGCGTCACACACACATACCGTGTTTCGTCGACAGTCAGCATTTTGGACCTAGGCCTATAGGAAATATCATTTTCCAAGATTCAGACTCATTTCTGAACGACAGGCCGCATACTTTCGGAATATACTTCAGTTTTTTCCTGAGGAAAAGTTAGAACTGTGCATGTGCACAAAGGCTGAGAACCAAAGAATCGAAAATCAAGAGCGAAGGCCGAGAGGGAAAGTTGGGGTTCATTGGGAGAGGCAGCAAGCAAACACATTTTTGAGCAGCCCTAGCAATGCGTTTACAAATTTTGTCAGTTTTTGAATGCAGCGTGTTGACGTAGCTGCAACTGCCTTAGAAACGTTCTGGTTTACTTTTTGACTCACAGTGTAGTGTACATTACTTACAATGTTTTCGTGAGCCTGCAGTTCTTTGCGCGTGCTGACGCACTTGTCAAGCAACGGTTTCAATATCTGCACAATCAGCTGTCCCTGGACGCTAGGACCGCCGCCCGCCTGCTCGCCAAAGTTGTGACCGTAACCGGTTCTTGACAGCTGTTCCAGCAACGACTTCCTTGGACCTGCACCAAACAACAGTGTCGCTGAATGTACGAATGAATGAAGGGATGAATACGCTGATTTACATAGTGGCTATTCGCGAGTTTTTTTTCACGAAATAGTCAATAGGCAATAATTGTTCCACGTCGCCCAGCTAAAAACCAGACAGCGTCAACAGTAATAGTGATAAGTAACCTAATAGAAAAAACATTGTTAGCAGTAGGCCTATTAAAATATTCATGTTCTATCAGTGGGCCGTTTATTTGTACAATGACCGTCTTTTGCACATGTGCTTTAACTATACGTAACATCATTTAAAACTTTCTTTTTTTGGCATTGCACAGTAGTCTACAATAATGTGCGCGTGCTACTAAGAATGACGCTACATAGCATTAAAACTGGGCAACTTTATGGTACGTAAGTTGATGCTCGAAGTGAACTGAATATTTTATTGAATTAAATTTTCTTCGTAGAGAACGTATATGCCGCGGTGTGACCTACCTGACTGCAAGATGAGCGGCTCGGCACAGAAGCCGATGAGCGCGTGGAGTTGATCCATGACTGACTGCAGAGGCTGGGCGAGAAACGAGCGCTGGATGTAGCGTGAGAACTGCGTTTTGTCCAGGTTTGACAACCTCTGCAGGAAAGACCTTGACTGCGTGCGAACATCGTCCGCCTGGGCTCCTTTTATACCATCGCGACAGCCGTGCGGACAGCCCAAAGACTGGTACATCCTAGGTCAGAAAAAAACAAAAACATAATTATATACGTGTAAATGTTTGTCAGGTCTTTTGAGCCAACTATTCTGACATTCTAACACGTCACTGACGTGATCTTAGAAGAAATTGCTTATTATTGATAATGACGACGAAGGTGATGATATACATGTTATAACTTTATCTGATATGATGAATCACGGTCACACGCGTTGTCGTTGCCATATTCTTCAACGGTTAACCACATTTTTCACACAAAAAAATAAACTACTTTCTGCATTTTCGCGTGTCAAACAAAATGATATTCGATACCATGCAGACATCAGTATAATTACGTTAATGTACATAATCACCGATTTTCATTGAGGCATAAATTTAAACAAACAAAACGTGTCATATGGTCTTGGCTTGACCGGCTTTAACGTTGGCCTAGCATTTTCTCGCTTTTGTTAACAATAAATTACCTATCCAAATTGCTACTATTTAACTATAATCACTGCAAGTTTCATTAATTAGTTTCTAACTGAGTCATAGCTTCATTTATGACGTTAACAAACGTACCGGAATACGGTTTCGAGAGCGACAGCAAACGTGGAGCTATCCTCGTCTCCAGCTAACCACATCTTGCTCCGCTCTAGTTCTCTCTTCTTCTCGTCCTCCGTTAATCGCTGGAATTTCGGTCCGCTGCTGCTGTCCTCTGACTTTTCGTCACTCGTCAGGGGTCGTTCCGGCTCCACGGCTCCGATGTCGAGCAGACAGTTGAGAATGTTGAGAAGGACCGTGCAGACACGCAGACTGCAGAAACGACTGGAAACCGCGTGCGCCGATTTCAGGATGACTCGATAGTCCATCTGTCCGTCGGCGGTGACGTAGCACGCGCTGCCCGCCAGCTCCTCCGTGGCGTCCTCACCGCAGCCGCCGGCGCCGTAGTTGATGGTCGAGTCCGTCATGCTGCGCGGCAGGCCGGCATTGGTGGGTGACGTGGAATGACTTCTACCAGGAGACGGTAGAACCTTGGACAACGTCGACATCTGGCTGTCACGCCGGTCTCTCGCACGCGTCAACACCGGACTCCTGGACGCCGGGGACGCTGCCGGCGTGTCTGAAGTGATTGTGATGATCGGCTTTTTGAGGTGCTTGCCCGACCCGGAGCTGTCGTCGTCGTCGTCGGCGTTCTGATGATGGACGAGGTTTCTGGCGCGCCGCACGTCGACCACGTTTACGGTGCAGCGGAAAGGTTTCCTCGCCACGTCCGACGACGAGTCGTCCAAGTCGTCTTCATCCACCAGACTCTCCTCGTCGTTCTCTATTAACCTGCCCAGCACCGAGTCCTGGTCATCCGTGAATCCGCCGTCGACGTCGCCAGCTCCTCTTTGTCGCTTGAAAGCCGGCTGCCGTCTGATGATGTCGCCCTCCGAGCCCATAGACGCCGGTTCCTCAAGGCACGGTGCCAGTCCGACTCCCGGTGCGGATGTGGGAAACTCGGACGCAGGCAAAGAAAAGCTCCTTTGCCGCTGTTGAAGGCTGCCGGCATTCTGACGCTCCGACGAGATCTCCAGCAGACGTCGATGAACATACCTGAGCGCCCAGTGCACGCCAGACTCCGGCCACTGGGCACAGAACAGACAGCGAAGCACGGCCACGTCGAAACAACTCGCACTTAGAACGTCCAGGTTTGGGTAGGCGCGAGCGAAGGCCGTGATAGCGGCGTCCAGTCGCTGCGATTCAACCCCCGGGAGTCCAAGGGATCTGCTCTCCGAAGACACGGAGCTCGAACGTCTGGTGTTGCCGTCACACTGACAAGTGCTCTGGTCTGCCGATGTGCCGGGAACAGATCGCTTGCAGGTCTCACATGTCGTGGTCGAGCGATCCGCCGAAACTGTGGTCTCCGTGATGGACAGAGCGCAGATGTCGCTCATGTGAGCCAGTGGGGCATGCAGTAGCGACTGCACGCAGGTTCCCTCCTTCTCACTCCCCTCCCCCGACCTCTCATCGTCCTCCCCTGCAGCTCCCGCCTCAGAACCCACACGGACTTCTTCCGCGTCTCCGCCGCAGTAGATGTCGTCGGTCGACGTCCCCTTGCCGACGTAGATGTTGGCCATGTTGAAGTTGACCCGGGCGTGCGTCGACCTCTGCGCCTTGAGTATCGTGCGCCGGTGCTTGGCGGGGATCGTGAAGCAGGGCACGTCCGGCTGGCTGTACGACCACAGCGGCTCCCACAGCCGCAGGCCGTTCTCCAGCTTCAGCGTCTGAAAGTCGGACTCCTCCATCGTGTCGAAGAGCGGCGCCAGCAGAAAGACGAACAGCTGGATGTCGTCGAGGGAGAGGAGGTAGGAGACGGAGGATGTCTGCTCATCGGCTGCTGGACTTCTCTGCTGGCGAGTCTCATTCTCGGCATCCTCGCACTCGGCCGCGGCGTCGAGGATCACCCAGTGCAGCGCGTACAGTAGCTTCACCTCGCTCGCGCTGAACTTGGGTCTCGTCTCCGACGCCGGCGGCCGCGCTGCACTACTTTGCAGTTCCTTCGATCTGGGCGACTGAAGGTCGGGCTTGGATGGTTGTGTTTCAGACGTCGTCGTAGTGGTTGCTGCTGCTGCAGTTATCGTTGCTTTCTCGCGAGCTTGCAGCATGGCGGCGCAGCAGTGCAAGATGTGTGGAAACGCGGCGCGAACAACACGCCATCGACTCACGCTTTCGACTGCCTCGCACAGACTGGGTGAAAGACCGTGCAATATGTTCTGAACCACCACCCGCTCGAACGACTGCAACGTTGCACACAATCGCTATACAGTAACAACATTTTGTGTAAGCTTACGGTTGCAATTTAATGCTCATACGCAGCTAATATTGGCTTTTAACAAAAAGCACATGTCTGATGTTGACACAGTTACGAAACAATAAGAAATATAGCAATGTTAACTGTAAATGGAAACCTGGAGCAGTGGCGGTTCTAGCCCGCAATATCTGGGGGTATGGCCGCATGGTGAGCGCGGCAGCGTGAGCCTATAACGAGGGTCTGGGGGCAGAACCCCCATCGGGGGCCGGGGC
>Ga0209454_1000260_pt1 | contig 29281 bp, 20 predicted proteins | sample WorMetHERISLAND1_2_FD_187400 | JGI IMG/M metagenome (GOLD analysis project Ga0209454, IMG submission 187400) | Marine gutless worms symbiont microbial communities from Max Planck institute for Marine Microbiology, Germany - Olavius geniculatus... | ecosystem: Host-associated > Annelida >... | reverse complement strand
AGTTTGTTGTGTATATACAGGAATGACCTTTGAGGTGAAGATTGAAGCTGATAGTAATGATAGTAATGATATCACTGAGCATCCACATGATGACAAGTCAAGACCATATTCGTGTACAGTGTGTGACAAACGGTCTACAAGGAAAGGAAATTTGAATCAACACAAACAGATACATACTGGAGGCACGTTGTATTCATGTACTGAGTGTAAGAAACGTTTTACAAATCAGGATTCCTTGAGGAAACATATGAATGTTCACAGCAGTAAATACATATGCACTGAATGTGGAAAGTGTTTTAGCAGCAATTTAGATTTAACGGTGCACAAACGAAGTCATTCTGGAGAGAAACCATTTGAATGTACTGTTTGTAGCAGACGATTTACACATTCAGGTCACCTTGCTAGACATAGCAGAATTCACAGTGGAGAGAAACCATTCAAATGCCCTGAGTGTGACAAGGCATTTAATGAGTCTGTCAAACTAACCATTCACATTCACATTCCTGTATATTCACATTCACATGAGAGTCCACACAGGAGACAAACCATACAAGTGTTCACTGTGTGACAAAAGTTTTAGCCAATCCTGCAGCTTGCAGCTGCGTAAACGTCATGTACACGGCAACAGAAGACCTTATGACTGTCGTTACTGTGGGAAGATGTTTAAAAGTAGTCAATGGCTGAAGCAGCATGTTTATACTCACACTGGTGCAAAGCCATACTCATGTAGACACTGTTCAGACTGTTTTACACAACTTCGCACACTAAAAGCACATCTGCTGAAGTCACACGATGAAGGTACTCGGTTTATATGTCACATTTGTCGGAAGAATTTCGGCCGTAGTGATAAGCTTAAGGACCATTTACTGTGACATGAAGATGTTATGCCGTATGTATGTGATGAATGTTTAAAGGGTTTTTGTACAGCTGGTAAATTCAAACTTCATCTGCTTAAACACTCGGACTTTAAACAGTTTTGCTGTGGTTCGTGTGGTAAATATTTTAAACATTTATGCAATGTTGTTCGTCACTTCAACAAATGTTTTGTTGAACTGGGATATGTCAATATCTTTGCCAGGCAATATTGAGACAGAGAACAAACAATCTGTGGACAATTGCTTGTTTTACGCAGTTGCTACTGTTGACTCAAGACTTGTCACTTGTCAGTGAGATTATGTGTACAACAGATTGTGTCATGCTGTTTCAGTACTCTATGTCAGCTAGCTCACAGTACAATGTATTCAGTGAGGTCAAAGTTCTGTCAACTGCTTTGTTGCAGTCACTCACTGGTTGTTGCACTGTGTTCAGCCGGCTTGCCTACTGGTGCTTGTAGAATGTTGTTGATGTAAATAACTGTTAGTCACCGCTGACAGTGCAGTTTGATAGTGTTAGATCGGTCTCATATGTATGCAGTGGTGGATCCACATATGAGTGAACTGGGCGAACGCCGCGTTTTATTCACAAAATGTACTGGTTGGTACGGTGGCCTATATCTGCCATCTCTTTGGAAACTCCACCTTTTTCTAATTCACTCCACGTTTTCCCGAAACTCCACATGTTTCCGAAACTCCACATTTTCCCGAAACTCCATATTTTTCCGAAACATCACATTCTTCCCTCTCTCTCTCTCTCTCGTTTGATTAGAAAATGTTTCAACGTAAAATCTTCACTTTCTTAACTTTAAAAATTTTGTTAACCATATAATTAATTACTTTCTTACATATAACATGCTAAAATGGCCAGAGTTTGAACTTTGAGAAGTTCAAAAATCGCTGCGCAGGGCCGTAATCGTTAGTGTTGCAATGCAGGTTTTCCTGTAGTTATTGGTGTTTAGTCACACCCTTTTTCATGTGCTTTTTCGGATTTTTGTTTCTTATTAGACTATATTTTAATTTGTTGCTTTGCCTATAAAGGCAAGTTTTGTACACAAACTCGACGAAACATTCGTCCTGCATTAGGCTACTGCTACGTTGTAGTCCTGAGGACGGCATACAGGCCAGCATGCCCGTCAAAAACCACAGCGCAACGCGGGAAGCTATTTTCGCGGGGCTCTTAAGCCTGATTCCACCATCACGTAACGCAACGCAACGTACCGCACCGTACCGTACCGTAACGGAACGCAAGCACGAACGAAAAAAGTTATGCAAGCACTAGCACAGTACCGGTACATATATACGCCAAAGTCCTATTATTATTATTATTATTATTAATGACATTTATATGGCGCAAGTTCGAAAAAATGCAGCAAATGCGCCCAGTCAACTGTTACAGGCTGTCAGTAGCTTCTGTCATGAAGGAGGCGTAGTAAGAAGGCGTAGTAAGTGCTCGACCCATTGACACCATGGCAGTGCTATTTTGGGTACTATACCAAGCTCATGGCACCAAAATGTGCGTTTTGACCAAGTCATGGCGACGCGTCCATAGCAACATCGATGTTGCAGCATTACGAAATACTGCAAAATTATACAAGCACACAACGCAACAAAAATATGCAGCAAGCGTCGCAGGCTTGGCGTGCGAATTGGCTTGGCAGATATGGAAAGCCGGAGGTGACTGCTGCCACAAATATAGCCTGTTGCACATACTACGTGCCTTTGGTGCATATATATATATATACTGTGACTAGTGCTGCGTACTTTTCTTCGTTAGCGCCGCAACAGCGTCATAACTTTTCTTCTTCTTTCCATAATGTACAGATCCTCTTGCGAGTAATGTTGTACATGAACTTTCTGTTCAGAGGTGGGGCGTCACAGGAAAGAACAGCAGAAAATGCAAAATTTTTTTCGTTTTGTGACTTTGTCCCACTTGTTAAATTAAATCTGTATTGGTAGGCCCTCTATATCTGCATCTATTTGAAATTTCGTCATTTTACGTTTGCGCGCCATTGCCAGCGTGTGCTGTAGCTTTGCGGGCTACGTAGCTACGGCTTTGCTGTGATTGGTTGATCGCAATGGTTAGGGCTGTACGAAAATCAGGGTGCAAAAGTGAAAAAATCACTGCATACTTTTGGAAAAGTCGCAAAATTCACGGCAAATTCACGGTGCAAAATTCACGGTCATATATAGCGCTAAAAATGTTTCATTGACAAACATTTTTGTTCTCTGCCTAGTCAACAATCAGTCATATATAGTCGTCTCACAAAATGACTAACATTAATCGTTTTTAGTAACTTTCAGGAACAGTTTTAGTAACTACATGCAGCTATTCACACAGCAGTGCTACGGTACAGTAACTGTTGAATCCATAGTCTTCAGTACAAAAATATGAAACAAGATGCCTAGCTTCTAGCATTATGTGTCATCATAAATTAATGATCAACAAGGTCATATTAGGGTCAACTGTCAATTTTTAACAATAGAATTTTATGGATTTTGACACAAAAGTGCAGCCTGTGCAAAAATTCACGGCAAATTACGGCAAACGCTGAAATTCACGGCAAGTGCCAAAATTCACGGCTTCCGTGAATTCGTGATTTTCGTCTAGTCCTAGCAATGGTGCTGCGGCAAAAAATAGTTTCTGTCTCCTGCGGAATGGCGCCGCGACGGCTAGTGGTTGCCCTTGCGGAGGTAACGGAATGGTACGGAACGTGCTTTTTTAAGCATCGTCAATTTGCTTGCGTAAAAATACTTGCGGAACGTTGCATTGCATTGTGTTACGGTGTGGAACATAATGGTAGAAATCAGGCTTTAATCGGGGTTACCACTGGTCCTGAAAATTTTTGAGATTTGACTTTTCATTTTTCAGGAACTAAAAAGTCCTCAAATTGGACACATTGGTGCTGAAAAAGTCATGAAAAAGTCCTGATTTTTGCTAGTGTTGTCTTGAAAACCAAGATAGAAAAAATTCATAAGAGAGCTACCAAACTTGTTATTACCTTACGCAAAATACCATAGAAAGACCGTTTGATTTCTTTAAACTTACATTTTTGCGTGGTGACATGATTGATGTTTTTAAAATTGTGAATGAATTTATGATGGAACAGTCGCACTTACGTTACATTACAATAATACTTAAGTAACTAGAGGTAACAAATTAAAATTGCACAACCAAACATTTACTCAAAATTTCAAAGACCATTTTTTCTTGGCACATATTGTCAATATCTGGAATAGTTTACCTAGAGTTGGTTAGTTGATGTGCAGTCTATTGAGTTATTTAAGGTGCGGCTTCATATATTTTAGGCGCCACAAGAAGTTATGTATGATTGGATCGCCAAATTAGCTGGAATCAAAGACAGATCGCAGTTTATCGAAAAAAAGTGATTAGATTATTAGTATAATTTTTTACATTGTGATACGGATATAGAGGGACTTTGTGCCTGCATCCGTTCATCTACGTTACTGATTACTGATATTGAATTTACTGAATCCGTAATTTTTTCCACTAACATTTGTGCTTAATTACTGTAATTGCTTATGTGTTTCACACAAACTAAGGCAGAGAAATTGCATGATCTTACCTATATTACCAAATCGAACAGTTTGAGACGGGCAGCTAAGGACAAAGATGATAACTGAAATCCGATAGTTATCAGTTGGAGGCAGCTAGCCTTTGACTGAAGGACTGTTAAACTGAAGCACCAATGTTCTATGAGTGACATCTATTTTTAAAAAATCGCCAATTTCTGGCGAATTTTGTAGTGGTCCAGATGGTTTTCGGAATAACTAGATTATGGGTGGACTGTAGAAAAAACATAAGACAACTTGTAGATAAATTGTTTACCGCCGCATTAGTGTATTCTTCCGCTGCGACATTTGTTGCCGCAGCAGATTTCGCCATTGCAAATTGTCTGCAGAGTGTGCCAGTGAAAGTATTTTTAAAATTGGTAATAATTTCTGAAAGTAGCACTTTTTTATGGCGCATGGTGTTGTTTTATCTCACACTGTTTTTAGACTGATGTCCGTGAGTTGATGTTGAAAAAATATCCTGTAGTAGAGTCACAACAACAGCTGCTGGAGATTGTTGGCAACTGTTGAGACATTTCTGTGTTCATATCACAGTTGTATAGGTATGAACAGCTGCTTTGTCTCTGCAAGAAGCAGAACAAAATATAAAAATATAATTTTTTTTTGTGTTTCTGTTAAGGTCAAGTCTCTGCTGCATGTTGCCATTAACAATTGTATAAACTGATGTTTTGCACATTTATATTTGCTGTTTTATTACTTAAATTGCCATTTTTGTACAGGTTATTCATTATGGAGATATCTGGCCCCAGATATGTTACTCATCTTACTGTCACAAACTTGACCTTTTGGGGTGGCATGACATTCAACTTTTTGTGGGAGTTTTCTATGGATGGTCAGTGATGGCCATGCATCTATCTTGCATGGTAATGTAGATATCGGGCAATGGATATTTTGGGCTACCTATGCTACTACTATGCAAACCAATTTTTAGCCAGTTTTGTCCAAATTTGCCAAATTTTATTGCCATGGCAACCAGGGTCGGCCGAGGCAGACTTTGACATCATTTATTTGCTGGACCTTGAAAACTCCCAGTTAGATGCAGGGATCTTCGAGATATTTCATACACATGCCGAGTTATAGTCTTTTTGTTTCAAATGTTGTTGCCTTGACAATGGGTTGGTTGGGTTAAAATTTCATTGGCAGTATTTTATGGTCCAAATCTGAAACCCACATAAGCGCAAAGATCTTGCAGATATCTTTAACAGAATTAAGTAGGTAAGTAAGTATCGGTAAGTAAAATGTACATTTATATAGCGCATATCGTTAAATTAACCTTTAATGCCCATTTTATCTCAAATTTCATTGCCATGGCAACCAGAGAAAGTCAGGGTAAAATTTTGTTTGCAGCATTTGATGGCCCAACCCCGAAGATCCCTTTGTGGAGACAAAGATCTGGCAGATATCTCTTACAGAATCTGGGTTATAGCCCATGTTGTTCCAAATTTTGTTGCCATGGCAACCATGGAGGGGATGGGGTAAATATAAATGACACCGTTAGATTGGCCGTCCTCAAAAACCATACCGTAAAACCAAAAATTATGATTCTGTCTTATACACAGCTGGAGTTATGATCGTTTAAAGAATTCTTTAACTTTCCCTACAGGCATCATTGTAATGTTGTTGAATGCTTTGAATAAATACATTAAAGTAATAATTTTATTTTTTAACCCCTAAAAGGCACATCCTTGCACCAAACCACATTGTTTGAGCCATAGCATGCAAAAAACCATCGAGGGGTCTGAGCTGTAGTTGAGTTGAAGAAAAAAGGTATATCGGTATAAATAACATTTTTTGCATATATTTCACCTATTTGCCAAGAAGCCCCCTTCCTGGACGGATTTTCATACAATTTTGCATAGGGGGTCATCTTGCTGACGTAATTAAGTGGGCCAAATTTTATTTTAGTGCAGGTCAGGGGTTTAGATTCTGTGATGGGTCAAATTTTGGGCTTTCCCATAGGAAAGAGAAGTCGCCATTAACACAGGGCTTGAACTACCATTCAGCCTGTTATTTAAATCCTGATTTACAGTTATTTCAATCATTGATTTAAACTGGCATCCAACTTGGGTGTTGGTCATAGTGATCTTGGTAGTGGTAACGGTAGTGTTATTACACTGTGTCTCAAAAAACATCCCAAACATTTTTAATTCTAACTCTAACAAAAAATACCAGATTCTCATAATACTCCTGACACAACTTGCCATTAAATGTTCATTCAGTTTTTCACTTCACTTAATGTCTGCTTCTGTACTACCTGGGGAAAGAAAACCAAGTGAAATATGCATTGAAATATGCAAAAAAAATTTTAAAACAATTCTTAGTTTTATTGACCATAACTTGAAGCATGATTATCGGATTTCAATAATTTGTACAACAAATATTTCTGACACAACTGGCTATTGAATGGCTGTTTAAGTTCCCACTTTACCCGATGTCTTTATTGGCACTACTTGGGGAAATAAGACCAAGCAAGATATGCGTTGAAATGATAAAAAAAACGTCACTAAATTCTGTCTATCTTGATCTGTGGCCCCCAAGAGCCAGTCGATTGCAAGATTTGACTGTTTTGCAGCAGCATGTGTACCACATAACGTTAAGAAATGTTTATGAATTCAAGAAGCGACTGGTGAAGTCTGGATTAGTCTGGAGCATAACATTATCGATACTGCTGTCAATGAATGGAGAAATCCTCTCCATATTTGTGATTGCACAATTGGCCAACATTTCGATCGATTTTATTGTAGGCAGCTGAAAAATGAAACAGTTGGATAAAGTGTCAGCCAATGTGTCAAAAAGGTAAACAAAATGTGTTTTGTGCATTATTTACATTTAGTAATAATATCACTAGGTAAAAATACAATATTTCATTGGTTCTAATTTCTCCAGGTAGTGCCGAAACATACGATGGGTGAGGTGGGAAACTATGGCCAGTTGTCTCAGGAATATTCTTATGAAAATTTAAAATTTGATAATCTTTCTTCACGTTGCAATAGAAAATGTTTTTTGAGACACAGTGTAGTAGTAGTTGTCCTTGCTTGGATGCAGTTTATGCATTATGCACGGTGTTGTTTCAGCTATGTTTTGCCCGTACTGTGGATGTGCTAATGAAGTGGGGAATTGGTGCACTTCATGTGGAGGACAACTCCCACAACTTGCAGTGCAGCATGACAATTTCAGTGATCAAAAGGTTAACTTTCAATATCTGTATTTTTTCTTGTATATGACAAGGATAGTTCGATAAATAAGTTACAAAACATTATGTTTTTTTTGGTCATATGAAAAATATGAAGTATACTTTTGGCATTGAGTTAATTGTGACTGCCAGCCTGATTTTTATTATTATGATGTCATCGTGACATCATTTGCAAACATTAGATAAAGAATTGCTGTCACACGAAGTTATTGTGTTCAGTGTGTTGCATGATGCTGCTGTTGCGTCCAGCTGTACATCTGACTCTGGAGACTGTGCAATATGCCTGGGGTTAGAGGGCTTAGAGGTCTTACAACATTCATCATGCATCCCAGACTTGGCCCCCAATGACTGCCATTTTTAGGCCTAGCTAGTTAGACAAGAAATTTGAGCTAATGCTCATGATATGCGCAAGAGCCTATAGCAGTTTCTGTTTGCAAGTAATCTTGGTCTGTCTCTATCCATTTTGTTGCAGTTCACTCTTTAGCAGCGAAAAAAGTCGCAAAATAATCACTAAAAACCAAACCCAATATTTTTTGAGTTCAAGTTCATTTAAAGTCATCGATGTCGACATTTCTAAGAAGCTCATCGCTAGGGCTTGTTATGATAAGCAGCAGGTCTGTGCATATCTGCAACTATTTTCATGCTAGACAAGCCAAAAAACGGATAAATAAACACTTTTTAGAAGGCTACCCCTCTTTGATCGCTTGTGCAACCCTCCTTTAACATAGAGGGTTCGGACTTGGACTGCCTAAATTTCGTACGCAGTTTGTTTCGGTCTATCTCCAGCCATTTCAGCGCAATTCACTCTTGAAATGCATGTCGCAGCCCGAAATCACGAAAAATTTACTAAAACCCACTATTTTGGAGGTTCAGGGTCATCGATGTTGACATTTCTAAGAAGCTAGATGCCAGTGCTTTTTATGATAAGCAACATGTCTGTGCCTATCTGCAACCATTTTCACGTTAGACGAGCCCATAGCGGTAAAATAACGCTTTTTAAAGGGGTGCCCTTTTTTGCCCCCTCGTTCGAGGTTATTTGTCACAAAATACTAGAGACAGTATTCTACCATATGGTGAAAAGCCAAAATCTCTATATCACTTGGTCTTGGATTGGTACCAGGTCGTGACGGACAGACGGACGGACGGACAGAATTACTGTAGCTAATACACGCTATAGTTATACTAGCTCTCGCACAAAAAAATTGTAGCTGGGCAGAAATTCACATGCTTTTAGTCACACATCAGTGGCTTCTTACACTGACAGCAGCCAGTGGCCCAATAGTGTTTTTTGGCATAATATTGTTATTTGTAGTTTGTATGGAGCATTTGTCAGCTTGTTGACAGATGAGGAATTAACTAACTTGGATTAAATCATTTGGATGATATGTTATGTGTTGCAGGATGTTAAAGTACTGCTCACTCACTCATTCTAATATATTTTCATTTAAGATACAGCATTAATGCATGTAGGAAAAGGAATCCTGTCACATTTTGGGTTAAACGACCAAAGGTGAAAGGTACAGCAGTCCACAACTTTGCATCAAAACTTGCCACCGTGCTATATACAACAGCAGTTTTTCATTTGCTTTATGCATTGGCAGTTTGTCAAGATACGCTGTAGAGGGCCATTTTATGTCAAATCAACCAGTCATTATGATAGCAACTGCTGTCTGAGTTATAGCATAATTTTTTGCTGGTAATTTGTAGAATGCAACAAGTGATGTACCAATGCTCACTTATGAGCAGTGGCTTGGTAAAGCTGAAGCTAAGAGGCAGGCGCACTTTGTTCGGAAGAAGAAGGGACATGGTGCTGGTGCTCTTTCCAATGATGTCAAGGTACATTACACAGTGCTGTGTCGTAAATGCATTTATGTTCATTTGTGAAACTTCTGGAGGTGAAATTTTGTTACTGCACAATGATGTGCATACGAGGTCTTAGTCATGGCCCATATATCGCAGCATAAAGCAGAACAGTAAAGCTATGAACTAAAAATTTGTAAAGAAGGGAATTTGCACTTTGCAACTGGCTGATTTTTGGAAGTGCGCTATTGTTAGGTGGAAAAGGATTACGACTATCCAATGTGTTGGTGCTGTCGCATATATGCTTTAAGTAAGCTGAGTGTTACATCTCTGTACTTAAGTACTGGGCATACATTTTTGTAAATTTGCAGCTTTTAGCTTCTTTGGGAAAACTTCAGAACTGAAATAAAATGCCATTGCGACTTGAGTCTCCTTTGTTATGGCCAAACAAAGTAGCCCTGTGGCGAAAGTCGTTTGTGTTTGGTTTTTACGCGCGAAAGTAGCTACTGCTTTCAGCGCGTCTTAGCCATCGCAATTCTGTCTGTCTGTCTCTCTGTCTGTGCATCTGTCTGTCACACGGGTGGATCAGGCAAAAACGGTCCAAGCTAGGATCACCAAATCTTCACCATCGCGTGCCCGGAAGACTCTAGTTTTAGTAACCGTAAAGCTTTTCCATAAATTCGAAGGGGGTCACCCCAAACGAGGGCCCTAAATGAGAGGGGGGTGGGCAAAATTTGCGAATTTCGGCCAAAAACTCGCTGTATCTCAATAACGGTGCAAGATAAGGCCTAGGTTACTATTAATCACTAATAGGAAATCATATACTGGCTGTCTATTGGCACTGAATTCAACCTCCTTGCTGCTAGCAGGTAACTTCTCACCTGTATAGCTACTGACCTGCAAGGTCCGGGCTGGCTGCGTGCCGTCAGGTGTTAAAATGGGAATTGTTGACCTGCTGATCTTTTGTTGGCTTATACGTTGTTATTACGCTTAGTGTTTAGTATTCCATTATTATGTTTTCATTCACACGCCTTGCTTTTATGCACACTATCTTTGTGTTTATTAAAAGCTGTTAATTTTTATTTGTTGGAATTTGCATTATTTTATGGCCACGTGTGGTGGAGAATCGTCAAATCGCGATGACTGTGGGGAGGAATGTAGGCGTAAGACTATTAGTCCGCCGGACCCGGAGACCCTGAGATGGATGACTAGCCGGAGCACTGTGACATGACCCGCTGGTTGCGATGTTGGCAGTGCTTATCAGGCTGAAACTCCTCCAGAATCTCCTCTGTGTTGAGATGTCAGGGTGACTGAGATGGAGAATTGACGGCAGCGGGACGTCAACGTCACAGCCCCCTAAAGTTTTTTGCTGTTTTCTCACCAACCGTTCTGAATTTCAATTTGAAATTTTACAGATGTATTTTGCTGAATCGTTTTTCATTTAACTGCCAAGTAAAATTTGATTCCATTGAAAAATGACGAAGTTATAGCCTTTACACCATGATTGCCTGTTGATTTTTCAGCATTAAAAATGTTCAAACTAAAAATGCTAATTTTCAAAAACCAGTTACCACGTTACTGCCGATGACGTCACAATGACGTTTTGATAAACAGTAATTTATTTTGCTCATAACTTATCGCTAACTTATCGTTCTTTTAAAGCAATCTCTGAGTGTCCACCGGATTCATCTTCAAGCAGGATAGCGTGCCAGCACACACAGCCCGCAGTGCACAGAACTGACTGCGGGTCAACTGTCCAGATTTCATCACAGGACTAGTGGACTCTAAATTCGCCGAATATAAACCCAGTGGACTATCATGCGTGGGGTGCAATGTTAGAGGTTTACTGCACGCTCAAAACAAAGCCGAAAACAATCCCCGAAATCAAGGAAGCGCTTCAGGTTATCTGGAGCAACCTGCAACAAGGACCGATCGACAAGGCTGTGAAAGATTTCTCAAATAAAACGACTGAAGGCTTGTGCTGGAGCTTAGAGCTGGTGGTGGACACTTAAAACATTCACATTGACAATATAATTATGTCATCTGATTATTAGTTAACTGTGTTGTTTCAACGATGTTACTGAATTGGTGTTGTTGCTTGAACATTTTTGAATGCTGAAAATCTGTACGCGGTAACGTTAAAAAGTCTATAACTTTGTCGTTTTTCAACAGAATTGCATTCTACTTGGCAGTTAGATGTATAGGGTTTTATTAAATTAAGGTGTGAAATTTCAAATTAAAATTCAAAACGGTTGCTGAGAAGACAGCAAAAACTTTAGAAGGCATAAGCCCAAAGTCTATAAATGCTATCCTGTCCGCTAGCAGGTGCTAGCAAACAGGTTTCTGACAAGTTCACTGGTGTTTGCGACAACCTGACGACATTTTCGGCTCGAAAAACCTGCCTCGGACATGTCGTGATAGTGCTAGCAGGTTCGCGACAAGTTTGCTGTGTTTTGACTTGCTAGCCAGATGGACTTTGAAAAAAGACAGATGTACGAACCTGTTCAACACTCTTTTGATGCAGTAATTTACTTAGGCCTATATAGTGTTACGACACTGTCTGAAAGTCATCAATTACGTCATTTCTTGCATGCTATAAATCGTATTCAGTAGTAATATTAGTATATTATATAACGATGGAACAAAATTTGATAGATTTTACACTGTACTGTCAAGAATGAAAATTTTAATCATGCAGTACTCAATGTGGCCAACTCCGTTAAAAGGGCATTGTACGCACTACGCTCTAAAAGATTCTCGCTCTCTGATGTATGGTTTAACCCATCTTCAGTGCTTTCCCTTTCAGGGCTCCCAGTTGTCCTAAAATTCTTGAAATTCCTGAAATTTAACAGATGTCCTGAAATTGTCCTGAAATCAGAAGTTGTCCTGAAATTTTACTGATTTGGTAAGAATGTCCTGATATTGACCTTTGTTATTCTGTCATTACGGCATTGCATTCATTTTGTACTTTACTTAGTTAACAGGACTCTATCAGTACTTTTGGCTTACTTTCTTACTTAGTACAGTTTTGCCTCAGTGTGTTCATAACAGTGCCTAAGTAACATTTTTGGGACTGCAATACTGATCTGCTTCAATGAATAACATTTATGAGGACAGAAAAATGAGCATTTTTTGTGTCTTGAGCCTTCTGAAACCGACAAAAATGTCCTAAAATTGTTCTGAAATTTTGTAAACATTGGGTCCTGAAATTACACTACTTGCTCCTGGGAGCCCTGCACTTTTTTACGTTCATTTAAGATGGTAGCAGCTCCAAAACCAGCTGCTAGACTACAGCAAGCAATGACAGCATCTTGACCAAAGTCAGCCATGTTTACATACACAATTAATACAGGTCAGGTCACACTGCTCAAGTCAGGTCAATGGGTTTCATGGACGCGAACAAGTCTTTTGAATTGCTAGCATGGTGGACTTTGGACAAAGCGTATCACGGACACACGCAAGTCTGAGACTTGCTAGCGAGCAGGTCTCCAGCAGGTTTTGAACAGGTCTCGGACCACACAACATAATGGACTTTGGGCTTTACTGCAAGCTTAAAACAAAGCCGCATCCTGTATATGCCAACTGTGCCAGTGATTTATTTCTCTATTGTATTAGCTGCAAGAAATTATTTCACAATGGAAAAAAGACTGATAAGTTTAATTATGTTATGAGCAACCTTTCATTATTGGCATTGGCACCGATTCAAAGTGCACAGTATCACAAGTTATGCATCATGTTGTGACCAGTACAGATGAGTCTACTAGGCTATGTTGGTCTTTCAGCACTCTTTCTACACCATGGTCCATAAAAAACGTGCCACTTTTTTGGAATAGCTCTGTGAAATAGTGATAGAGTTTAATAATTTTTGGCGTGCAGCATCAGGAAGAAACTTCACACATATGATTAGTTTTGGCTGCCGAACCTTAATACTGTTGCTACAATACCTTGAGAAATGCAGGTTATTGAACCTGCTGTTGGCGAGTGGTGTCACCGTTTGCAGCTTGCATTCGGGCGGGAGGAAGACAGAAGATGTAATGCGACATGTGTGACTTTTTAAGATGCAATAGTTGCTAATCCTGTTTGTCGCTATTCAGTTAATCGTTTTTGAGCCGACACATGGGCTATCCATTGAATTCATTGTTGTAAATGGCCAAACTACGACTTCTGCATTTCACAAGGTAGTGCAGTGACAGTATTAAAGTGAGGTGGCCAAAACTAAAGTCGTTTGCAACAAGTTTTTTCTTGATGTTGCATGCTGATAATTTGTAAAATCAGCCAGTGTTTGACGGAGCAACTCAGAAAATAACAGTGGCATGTTTTTATGGACCACGTTGTAGTTAGTTACTGTGAAGCTGTAATGATAAAAACATGGCCTGTTTGTATTACAGCTGAATAGCTGAAAGCACTTTTTTGGCAACAGCTGCAGTATATTGCATTGTTTTGCACATATTTGTCTACTAACTGACGTTCACTTGTTGCTGCTGTGCAGATACAAGTTGGTCTGATGGATGACAGGGGGCATCAGATACGTGGAACGAGAGTAACAGTAAAGCTGTCAAAGTATAGTGATGCGCAGAAAGTTGCAGAAAAGGCACAAGAGCAGATGCAACTTTTGGACTGTCATTTCATACATCGAAGTTATGTTCTGTGCTACCCTGACGGCCGTTCGGCTGTCACGTTGCCGTCAAGTGGTGCACCGTTTACTGTCATTTCGTACCGAGAGATGTTGCTGGTGGACTATTCTAAAATAGTCTTATTTCTAAGAGCACCTGAGTCAGGTTAGTAATGTGATAACTGTTATTAGTGCCTTTTCATTCGTACATGTGGTATACAAGTGTTAATGGAATAACAAAGTAACTGTAATATATGTTTGCCATTTTTTCGGAATTCTAAACTGCTGCATTTCGTTTAATTGTGAAATTTGCACCTTATTTGTTATTTTGCTTATGTAGATCTTGTAGGTTTACGGGATATGTTGTGTTGTATAGCAAATTGTCTACCACAGCATGTTTTCATTAGAAATTTGTCACCGGGCCCATTAATGCATACTAGTGATTTTGAAAAACGTTGTAGTGCTATGATTACATCATTTCTGATACTTGCTACATGCAACATTTTCATTTAGCTTGTGAAAGCTGATGCAGTATCCTGCATTTCTGTATGCACATATTTCAGCACTCAAAGCAGACAGAGTTTGCACTATTGGTGCTTCACTGTGGGGAGACTGGTTATCTGTATTAGTTACACTGTCTGTAGGTGTAGTTACTTGATTAGTCTTTGACTTGTAGCTTCGTCTGATGATGATGACTGCCAAATGGTAATTTAGTGCATCATTGTTCTTCTTTTGTAGTTTGACATGTATGTATGCCATGAGATCATTCATGCTTCACAGCTTTGTACATGTCTGAACCAACTTATTGATGAATAAATCCAGTCAGTTTTTTATATGAAAAGTTGCACTTCACAACAATCTAAACTATTGAAATCATCACATACTGCATGTCATTTGTGTAGAAACTGATGATTATCAAACATTGTTCCTGCAGTTGTGCTGTTGTTTTACTAACTCCAAGTTGTAAGTTGGTGAATAACCTTACTGCCAAAGTTCACTAACACTGAGTTGTCGACCATCATTATTGCAGAAGCTGATGATTTTCTTACATTGTTCCTTCAATTGTGTTGTTGTTTTACTAACACTGAGTGCTGTACAGGGTGGACTGAAAATGGCACCATTTTTTGTACACTTTATAATTTTACCTTATATTGACCGATTTTCAAGATTTTTTTACTGTCAGAATCAGCAGACAATTTGTAATCAAACTATCACTATAGATCCCACCACTCCTCAAGTGTGTCGCTACACTGCCTTGTGAAATATCAGACAATGCACTCGAGCCAGTGATGCCACTGACCAGTTGCGTAATCAACATTGATCGAGCCTGCCATGTGGCCCCCAAACAGCCCAGACTTAAATCTAGTCCTTTATGCGGTTTGGGATGTTCTTAACAGGTGGCTTATCAATTTTGATGATACACGGCAGTCGACCAGCTGAAGCAGGCGATCGTCACTGAGTGGGGCAAACTGCCGCAGCGTTTGGTTAATTGTGCCATTTGACGAAAAATTGACTGCAAGTGATAAACTCTCACAATATGCTTCATGCCAGCTGAGAATGGAAAGTTAAGTGCTATTATATATGACAGTCAACGTTGTAAGCAACCATTGCTCTTGCAGTGTTCGGCGGTTTCACTGATAACCTGACATCACCGTGAAAGTTATTGGCACTGGGAAGCACACACGATTGTGTGACTGTTTCTGTACGGCATTATGTGGCTTTCAATGCTTTGTTTTTTTCGTCAAATCACCAGCCTCTGCCGCCACATGCCTCTCGAGCTTCGCGAAGACAGCGTCAGCGTTCGGCCTCCAGGTCTCGTGGCCTAAGACCAAGACCCAGAACCTAGGGTCCGGCTCCCAACCTGACACAATATCTGTCAATGGAAACCACGTAGACGCTGCCTTCGACTTTGTGTACCTGGGAAGCTCTCAGTCATCTGATGGCCAGTGTCGCCAGGATATACGGAGACATATTGGCTTTGCCTCTGCAATAATGTCCTCATTAGACAACATTTGGAAAGACAAACGACTATCTCTCTCTATTAAACTCCGTGTCTACCTTGCCCTGGTACAGTCAGTGCTCCTTTATGCGTCCGAAACTTGGACCCTCACAGTGGCAGACAGCAAAACATTAGATGCATTCCACATGAAATGCCAGCGTCGCATTCTAGGTATATCATGGCATCAGTTCGTGCGGAATGAAGAGATTGCCGCTCGCACTGGTCTCCCTTCCCTATCAACCACCATCAGTTGTCGTCGCTCAGCCATCTTTGGACACCTAGCGAGGCTCGGCGACGAAGTACCAGCTCACAAGGCACTCCACAGTTGCATCAGGTTGTCTCAGGGACGCCTCCCAGACTACATGGAAACGTCGTCCTGGTCGTCCACGTGGCAGGTGGATAGACCAGCTCCGAAGAGACAACAACCGCCCACCTGCTGATCAATGGAAGCTGGCTATAAGGCGCGGTCACGGTGGAAGAGCGACGCTACGGTCAAGCGACTACCTGACCTGACCTGAATGCTTTGTTTGACGGTACGCAGTGAGAGATTAGCCTTTGCAATCTTACTACCACTGCTGCATAGAGAGGGCATTAGAGTGAATCGCGACTGGACATTGATGTATGGGAACCCATAAGCATCATAGTGGATTTAGCTGCTTGCTTTGGTTGTTGTATATGAATCAATTATCGATTTTTTAAGCGCAATCTGCATATTCACAGTGAGATGGAAGGCAGGGTAGTGCAAGGCATGCTGACCGGCATGTGGGTGGTCATGAGGAGCCACGGGTCAGTGTCAACACTAATATACGGCTGGAAAAAATTTCTTTATCGTACTACTGGGGGGTATGTCGCCCCTCCCCCAAAAAATTTTCTGGCATGATTTTGTTGCAAATTATGCAACTTATGTGTCAGTGTATACGGTAATTGTTGACTATCATTACTGCAGATGCTGATGACTATTTCACATTGTTTTTCAAGGTGTGTTGCTAGTTAGCACTTTCTTAAAGTTTAAGGAATGGTGTAGTGCAAACAACACTGTGTCTGATTAACAAAGTTACTTACAGGTTGCTCTGTGCCTGGCTATGAATTAGATGGATGACTGTCTGCAGTCACGTGAACTATCTATAATCAGCAAGCCAGATAGACTCAGCCTTGTACAAGGGCGTATACACCATATAAACCTTGGAGCAAGTGCTCCAAGAAAAATAGGGAAAGTTTTTTTGATAAATTAAAGTGGCGGAAGTTTAAAGGTTAAAAGATTAAAGGTGGTGATATAGCTCTTAATGGGAAGCCCATCTCAGAGCTACGGAGCGTCACCTGCCATATGGGATCACACAGTGTTACCTGCCACCCGACACAGGTGAACGCACCCCGCCATAACCCCCCCCAGATAGGCTGGTACTGGATTTACCTACCCCGGAGGGATGGAAGGCTGAGTTGACCTAGGCGGCTGGTTACATATTGAGATGGTTTACCTGCCCGCAGGCAGTCATCCATCGCAGTACTAACCCGGTCCAGCGTAGAGTAATTTCGTTATCGGATGAAATGCATTACCGCTACGCCACGCCACCAGTTTAATACTATAAGTCTGCATTTCTGATATGTTTTACGATATTTTGCAAGCATAAGTGTTCAGTGACGTTTAGAATGCACAGAATTAATTTTACGCCGGAGCTCCACTCTGGATCACGCTCGGGAGTTCACAACGCTCTGCCAAACCTCGCCAGCCCTTCACCATTTCACAGTCCCTCGAATTTACGGCGCCTCATTTTCAGCGTCTGTGGTGCCTCACCTTGGTTTTGCAGGGGAGAAACTTGCTTCAAGGATTTAGGGAATGATAGACATCACTGGCCTTGTGCCTGCTCCACGATAGTAAAATGAGTATCAACTTTTAGGCTAGATAGTAATAAGTAGAAATGCTAAATGTAGCACAACAGCAGTGATTAACATGTAGCTTATGGATTGCTTTGATCCAAAGATCGGCAGCCACTCTGAGATTGTGCTACATTCATCAAGAGCGGGCCACACAACTGCCAGGCTATATGTAGTGTCATAGTGGGACAGATACCTTGTTCCACGGAACGTATTTCTAGTTGTACATGCATTTCATTCAACACAGGGCAGTGGGACTGCATTATGGTTTTTGGTAGTGGTGTGGAATATGGCAGTGAATGTGCAACAGTTTGCACGGTAATATTTTCGTGGCTGTTAACAGGCTCTAACTGGAAGTGAAATGAATGCTGTTGTTGAGAATACTACTTGAAGTAAATGTGGAAAAAATGTCACAATGATGCACTGGGACAGCAGAAGTGAGACATGAAAGCAAAGTGAATGTTGAGTTAAAACGATTTCTTAAAAACTGTCCTAAAAACTGTTACTTGTTGTTGCTGTTTTGTTTTGCTGCTGAATGCCAACACTTGAGAGTGGAGATGTGTCCATAACCAAGTGATGTGTTTTCTTCAGCATTGGGCAGAGAGGGCTGCACATCGGTTGTGTAGCATTGTGCCAGAAAGCTAGAAACAGTTGATTGATAACATTGTTTTGTTGTGTAGACTGAATGCACAGTGACAGCTTCGTCTTCAGAAACAGTGCTTGGTGGCAGTGCAGCACTTGCAGAAGTGGTAAGCTGTATTGCATTACTACATGTGTATATGTTGTGGCAAATTGTTGTAAGTAGTTTACAAGTACACTATTATCATTCACTGCATTTTATTATCAGAATATGGTAATATCTTCTTAGTCATTTTGCCTGCTGCTTTCTTGAGTACCATGGTCAAATGAGTCTTGTTGACATGAGAATGCACGAGAATTATATTCATCATTTCCCAAAATAAGTGGTCTCTCTACAGATAAGTCAGTGTAAAATCTTTCATACCTGATACATTTTTTACAAAATTTGAAACAGTCATTGAGACGAATCATTTTGAACGTGTCTTTACAGTTTGTGTTCAAAGTAGCTACTTTTGGCCTCGACGCAAGCTCTTAGGTGGGTGCGCCACTGCTTGATCTTCTTGTGAATAATTCAGTGATCAAGTTATCCCAGACAGTCTAGATATGCTGGCACAGTTCATCAACATTGTTGACCTTTACCTTGTTCACTTGCTCCTGAAGTGCTGACCAGACTTTATAATCCATCAGATTCAAATCCGGACTTTTAGGCGGCCAGAGTGTTGGCGGGATGAAAGCTGGTGCTTCAGTCGAAGCTTGTACGATAAACTTTTTGCTTTGCATGATGAGCTGGCACGTTGTCCTGCTGAAAAGTAAAATATTAAGAAATGCCACACATATCTGGGAGCATTTCTTTCTTAAGCAGAGTTTTCTGAAATATTTCCATTAACCTTGATGCTGGGATGCATGAAGTACAGAAACGCCAACTGACACCATAACAGAATGGCTGAAGTGTGAACGCGTGTGTAGTAGGCAGCAGCTGGAATAATTTTTTTAGTTGTATCGGCAGCGGCGTAGATGTTTTGGTCGTTTGAAGGTGTAGCAACAGTGAAGACTTTTTCATCTGAGAAAAAGTTAAAGTTGACGAGGCTATGTGGATACAACTTTAACAGTTTATTTGCACGTTGCAGTCATACTTGCTTGTTCACTGCAGTTAACTTTGATGCCTTGCATTTTTTTAAAGCACTGTAGCTGCGCATTTCTTTGAACAATTTGGTTCAGAGAACTTCTTGAAATGCCCAGCTCACCAGGTATTTCTCGTTGTGTAAAATGGGTCTGCAGATCGTCTACCCTGTCCTGGGCATCTCTCAGCTGACACGGTTGTATCAATCTTCCTGAGAAGTCTGTTCAGTCCAGTTAGTGACCACTTTTTTGTTGGGAATTATAACAACAAATGCTTCGCTCCATAATGTTCAGTTTGTCTTAGAAATTTAATTGCAGTTATGTCTTCCGCGGTAAAAACCATTTCCCAAACAACGTAACCATAATGTAAACAAACTCTGACATCATAATGATGTTACATTGAGCACACACAGTAAAGTGCATACGTCATAATGGGTGTGACTGTAAGTAATGTGAAGCTAGTGCAGTGTACAATATTTCATTGAAATTCATGAACTACAAACTTAATTAGGCATATTTGAAACAGGGGTGCCGCTAATTTTGGGACACGGTGTATGTACATGCTGTCACATTAGCAGTGTTTTGTTTTTGTCAAGTTAAAAAAACTCCTTCAACAGTGTAAAAATATATATGCTTTACCATTTTTTTGGCACGAAAACTATTTTCTTCCAGCCAATGGCAAAGAAATGGTAACCCTGCCCATATATATGGTAAATAAAAGTGTACTAATAATGAATGATTCTTTTTATGCATTGTGATAAGACTTTTTTTACGCGCAACAGCAGGAACTGCTGTAGCATGTCTTAGCCACTGCAATTCTGTATCAGTCAAAAACGGTGCTTGCTAGGATCACCAAATATTCACCATCGGCTGCCTGGAATGCACACATTTTTACCGTCAGTTAGTTGATTTGAACTTAAGTCATTGCATCGTTTTTTTACATATTGTTACACAATTCCTTATTTGCTGTATAGCAATTCACAATGCATTTATCACGCTTTTTACATACTTGTAGTGTTTACAATTATTGCGCTTATATTTTAGTTAGCACACTGTTTTTATGCCACTTTCAGTACCTGGTATGGTAAAGCCCAAATTCCATTACGCTGACTTGCACCAAAGCTTCCTGGCATGGAAAGTCGTGGTCACAAACCAGCAACAAAGTCTGCGACAAACTCGTTTGTGTTGTGGTAATGGAATTTGGTCTGTGACAGAGCACTGGGAAAGTTGGCAACAAAAGCTGCAGACTTTGTCGAGGACACAACTCATGAAAGTCCACGACTTGAATCACAAAAGTCAGCAACATCATTTTTGTCGTAGACTGTCATGATTTGTGTCACAAAGTCGGCATAATGGAAATTGAGCTTAAGCAATCTGTATATGTCTACAGTGCAGAAGGTCTCATTGTATGAGTATATAAAAATGGAGCTGCTACTTTGCCATTGTCAGTACTGAATTGATGACAATGTAAGTAAATACTTGTGCAGCATCCTCGTGTTACAGATGGGGCATTAGCATCTCCATCATCATCAGTAGAAGATGCCAGTTCTCAGTCAGAGGTTAGTTTTATTACGGGGGTGTGGTTTGCAAAAATTGACTTCAGTTTTTACTATGGCTTTGCAAAAAAGGCGCGGCTTTTGATTCGTATCTCGGTTTTTGCTTTGCAAAGGCTAAATTTTGCTAATAACCATTATTGATCTGCTTGACTGTGAAGTTACAAAGCAGAGTTACAGGACAGACAGACAGACAACTTTATGTGTTGGCATTTCCCGTGGTGATTCAGCTAGCCAAGACATGATAAACATAGACGGGCAGAAAAGCACTTTCCACGCTGCATTATGATAGACATGCTACCAAAGGACGCCTTGTAATTTGATCGATGTAAGGATGATAGACGTTGTAATCTGCATCAGTATTGTTACTTGCTACTACGTAGGCTACTTTCTTCTGGGAGTTTGCCATGGATGTTGAGTGTTGACGTAGATTTTACTCAGGCATAATTTAATGGTGAAAGATCAGGTCATATTCATTACGCTAAAATTTTAGTGGACTTTAGTGTTGCTTAATATCTGCACTGATATTTTTCACTACAAGCTGTCATTCAAAAAATTCTAGTTCATAGTTTTGATGGCAAAGGCTGATATCTGTCTCCAGGTACCTAAAATGCAGCTAAAGTACTTGATTGAGTGGCTTGAAAAGTTTGGAAACCGTCTAAAAACCATTTTCAAAGTTTGCATTTGGTTAAATCGAAACAAAAACTGCAAATTTTCAGCTGGTTCCTCTTATCCTAAGTTTCCTGATTTACAAACCTCACATTTCGTATGTAACCCTGAAGTCATTGAATTTTTTTTTTGGTTTCAGGCATTTTGTTACAACAGTGAATGGTTTTGCAAAAATCCCAACTTGGGTTGAGGTGTTTTGGGCTTCTCAAGCTTTGACCTTATAATAATGGCCACTGCTAGTGACAGTGCTAGATACTGTCCACATGTAATAAATATCCAACACTTTGCAAGTGCACATGTGTAATGCTTTTAAGAAGCAAACTGTTATCTACTGTTTCATACATCAGTACGACAGCGAAATTATATTGCATTTACTTTTCGGTGTTTTTTCCCACATCCTTTTGTGCCTCCGCTCCATGCGGTTTGTTTCTTTTGTCACACCATTGGTGACCAGCTTGTGTTAATAACTCTTACTTTTGTTGTGGTTTATACTTTTTTTGTGTTAGTGTTTTGATTAAGGTTACGTGGATTTTGTGTGATTATTTGGCATGTGTTTTGTCTTGGTGATAAGTGTGTTGTTGTCTAACAGCGTCAGTCACGTCACTGTTATAAAAGCCTGGAAGGTTATTTTGTAAAATGCTTTCTCGTTAGTTCTTGACTTCCTATTGCTGCATACTTTTTCATGCCCTCGATCATTGGTGTTACTGTTGAACGTAGTAGTGGATTTTTTAAGGGTTGATTGCATTATGCTACAGTATGCTGACGTTGTGGAGCTTGTAAGCATTTGATTAAATGATGTGTTTTGTGTTAAGGCCGGTAGCAGTACATTTGCAGATTTGGGGACACCCACGGTAAGAACGAATTCTGTTATCACCTAACGTCATCTCAGTATCATTTCTACCCATAGCATTAAAGCTATATCATCAGTTCATGTGCCAAATATACTCACTTCTAAGCTGACAATTGTACCAGACATCTCTTATTATGTTGGTGAACTTGTAAGATGTACTCGGTACAAAGGTTATGATAACAATGTACACAGTTGATTTCAAAAGAACAGTGTAGTTTCAAATTAGGAATCAAAAGACATCACAAATTATCATGCTATTGTACGATTAACCCCCAGGCTTAACTTGTACATCAATCCACTTATCGGTATTAATTACACATGTTACTTGTCTGCAGCAGGGTGGGTACAGACCCTTGAAAACCACAGAATTAAAACACTTATATTTGCTGTTCCACAAACTGCATTTTTGTTACTTGTGTTCTCATCTCAATGTATGTCTTTCTGTACATGTGTTAATGCAATATATTTCTTCTGTGGTATTATTTCATTGTAGTTGACCAACAAAATGAAGTTTATTTAATCACAGTTTTGGATGATATAAACGAAACATAAAGCAGTTGTGGAATATATAACCACTAGTGACTAGATTCCGCAGCAAGTACAACCCTTACTGCCACTGGCTTCATTATGGTCCGGTTCTGTAAGTAAGTGTCGCTTTCAAATATTTCAGCAAAGTGATGCACAGATTCACCAAAGTGGGAAATGCTTTGCGCTTTCACCATATGCCAACAATACAAGAATAACTGATGTAAATTTTTTTGTCGTTTTTACTCACTGACATTTATTTATTCACTTAAGACATGCTATACATTTTCTTCTCTGATGTCATGCAGCAGAAGTGTAATTGCTTGAAGCAATTGTGTATTTATGTTACGCACATGTTTCAAAACTTGTAGATTCAGTACAGAATTTCGAAGCCGTTACTTATTCGCACGTCATCCTCATCAACATCATCCTCGGCAACCGTTGTTCCGGTTTGTTCTAACTTTTAATGCAGTTTTTTATTATTTGTGCAATGCGTCTGATTCTGCACCGTTAATGTAAAACACATGTTGATTTCACTTCATTGCAGCATTGCTTTTGCAATCTGTGAACCATCACTAAATGTGATTTTAAGCACATGAGTGCTGTAACAGCATCCTACCAGCACATTTTCATATTCCGCTGAACTGTTGAATGCAGCTGTGTATGGTTTCTGAACTGATTCAGTTGCATGCGGACTGCTGACTCTTCAGTTAACATTTCAACTGTATGTTCCAAATGCAAGTTAATTGACTAGTGGTAAAGTTACATGAACATTGCTTATTTTGCAAAGTGCTTTTGTGCAATCTGCAGTGATGTTCAAATTGCAACGCATAAGTCATGACAGGTTTGCAGTGACTTTAACTGAAATTTATTTTAATTCAGTCGGATCTGTTTTCAGCCGAATCGCCCTCAACTACCATCCGGTTGATTCTGACATGATGTGTGATACAAACAATTATTTGGCAGGTTGTTTGTAACCCAAAGACGTTGGTAACTAGTTGTTACCAGCTGGTTGGTTTTTAAGTAGTTAGCATTCTGAAAATTAGCTTCGAGTCGACACCAGGTGCACACCCAGTTTACATTGCACTTGACTGCACTTGCACTTGAAACATAACACATGACCTCGATTGGTCCAGAGCTGGGCTACTTTTTCAGATCCCACGTGCATTGCATGTGTTACTGTGAATGGACTGTATGTGTCTTGTGGTGTGATGCATAGCTGACAGGATCTTATCAGTCGTATGTTGACGTTGTGTGCATTAATGACGAGGACGAGGAGCTGCAGCAGGCCATTCACGCCAGCCTGGACTGTCAGCTGGCACTGTCTGCTGATGACTGTGGGTTAGTCTGACAGCAGTACTTTCCAAGTGTTGCAAGTAAAATTTATCACAATGGCTGAAAAACTTATATATCTTAGTATAGTGTATATCATTCCAAGTGTTTTTGGCAGCATACTGCATGAAATACGTCAGAATAGCCAGCACAAGTTTTTGATAGCTGTTGTTAGTTTGTGAGGAGTTTACTGGTACAGATGCTCCATTTCTTTATTGCATACCACAGTGTCAGGATATTTGTTGACAGGTTCTGCATAATGATTGCATTTTCGACAGAAGGGTAGGGGATGGGGTATAGGGATGGGACTAAGCCAGAAAATTTTTGAAAGTTTTTTTTTATAAAAAAATGCATTTCTTTGTGCAAAATTTTCACTTACTTTAACAGTCTGCTCCCCCAGCCCCACATTGAATCAAAAAATAAGCCAATAAAATATTGCATTATTAGTGGAACAAACAATAAAACCAACTTATTTTCGAGGTTACCTGCCTTGGTGTCTCAACCATGTTTACACAATTATTTCACTGGTAGTTTTTACCTCTTACAGAGTATCAAAAATGACTGTACCAGATTGCCTCAAAATTGATGCAGTGACAGTCCTGCCACGGATTATAACAAGTTCGTATAGCGTTTGCTATCACTGAATGAGGTTAGGACTCACTTGCTGCAGCATGATTTGCATAATTTGTCTTTTGGGTAGCCATGTTCCGGAGCATGTAGCTCTGCAGTTTTTACACAGTGTTCTCTAGGATTAACTGCAGTTAGTTATTTAATCGTTTAATGCTCATGTCAGACAGATGTTGTTGGTTTGTGCAGTTCCACTACTGCTGACATGCCCACCCTGCTGCAGCCACTGCTCCAGCAAGTGGTGGGTGAACCTCTGATGATTGTGGTCAACCGTCGGTCAATTCTGCGATCGGTTGAGTTGGCCATGAGACGACCAGACTTCACGTTTTTCCGTCCTCCGAAGATTCATTTTTCGGGGGAGGATGCTGTCGACGATGGTGGCCCACGTCGAGAATTTTTCCGGTTTGTCTTGTGTCGTTGTCGTCTATTAGTTACTGTCAGCTTGTAGTGAAATCACTGCGAAGTAATGTCACTTGTCAACAGCAAGTGCTATGCTGAACATTGGTAGTACGTCGTATACTGTTCACGTCACGTGCTCTGTGCCACAAGGTTCGGTACTCGGCCCGCGGTTGTTCATTATGTACACTGCTGATGTCGAAGAGAAGGCTTATGAGCACGGCGTCAACTATCACGCTTTTGCTGACGATACGCAGTTGAATGAGCGTTGTCGTTGCGATGATACGTCGACTGCTGTTGGGAAACTTGAACACTGTGTCATAGATATCAATCACTGGATGTCAGCACATCGCCTCAAGCAAAACACAGAGAAGACAGAACTCCTTTGGTCGGGTTCCAAGTACAGTCTGAGTAAACTCGATGGTTGTGGCCCGGCAATCAAGCTTGGCTCTGACATCATCGAGCCCAGTGGACACGTACGCGTCCTAGAAGTTATTATGTCGTCTGATTTGAGTCTTGAGAAACATGTCTCAGCCGTCAGTGCTACCTGCTTTTTTCATCTCAGACAGACTCGTCGTGTCCGGCAGTCGTTGGATGTTGGGTCGGCTAAAACCCTCGCATTTGTGACATCTCGTGTCGACTACTGTAATGCTGTGTTGGCTGAGTCGCTGAGAGTCATAACAGACAAGTTGCAGAAAGTGATGGATTCAGCTGCCCGCGTCGTTACCGAAACTCGGAAGTATGACAGTGGTTTGTCGCGATTAATGCATGACGAGCTCCACTGGCTTGATGTCACCGATCAAGTACGATTTAAGCTCGCAGTGCTCATGTATCGATGTCTCCATGGAACTGCTCCGCCGTACTTGATGGACAGTTGTACACTCACAGCAGAAGTCACTGGCCGTCAACATCTGCGTTCTGCCACTCAGCAGAAGTTGGTCGTACCGTGCTATTGACTGAACAGTTTCGATCGTCGGCGCTTTTCTGTGGTGGGCCCGTCGACTTGGAATTCGCTGCCAGACAGTCTTCGTGACCCAGAACTGAGTCTCGATGCTTTTGAACGTCAGCTGAAGACATACATTTTTACGAAATATTGATGACAAAATGTATTAAGCACATTAGAGATCTTTTTGAGTATGCGCTATATAAATTTACACTTTACTTACTTACTTACTGTGACATTAATGGCCCAGTTTGTTTTCTTACCTGTGTTAAAAGCTTGCTGTTATTGTTACAAGCATTGTTGTGCCGCATAATGTTGCATTCCAGTACTTTTCCAAATGAGTTAAACATGTGGAAAATTAATGCCATACATCATCCGCATACACAACAGGACTGCAAATGAAATTTCTTTGCAAGAATCACAAATATCCAGTGTTAAAAAGTTTATTGTTTGCACTTCAACAACAATTTGATCCACATCTGTTAACTTTCATAGCGTTATTGTACTAAATGCAACAATTAGAAGTTATGTAGGGTAAAAATGCTTCTGTGTATAAGCAAACCTTAGTTAACGTTTTGTCTTACAGTGCACAAACATGTTCATTTGGCTACTTTAAAACGTGTTTACTTTGTTTGTATTTGTCAGTCTCACCGCATGTATATGGACAGTTCTGCATAAATGCTGTTGTGCGTGTAATCTTGAGTGACATAAGTTTGTTTTTTTTCTTAAGATTCATTCAGCAGCCACTGCATAGTCAGTATCGACACATATGCACATGCGTTCACATTGCTGGACTGCTGTCTTTGGTTATACAGGCTGCTGATGAGAGAATTGCAGGCATTCGACGTGCAGAACAGCCGGCTGCCGCACGTTCAAGACAAAAAGTACTTCCTTGTTGGACAGCTGCTCCAGTGGAGCATCATGCACGGTGGGCCGGGCTTGCCGGTTCTGACACCCCCCGTCTACAATGCTGTCACTGGTCAGAGCGTAACTATCGATGACGTCAAGTACGTACAGGATGCTGACGTACATCACCGTCTGCATCAGGTATGTTGTTATGGCAACTGCTATGCTGTAGATCTCAGTGTGTTAACGTTTTTTGTCAGTCATGACTCGTGAATCATTTGGTCCAGGTTGTACAGACTGCTGCAACTGTGCACATGCATCCAGTGCTGCATGTTATTTATGCATTCCAGAATGTGCATATCTTTAGTACTTGTTTTGTTAAGCAAAAACCTTAAAGGTCCATGGCCACGGTCAAACTCACTCGCGCAATTTTTGTAGACTTAAACTTCGCATATATAATATGTCGATTTGAGCTTTATAAATATATGAAATTAATGTGTGATTTCAAACGAAATGCAGCATCACGTTACGTTATGCAAAATATTCTAATCTATCAGTGCCTGCGGTGACGTCATGACCCTAGCCCATATAGATCATGAATATTAATGGCCTAGCCGACGACGTCATCATTCTAGGCTAGGCCATTAATATTTATTATGTCTATAGGCTAAATTCATGACGTCACCGCAAGTCATCATGGCAGCGCGTTTTTTACATCGCTTTCGTAGATCGTCGACTTCAAAGGTAAATTTTTCCGTGTTGACAAAACGCTGGGCGCCGATATTACTGTCAAAACTATCAGAAAATTTTGCACTTTCAGGAAAATGGATAAAAAGTATATGTTAATTTTGGTGACCACGGGCCTTTAATGATTTTGTTTGTTTGGTGACAGTCGACCTTAGTACTACATTTCATTTATGGCATACCACAACAATAACTACAGTGCAGCCTAGCTGATTCACTTTGGTGTCGATATTGGCACATTTCTGTTGGAATATAACTGTGCTTTTCCAGAACAGTTATGCTTCGGTTCAGTTTTTTTAAAATGGGCTTAAGCAAGGACACCGACTTAGTTTGAAATGATAGTAAATTTCAATAGCGATACTGCAGTCAGTGAGTGAGGGAGATGAGTGTCATGGGTAGCTGCTGCAAGTTTCTGCTTCAGTCGCTCATGTTCTAGTATACAGTAGAGAGCTGCACTGTCTTGGGTACAGCGGTAATACCGTGGTAATCCGCGGTGATCCCGCAGTAATGAGGACAACCAGTAATGTTTTACTGCGGTAGTAACGGTAATGGGGACAGATGTAACAGTAATACCGTGGTAACGGGGATTAACGCCGCGGTATTACCGCGGAAATGGGGAGAAATGCGCAGAAAAATAGAGTATTCAAAATGCGCTTAATTGCTGTTGACGCCAGCCAGAGGTTTAATCGACGTCAGCAATCTGTTTCTCTCGCCTGCAGTGTGCCATTTTGCCTTGTCCACTGCACCTGTGTGACCCCCTGTAGCAAGTAGGGTATACTAGGAATGACAATAGGACCGCCGGGACGGGAGTGATATCCTGGGGGCCTGGCGACCGTGCTGTTCCCAGCACGATGCTCAGTTGTAATTCCTGGACCCTTGGTACTTCCACCCGCTACAAGCTGTCGATGGACTGATTTTCCTGCGTGGCCTGATGTTTCGCTAACCATTTAGCAGACTCTAACGTCTGCATAGCTAGACAGTCAATACATTAATGACACTTTTCTACCGTGTGTGCACAAGTTTGTTTTAACTTGTATGTTAAATCAATGCACAACAGACGCTTGTGATTGTGATGCAAATTTGCCATTTGATTCGACTTGTGACTAGGATGAAAAATGAGGGCTGCATAGAGCAGCGGGGATGGGGCGGGTATGGG